>Ga0066903_100000205_pt1 | contig 32767 bp, 22 predicted proteins | sample PanSoiMetaGPlot1_FD_67491 | JGI IMG/M metagenome (GOLD analysis project Ga0066903, IMG submission 67491) | Tropical forest soil microbial communities from Panama analyzed to predict greenhouse gas emissions - Panama Soil - Plot 1 (version 2) | ecosystem: Environmental > Terrestrial > Soil >... | reverse complement strand
CGTATGATCGTCGAAGACGCCCATGGCAGCCCACCAACGATTCCCTTCTGGCGCGGCGAAGCGCCCGCGCGCACCGAGGAACTATCTGACGAAGTCGGTAAGCTGCGACAAGACATTAGCGATCGATTGCCTGGCGTTCTTCCGGTTGGCGATTGGCGCATCTTGCCCAATGTTCTCGAAACCGTTTCGTGGTTGAAGCAGGAGTGCGGGCTCGATGATGCCGGCGCCGAACAGGCAGTGGAGTACATCCTCAGCGGACGTGCAGTACTCGGGTCCGTTCCGACGCGCGACACCATCATCGCCGAGCGATTCTTCGATGAAGGCGGCGGAATGCAGCTAGTAATTCATGCTCCGCTCGGCGGCCGCATCAACAAAGCCTGGGGACTAGCACTGCGAAAACGCTTCTGTCGCAGTTTCAACTTTGAGCTGCAAGCTGCCGCCACTGACAATGGCCTGAACATCGCACTGGCCGAACAGCACAGCTTCCCGTTGGCAGATGTCTTCCAGTTTCTGCACTCAGATTCGGTCCAACCGATTCTCGAGCAGGCTGCCCTTGCATCCCCAATATTTGGCACGCGCTGGCGTTGGGACGCCAACCGCGCTCTTGCCCTCCTTCGCTTTCAGGGAGGCAAGAAAGTTCCGCCGCAAATTCAGCGCATGCGCTCCGATGACTTGCTCGCTTCCGTGTTCCCAGACGTCGCTGCTTGCCAGGAGAACATCGAAGGCGACATCCAGATTCCGGACCACCCCCTCGTGAACGAAGTCATGAAAGATGTCCTCACGGAAGCCATGGATGTCGACGGCTTGAAGGGCGTCTTGAGCAGGATTAACGAGGGCAGTATTCGATGCATTGCGGTAGACACGCCCGTGCCATCGCAGTTTTCGCATGAGATCTTGAATGCGAATCCTTATGCCTATTTGGACGATGCTCCTCTCGAAGAGCGTCGCGCTCGGGCTGTCGAAATGCGCCGTATCCTGCCGGAGTCGGTGCTCGAAGAAGTCGGCAAGCTCGATCCCGACGCCATCGCCCAAGTGCAAGCTGAAGCTTGGCCGGACCTCCGCGATGCCGACGAGTTGCACGACTTACTACACACGTTGATTGTTCTGCCTGAAGTCCCGGATGAAGTAGCTCGATGGGGCCGGTACTTTGAGCAACTGAAGACGCAGGGACGCACGGTCGTAGCGACCAGAAGTATTGTATCGGGCCCAACTCGTTACTGGGTGGCAGTTGAGCATGCAAAGACTTTTGCAATGCTCTTCCCCGACAGTACGTTCGAAAAGCAGCCCGCAGAGACCCAAACCAGCATGCCTTCGCGTGATGATGCCATTCTCTCCGCGGTGACTGGCTGGATGGCACATCTTGGTCCGACCAGTTCTGTGCAGATGGGAACACTTCTTGGCCTTCCCACCGGCGAGATCGAGAATGCATTACTAAGGATGGAGGCCAGCGGCAGCATTCTGCGTGGCAAGTTTACCGAAGCGGCGATACAGTCCGGACATACGGACAAAGAAGCACACGAGTGGTGTGAGCGCCGCCTGCTCGCTCGCATCCATCGCCTCACCGTTGCAACTTTGCGCAAGCAGGTCGCTCCGGTTGCGGCTGCGCAATTTATGCAGTGGCTACTGCGGTGGCAGCATGTTGCTTCCGGCACACAGGTGCAAGGTGAGCGTGCCACACTCGATGTGTTGCGACAGTTGCAAGGTTTCGAAATCCCAGCCAGCGCCTGGGAACGTCAGGTTCTCTCCGCAAGAATTTCCAACTACGACCCAAAATGGCTCGACCAGCTTTGCCTGACCGGGGCCGTTGGCTGGGGACGACTCTCGCCACATCCGGCGACCTTGGAGGACAGCTCCACCGGTAAGCGCCGCGTGATTCCGACCAGTGTTGCGCCGATCACCTTTTTTGTTCGCGAGGAAGCCGACTGGATGTCTGCCAGCGTGCGCGCAACCGATCAACCGGAAACGCGTGGCCTAAGTCCCAACGCTCAACAAGTGATGGACTTCCTTCGGCAACGCGGAGCCTCATTCTTCGCAGACATCGTGCGCGGCACCGGCAAGCTGAAAGCGGAAGTGGAAACCGCGCTTTGGGAATTGGTGGCGGCAGGCATTATCACCGGTGATGGATTTGATAATCTGCGTTCTCTGATCGATCCTAAGCGGCGTAGTGGACAAGGCAGTGGAAAGACTGCCCGCCCCCGGCATAGCACTGGCCGCTGGGCTCTTCTTTACACAGAACACGGTCTTGACCGGAGTCGGGCGGTAGAGGCCACTTGCTGGATGTTGCTTAAGCGGTACGGCGTAGTTTTTCGCGACTTGCTGGCCCGCGAAACCAATTTGCCAAAGTGGCGAGAATTGCAGATTGGTTTTCGAAGATTGGAAAACCGCGGCGAGATTCGTGGTGGACGGTTCGTCGATGGCTTCCTGGGAGAACAGTTTGCTCTTCCCATCGCCGTGGAGTCACTTCGCGCCGCCCGAAAGTTGGAGCCCAAAGGAGAGACATCGATTCTCTCTGCCGCCGATCCTCTGAATTTGATTGGGATTCTAGTGCCGGGAGACCGCGTTCCTGCGATTTCCGGGCGACGTGTAACGTTTCGAGACGGCGTACCCCTGCTCCCGGAACCTGCTCAGGCTGTCGCCGTTGGCTGAACCGTCCACTCGAAATCTAAAAAAATAACCGGGAACCCGATGAGGGGGTCCCCCAGGTTCCCGGTGAGCGATGCCCGGCTGTAAATGCTGAAAGCGCTTCCCCCGTCGCTTTGCCGGGCTAGTCGTCACACGGTTAATAAGCACGAATCCAGCCAGAGGCCTGTGCCAGCCAGTGGATTTCAGACTAACCGTAACTTATTGCAAATTAAGGTAGAGTCTCTACCGGAGGAAAAATCTGCAATGCGAGAAGTGTGCGAGGTGCTATCTAAAAAGATAGTATGCTATCTGATCGGATAGTATGTTTCCTCTACAAGCCAGCCCCCACTTGGTCACTTGTGAGTAGGGCAAATAGTCGAACCGATGCGCGAGGTCGCTGCAGTGAATCCGAGATTGTCGGTTGTAGCTGGACCCTACGAAGACCCCACGTTCTCCCTTTCGCAGAGTGAAACGACGATCGGGCGCGATCCTCTCAACATGCTGTCTATACCGGACCCTTCTTTGTCGCGCCGGCATTGTGTTCTGACTCGCGAAGGTGACCGCTTTAAGCTCCGCGATCTGGAGAGCCGTAACGGAACCTACGTCAATGGAGCGCCTATTGGCGAAAGCTGGCTTAAGGACGGCGATCAGCTATCGATAGGTGACTCGATCTTTATCTTCCAGACCGGCGAAGACTCGGACCAACGACGATACCCGAGCGTCGTATTCGACGACTCCGTTACTCAGGCCACTGCGCAATTGCACCCGCAAGATGTTATCTACCTTCAGCCCGAGCAAATCCTCCAGCAATTGCCCGCGACATCGCGCCTAACTAGAAATCTCAACGCACTGCTCAAAGCCAGTCAGGTTGTGCACTCTATCAGCGATCTCGATTCTTTGCAGGCGCAGATCCTGACACTAATCTTCGAAGAGTCCCCGGCTGAGAGGGGTGCCATTCTGCTTGACTATGATGGCGTCGATCGGTTCGCATCCGTGTTCGTCCGGGAGCGCGTTCCTGGTGCAAACCCTGCCGTTCAGGTAAGCCGCACAGTTGCCAGCCAGGTCGTAGAGAAAGGGGTCGCGATTCTTGGATCCGACGTCCGCAGCAGTATGAAAGATGTTGGCAGTGTGATCGCTTCCAATGTGCGCTCTCTAATCTGTGTACCCCTTACAGTATTTCAGCGTGTCACGGGCTGTATCTACGTAGACACCACAAAGCCGGCTTCGCGTCTGGATGAGGACCATCTACAGATGGTCGCCGCCATCGCTGGAATCTCTGCCGTGGCTCTCGAGAATGCGCGGCGCTTACAGTGGCTGGAAGAGGAAAACCTGCGACTCACCACCGAATCTCATCTTGAACACAACATGGTAGGCGAAAGCACTTGTATGAAGGCGATCTATCGACAATTGTCGCGAGTCGCCAAAACAGAGTCGAACGTATTGATCGAAGGTGAGAGTGGTACAGGCAAAGAATTGGCAGCCCGGGCCATCCACCGATCCAGCCCTAGAAGTGGAAAGCCGTTTGTGGCAATCAACTGCGCCGCAATCCCCGAGGGATTGATCGAGACCGAACTGTTTGGCAACGAAAAAGGTGCCTACACATCGGCGGTATCGCAACGGAAGGGAAAGTTTGAAGTCGCAGATGGAGGGGTTGTCTTCCTCGATGAGATCGGCGAACTCGCGCTCGCCCTGCAGGTAAAACTACTGCGCGTGCTGCAAGAAAGAGAGTTTGAACGCGTCGGCGGCACGCGCAAGATTTCCGTAAACATACGCCTGATCGCTGCCACGAATAAAGACCTGAAAGACGCCGTCAAACACGGAACCTTTCGCCAGGACCTGTACTTCCGCCTGAACGTGTTCAGCTTCTCGATGCCTCCGTTGCGGGATCGGCGCGACGATATTCCGATGTTGGCCAAGTATTTCCTTAGCAAGCACTCTCAGAAAAGTAACTTGAAGCCCAAACCTTTCTCCGAGCAAGCTCTCACCTATCTGAAGAACTACGATTGGCCGGGAAATGTTCGCGAACTCGAGAATGCCATCGAGAGGGCCCTGGTGATGAGTGTGTCGGACGTGATCCTGCCAGAGGACCTCCCCGAGCCCATTCTGGACACGGGCGTTCCAACCGGAACGGGAGTTCCGCAATATCACGCCGCTCTGAAGGAACGGAAGCGCGAACTGATTACGGAAGCGGTTGAAGCTGCCGAGGGAAATTACACGGAAGCCGCACGTGCCCTAGGTGTTCACCCCAACTATCTTCACCGCCTGATACGCAATTTGGAGTTGAAGAATTCGCTACGAGCGGTTTATCCCCGGAGCGACGGTAAGGCAGTTTGAACGTGCAGCCGCTCCTATTGCGGCACTGATTTGACTGCCGCACTGCGTGCCATATGTGAGTCGGATTCCGGAATGTGCAGAGTTAAGACCTTCGTCGGATCTAAATAGGTCCCCTGCCAGCGCACGGCAATGTGAAGATGTGGACCAGTAGCACGGCCAGTTCCCCCGCTCAGTCCCAATACTTGGCCACCCTTCACGTGCTCTCCTTCTTTTACGCCGATCTTGGAGAGATGCATGTAGAGTGTTAGCAAACCTTGTCCGTGATTTACAACCACGCAATTCCCTTCGAAGAACATGGGGCGTGCAAGCAGAACCGTGCCGCTATTCAAGACGCTCACGGGTGTACCAGTTGAAACAGCATAGTCGAGTCCCTGGTGTACGCTCTGCACCTTTCCATTAATGGTCCGCGTAGTGCCAAAGACGTCGGATATTTCGGCCTTTACTGGAGCACGAAAGTTCCCCGCCCATTCTTGCTCGGGGGTTACCTCAGCAAACCGGGCCTCCTTTAGTTCCTTGTCGCGGTTGATCTCCTGCAGTTGTTCCGGCGTTGGCTCTGTAAATTGCCGAGGAACTTTAATTGTGACGTTGCGATACCTGCCTCGCTGAACACGCACAGTACACCGCACTACATTTGTTTTTCCCAGCACCGATTCTGCGCTCAACTCAATCGTGTAGTTCCCGGGTTGAGTCGACAGGGGCACACCAGCAAATCCAGTCCATGCTTTTTCCTTCTCAGCTGTGAAAGCAATCGAGTGATTGAGCCACTTTGCGGACAACGTGTTCAGTCCGATCGGCGATGAAACATGAAACAGAGCAGGCGATCCGTTGGTCAGCAGCGTAGGTTCCCAAGTGAGAATCCAACCTTGAGATGTGCACGGCGACACCGCAGCGTTCGCCCCGGGGGCGCTGAGACGCAGGGCAAGAACTGCCCACAATAGAAGTTTAGATCGCACGCCGAGTCTCGCCATTCGTTTTTTATTCTAAAACGCGAATGGCAAGAAGGCTGATGACAATCAATATGCCCGTCCTACAGAAGTGGCGGCTGTCGAATCGTGTCCTAGAACCAGTCAGGTCAGAACAATCTTCCAATCCGGAAGAAGAACTTGTGATGTCCGGTATCGCCATATGCGTAGGCTAGCTCGACCGGCCCAAACAACGTTGTGACTACCACCCCCGCTGCGATATCGCCAGGATAGTTCGGGAACTTGCCGAGACCGGTCAGCGGCCTCCCGTAAACCTGGCCTCCTTCGATGAGCCCCAATCCGTATACGCCTCCGCCCAGGAGCGGCGGCAATCGCAGAAGCTTGCGCAAGTATCCCCCCTGGAACAGGAAATACTTATCCATGAGCAGTTCATTCGTTCCGTAGGAAACCAGTTGCGATGTTCCACCCAGAGAAAATACGGGTACACCCGTCGAGTGATCAAACGTCGTACCGGCAAATCCATTGATAAATATTGAAGAGGGCGCGCTCAACCTGAAGAAGTTTTGCGCGAAAACTTCCAGCGCCGGATATTGGTTGGGCGAGGCTGGGCTCGCATTCGTCCAACGCCAGTTCAACTCGAATCGCTGTCCCTCTCGTGGGACAACTGCATCATCCACCGTATTCCACCGGAACCGTACCCTGGTTGAACCGTAGCCCCCTGAGACAACCGGTAATGTAGGATCTCCCGACTGCCTCTCAAATTTCTGCCAGCCGCCCTCGTAGCCAATTCTTAGTTCCGCTGTTCTTCCAAACTGGTGACCGACATCGATGCCCCCGCCCGCATTGGTTTCGCGAAACGTGGCTATGTTGGTGTTCTGTGCGTAGATGTAAATGGGATCGCTTGTGATCAACCCGCGTGGGGCAATGAACCACTTCTTGTCCTGGGTGAAGGGATGGTAATACTCAGATCTCAATCCGTACTCAGAAAACAGAATGATATCGTTGCGAAATTCCGACCCATGTCCGCCCAGGTCTAACCATGTCAGACGTGCTCCCATGTTGAACAGGACATTCTCGAAATTCGATCCATCAATCAAGATCAATGGACGCACAATGGGAGACCCGTATGGTTTGTCATCGGTCTCGACATTCAATCCTTCTTCTCCATCCCGTCTTGTGAGCCCGTAGTTGATGGCCGAAAACCTGCCCCACCCTCTGATCTCACGAATTCTCTGCTCAAGCTCCGGAAAATCCACCGGCTTTCCTGCCATCGGGCTCAGATAATCTTGAACCTGCTTGGCAAGATCGCCCTTCGCTCCGGTAACTTGGACAAATGCTGGAGGGGGATTCGTTCGGCGACGAGACTCCCGTTCTTGCACGTATTGCGCCCACGTCGCATCATCCACGGCAAAGGCCGACAGTACTTTGGCTTTCGCCTCGGCCGCGTCATATCCGGCCTGGATAATTTCTGGAGCCTTGTTGAAGTCCATCGACCCGTATTTCGCAAGCGGAACCGAAATCATGAGGTCGGCGTCTTCCATGCTCCGCAATTCATTTGCCGCGATCATGATGGACACCGACCGTCCCAGCACTGCGAGCGATGACAGTTTGGCATCCGAACTGAGGGGTGCTGTTTCCAAGTGAATACCCAGGATCAATTCAGCTCCCATCGCTTTTGCCACATCGATCGGAATGTTGTTGAGCAGTCCGCCATCTGCATAGATGGCTTCCTTCGACGTCACTGGAGTAAACACGCCCGGAATAGACATAGTGGAGCGCATCGCCAACGACAATGAGCCACTGCGGAATACCTCAGGTTTGCCGCTCACTAGATTTGTGGCCACGCAGGCATAAGGAATTGGGAGGTCATTAAAGTTGGCAACCTCCGAGTAAGGAAACGCAACTCGATCAATGATGAACGAGACATCTTGTCCTGTGTTGAACCCGGCAGGAAATTGCAGCCCCTTGCGCCAGCCAAATTCAAGGTTGTTGGGATAGTCATGAGCATCTTCCTTGCGGCGAAAAGAAAGATCACGGTAAGAAGGCTGGCCCGACAATACCTCATCCCATTGAATGCTATCGACCAGTTGGCGAAGTTCTTTTGCGTCGGCTCCCGTCGCATAAACTCCACCGACCAAACCTCCCATGCTGGTCCCCGCAACGTAATTTACCGGTATGTGATGTTCTTCCAACCATGTGATGACTCCGACGTGAGCGAGCCCAAGCGCACCGCCCCCCTCAAGAACAAGTCCGAGTGAGGGTCTCTTGCCCCCCGGCCGAACGGCTTGGCTCTCCTGCGCGAACATCATCGATGACATCAGCAAAATCGTTCCAACGATCGATAAGAACTTCGATCTCATAGTAATCACTCCGTATAACAGAACAGCTGTTTAGAAGCCTTTGAGGGCGGTCCGCTTCGGACAGATAACTCAGCGGCCATTAAACACACCCTTGCGACCCGATGCCTCCCTATTCAAGGCCGCATACGAAAGACAACTGAACTGTCAAAAGTTACAGGAAATGTTTACGAAGCCGACGCCAGGCGCGTCCATTCCAATGTCGCACTTTTTCTAGGCTCTCAGCGTTCCCGAATGCGGCTGGAGAAGTCAGGGGCATCATTCGCTTCGCGGGCCTTCGGATTGATATAGGACTTGGCCTTGAGCTCTGCGAAAGGTAAATCGCCAACAAGGTCGCCGCGTTCGTACATCATTTCATCTGCCTTGCCGTTTAAGAGAATACGCCAGTCCCAACGAGCTGCTTTGCCGGCGCGAGCCTGCGCAACATGAGACGCGATGTTGGTCGTACAGTTATTCGTAAGCGCGTTATACCACTCAGGCTGGTTGCGCATGCGATCGGCCCGATTCAAGTAGTCAACAAAGATAGCTCGTGCCTGGTCCGGTGTCGCTCGTGTGTGATACAGGTAGACGTCCTCGCCCTTGCGATAATTTGTACGCAAACGAACCACATCGCGTTCATCGCTGATCGTGTAGATCAGTTCGTAATACCGAAAGAAACCGCGGATCGCCGAGTAGCTTTCTCCCACTTCTTTTCGCGTCTCGACGGACATCGCCACGCGGCCATCATCGCCGAAATCAAAGCTGACGATGGGATGCGCGATCCAAGGCGAACCCCAGTACGTGATGAATACGTCTACGCCACGTACTTTGGAAAGATGGACTACTTTCGTTTCCCAATGAGGTGTGTAGTCGGTTTCGGTGCGATATTCACAATTGCGAAAATTGTGGATCGTAACCTCATCGCCACTCACTTCCGCCCAGGCAGTTTGTGCAACATCCGGCTGCCAAGCTCGATCATTGGAAGGCTTTAGCGACAGCCACCAAACAAGCACCGCGAGGAACGCAATTGCAGCGAACGCCTGCCCGCGCCATTTGAAGCGAAACACCAGCAATGCCGAAAGCACGACAAGGCCGTAAATCGTCGCTAAGACCGGCCTCAAAGATGCGTTTGGAGCATCGAAGTACAACGCCAGCGTCGCCCACAAGCTACACAAAACTACTGTGAGGGACACGAGTATACGGATCAATATCTTGATAAATCTGAAATGACCAGGTGTCGTAGACATGTCTTTTGCCGCTGCTTGCGCCAATCATTCTTGCTCAGCGGGAATGAATAGTCAGCGCGAGCGAAGCACACGGCTACTGCGAAAACTACCAGTTGGCGAACCGTTAGACGATGACGAACTCCTCGAAATATGAAGGTTAGTCTGCGCCGGCATTCGTTTGTAGCAGCCCGTCTTTCTCCATTTGTTTTGGGACCTTCTTGACTAATTCTTCTGCGACTTTCTTTGCTGATTTCGGATTGAAAGAATCGCTGACCCCCGTCCACACCAGGTCGCCATCTGGCTTGTTGGTGGCATAAACGTTCGTCTCGACGCTGACGGTCGTGTTTTCTTGTATATATCCAGGATCGTAAACAATCGGATAGACCGCGCCCAGGTAACCGTAAAAAGAATAGTAGTACGGAAACGGTGCGACATAACTTGAGCTCGGAACAACAATGGTCTTCTTATCGATTTTCAACAAGCGCGAGACGACCACGGCATCGATTTGGTTATCGCGAATCTGGGACCTCAGGTAGTCGAGGTCAAGTTTCGCCTTGGGATCTGGACGCAACAGGATCTGATTGCCTGGAACAATCTCCATGCCGGATCTCGATATCTGGGCTGCCATTTTGTCTTCGAAATCTGCACGCACTTCCAGATCTTGTGCAATGCCGATGACGAGCACCTTACGAAATGTCTTTCCCTTGTAATTGGGGTTGAGCCAACTCATGACCATTTTGGCAGGCATGGCTGCGGTGGTGAAGACAATTACTAGGACAGCGACCTGAATAGTCGTGCGCGCCAACGTTCGACGGAAGCCGAGATTTGTCATACGTCCTTCTTGCTGAACTGAGATCCTTGAGGCAACCCATTGTGCACGGTACAAAGAACCTTGCGCAAGGCAGTTCCCCCTTAGGCCTCAAGTATCCAGAGAATGTCAGAACTACTGGAAGCGTGATTGTGCTGATCAATCGACTGCTTGATGATAGTGTCTTCTCTGTGAACTCTGGCATGAGGAACCTGAAGAGCCTGAAGTCAGTTGCAAATCCTCCCAGGCCGAGCAAACTGCGTTCCCTCGGCACTGACCATCCCAGGTTTTTCATGAATTGCTTTTTCTTCTTCTTTTTCACCTCAGGCTTTTGCAGTGTGCTCTACGAGGTTGTCTGGCTCCGGCTGGCTATGGCTCAGTTTGGGGTGACCAGCGCATTGGTCTCAATGGTGCTCTCTGCGTTTATGGCTGGATTGGCCGTAGGCTCTCAGGTGAGTGGTCGGCTCATCAAAACACAAAAGGCGCCCTTCAGGATCGCGCCGTTACGTCTCTACGCCGCCAGTGAACTCCTCGTCGGCGCCTCTTCCATTAGTGTGCCGTTGCAACTTGCGTGGGGACACAGTCTCTTGCAACGAATTCCCCTCGTTTCTTCCGCGAGTTATTACCTCGTCTCCGGTACCTGGGTGTTTCTTACGATTGTTCCCTGGTGCACCTTCATGGGCGCGACCATCCCCATCGCAATGGCTGCGATCCGGCAGGCCGTTCCTCCAGAATCGGAGAGCTCTTTCAGCTTTCTTTACCAGGCCAACGTCATGGGGGCTGTGTTCGGCGCCCTTATCCCCCTCTTCCTCATAGAGCTGTTCGGCTTTACCACAACCCTGAAAATATCTGGGATTCTCAACTTGAGCTTGGCTCTTTCCGCAATTCTCGTCTCCCTACATCAAACCACTAATCATGACCTCAAACCTGCTCCTGATACGCCTATTTCTTTGAAAGAAAAGGCAACTCCGTCGTCTCGAAGTCCGACGCTACTCTTGCTCCTCTTCACAACCGGTATTACGAGTATGGGGATAGAAGTAGTTTGGATCCGACAGTTCACCCCCTACTTAGGAACCGTGGTCTATTCGTTCGCATTGATACTCGCGATCTATCTGACTTTCACAGCAATGGGATCGCGACTTTACCGTCGCAGAATCCACCGCGAAATTCAGGACTGGAGAATTCCCTGGCCATTGCTTAGCCCGCTCGCACTCCTGTCGCTGGTCTCGACAAGTCCTGGCTGGACTATCCCTTGGCCCGTTCGGCTGCTTCTCGGCATCGGACCGTTTTCAGCGGCTTTGGGATTTGTCACCCCAATGCTAGTAGACCACTATTCCGGAGGTGATTCGGAACGAGCGGGCAAAGCTTACGCAATCAACATCCTTGGTTGCATTGTCGGACCTCTATTTTCCGGGTTCTTGCTGCTGCCGGCCATCGGTGAACGCTGGGCATTATTTGCGCTCTCCTTTGCATTTCTGGTCGCTGGCATTCCATTTTCGGCTTGGCCGCGTGGTGATTTCCCGATTCAGCGAACATGGTCCCGTTACGCCGGTGCCCCTGTCATTCTGGTTGCTCTACTCCTCGTGTTCACCATCAAGGGTTACGAGGAGCAATTTTCAGAAAGAGTCGTGCTTCGCGACAACACCGCAACCGTAATTGCAACCGGATCTGGAAGGGACAAGCGACTGCTCGTCAACGGCATTGGCATCACTTCGTTGACTCCTATCACGAAGATAATGGCGCACCTTCCACTGGCCTTTCTCGATCACCCACCACAAAACGCTTTAGCGGTGTGTCTGGGGATGGGCACAACTTATCGCTCTCTTCTTGCGTGGGGCATTCCAACCACGGCGGTGGAACTAGTTCCAAGCGTTCCACATTTACTGTGGTACTACCACGCTGATGCGCCAGAACTGCTGCAGTCACCGTTGTCCACAGTCATCGTTGATGATGGCAGACGTTACCTCGAACGTACTTCAGAACAATTCGACGTCATCACTGTCGATCCTCCACCGCCTATCGAGTCCGCGGGTTCCAGCTTGTTGTATTCGAAGGAGTTCTATTCGATTGTCGGACGCAAACTACGTCCAGGAGGTATTCTCCAGCAATGGCTGCCTGGGGGCGATGTTGTTACGCAAGCGTCAGCAGCGCGCGCCCTGAAGGAGTCCTTTCGCTACGTTCGTTCATTCCGATCAATTGAAGGCTGGGGTTTTCACGTCCTTGCCAGTGATCATCCTCTGCCGGATTTCACCGCGACTGATCTTGTTCAGCGTATGCCTGCCCGCGCTGTTCAGGATCTAGTTGAGTGGAGCCCTAACCACCCGCCGGAGCACCAATTCACAATCATGCTCCAAAATGAAATCCCTATTGATGCGTTGATACAACAAGCCCCGCAATCATCTCCAATTCAAGATGATCGTCCCGCCAATGAGTACTTCGCGCTGCGCACTTTTTTCGTGCGGCTGGATCGGGATAGCACAGGGCGTCTAACGAAGTAGATGGATAACATCACGTGCTAATTCGCTCGTGACCATAGGCGACCCCCTCCCGCCAGCTATGAACAATTTTGAGAAAGTGTCTCTCTCCGAATCTGTCAATGGCGGAGAAGGCAAAGACTGCAGCCTGGGACACCTGACGGGAACGACAGTCCAATCGCAGCTTAAGCAGGGACTTCCCAAAATGCGGTGATGCACGACAATAGTGGTTGTGATGGAGAACTAAGGCGAAAATGTCACTACCGCGGCGGGGTCGTACGTTTTGCTGCGCGCCTTACGCATAGTCTATCGGATGTTTCTCCAGCCAGTGTTCATCGCGGACTTTGTTGATGTTCTTCAGAGCACCCGAAGTCACGCTTTCGGTCAAGTGACGGCTTTCCCAAGTCATCCTCGCAACAAATCCGGCCAGCGCACCAATCGCACCCAGTGCAACGACCTTATCGGCGGATCTGTTCTTCAGGCAGCGGCCTGCCAACAACCCAATGCATCCGCCCACTACCGTTGGCAACCAGGCATGTCGGAGACATTCATCTAAGAACGCGTTGATCGGTGTGCCTTGCAGAAACTCTTCTTGTCCGGAACGAGCTCCTTCCAGACCAGAGTTCAGGAGCTTCTTGCCATAATCGATTTCCGACTTCGACCATTCCGTGACATCAGTGACGTCCATAACCACACCTCACTGCATTTCAAGACTACGAGGCAGATTGGCGAGTTCGCTGTGATTGGAATCACACCTTCAGGAGATGTACGAAAGTAAATTGCGACACCGGCGGCTAGCCTCCAGCGGACCTTTTGAAACTCTGCAAGGAGGACGGCCGAGAGGAAGCAAGCCGACCGTCCTTTTTGTCACCGACGTCAAGCAGCGAGAGCTTCGAGAGCCGACCGATTGCGGATCACCAGGATCGAACCTTCCAGACGAATCACTTGCTTCTTCTTTAGGCTGCTGAGCAGACGAGTCACTGTCTCCCGGGAAGACCCAATCATCTGAGCCATTTCTTCATGTGTCAGGCTCGAGCGAACGCGGAACTCGTTGGACTTTTCGCCATTCGACCAGGAAAGCAACAGCTTCGCCAGCTTGTTCTCTGACGAGCGTGACATGACAAGATCGTGAATATCACGATACGCTGACTGAAATTCTCGACTCAGTGTGCCCGCGGCCTGCATCCCAAGTTCTCCATTCTGCTTGACCAGTCTCAGTAGCGACTCTCGAGCTATGAAGTTGACTTGGCATGCAGACGCCGTCTCGGCGCTGATCTCGTATGGAGTATTGGCAATCACGGCGCTTAGTCCCAAAATCTCGCCCGGTTGCGCCATCTTGAGGATCAAGACTCTGCCATCCCGCGAGGTGGTGAAGAGCTTGGCTTGCCCGGAACACAACAGAAACGCGCCTCGCGGACTTTGTCCTTCTACGAAGAGTAAGGCGCGGTCCGGAAACGTTCCGCGATGGCTGTGGACATTAAGTTCCTTCAGGAGGTCCGGCGATAGTTGGCAGAACCAGTCGGCTTGGCGATGCTTGCAGGTGCTGCAGTCCTCGGTGATCTCCAGCCCATATGGGGATTTCATAGTTTCCTTGTCGAATACCAACTGTGCGGTGTGATCCGGCGTCGTGCGGGAAAGCAACTTGCCGGCGGGCGGATTCATTACGTTAGTGAGCCTCGGCCACCGAACGCCCGCGACGGCATGCAAAAGCTCCGCGGCGATTTTCTTTTCGATATGAGAACCGTGACGGAGGCTCTCAAGTAGTTGCCATCCGGCAGTGGCGTCTCCCTGCTTCCATCTCAAGCCGCAACGAAACAGATACGTCGAATCCGCTTCCACTGCCGAAGACACGCTACTCCTCACAGCCCGCTAACCCGCCATCGCCTTCTTGATTCTCTCCACGAGGTACTGGCTATGGATTCCCCGGCCGCGCAGCATAATTCCCGATTCATGCAACTCTCGCAAGAGAGCCTCTCCTCGTTCATCCACAATCGTCACCTCATCGAGTTCAACGACGACTGTGCGGCGGGCATGCTCTGCCAAGGCTTCCCTGCAGCATTCTTCCAGCACATCGACCCAATCTCCTGCCAGGGTGCCTTCCAGTCGCATTGTGATGACGCGAATTTCATCCTGACGGTGGATCCTCAGCATGCGAAACGGGGCCCTCAGTTTCCGTGGAAGCAGTCAGCCTTCCACTTCGTCCGCGGAGAGGAGGGTGAACAAAATGAATCTCTTAGCGGGCAGAGAAGGCTTATGGTCTAGCAGACCGAAGAGGAAGAGCTGACGTTGCTCCGGCAAGTGCCGGAATACCGTCACCCGCCTTGTTGGCCTGTCAGTGTGGTCAGATCAGGTAGTCTCTGCGGTTTATGTTCAATTTCTGCATCCTCGACTGGAGAGTGGTTCGTTTCAGGCCAAGTCGCGCGGCGGCACCCCGGTCCCCGGCGATCACTCCATGCGTTTCTTTCAACGTTCGAATAATATGCCGGCGCTCTAGTTCCAACAGTGTTCCTTCCGACTCAGTTTGCTGTTCGGCAGCACGCAACTCTGCCAATGGGGCCCGCAACACACTTCCTTCGGTAAGGATGACAGACCGTTCGATGAAGTTCTCCAGTTCGCGCACATTGCCCGGCCAACCCCATTCTGCAAACGCTCGCATCGTCGCTGTCGGAATCGTTTCTATCTTCTTATCCATGCGACGGGCGAGCTTCTGAACAAAATACCGGACTAGCTGTGGCATGTCGTTTCCACGCTCCCGCAATGGGGGCATTACGATCGGAAATACATTTAGGCGGTAGTACAGATCGCTACGAAACTCGTGATCTGCTACTAACTTAATAAGATCCCGGTTGGTAGCTGCAACTAGCCGGACATTCACACGAATCGTCCGCGTTCCGCCCAGTCGCTCAAATTCCTGATCTTGAAGCACCCGCAGTAGTTTTGGTTGTAACTCAAGCGGAATATCTCCGATTTCATCTAGAAAGAGAGTGCCCTTGTCCGCGAGTTCCAGACGTCCTACCTTTTGGTTAATCGCTCCCGTAAATGCGCCCTTCTCGTGTCCAAACAGTTCGCTCTCGAGCAGGCCAGTAGGAATTGCAGCGCAATTCAGCTTGATGAAACTGTTATCTTTGCGCGTGCTCATGCGATGAATGGCTCGGGCCAGCAACTCTTTGCCGGTTCCGGTTTCACCGAGAATGAGTACCGTTGCTCCGCTGGGTGCCACCGTCTTCGCTTGTGCCAGCGCTCTCCTCAGCGTTGCACTTTCGCCGACAATCTCCTCGAAGTTAAGCTCTGTGCGAATCTCATCTTCGAGATAGAGTTTTTCCTTGGCCAATTTGTCTTTCAGTTCCTGTATTTCACGATAAGCTTGTGCGTTGTCCAAGGCGACTGCAAGCTGTGAAGCGACCTGCTTCAGAATCCTAAGCTCTGTCTCGTCAAAACCGGTTTCACTCTCACTTCCCACATTCAGTGTTCCCAAAGCGCCGCTAGCTGTCAGCAATGGAATACAAGATAAGAATTTGATTCCCTGCTCGGCCATCATAGTGTCAAAGTCGTTGTGGTCTCCCGGAAGATTCTTCCTGTGAAACACCTTAATCCGATGTTCCTCGAATGCCTTGTATGCTGGGCATGATCGTGTGGCTTCAGACTCGGCAACCATCGAGTGAGAATTGTGTCCCAAAGAATACAGCTTCAGTGCCTGAGAACGTCGATCTTGGAGCGCCAGACTGACATAGTCGTGCCGAACCACTCTCCGTAACGCAGACGAGATCAATGGAAACAGCCGCTGTAAATCCAGACTTGAAGTTAAGGTGGTATGAACTTCGAGTAAGGTCTGTAGGCCTGCCTTCTCCTTATGAAGAGTCTCGCGATTGAAAGAGCTCTCAAGGGCAAGAGCCACCAACTTAGATACGCGGCTTAGCAGTCGAACATCTGCTTCCTGGTATGCGTTCGCCTGCCGCGCGCCGAGGCCTAAACCTCCAAAGCGAGTCTGCGCCGTTGTAAGTGGAAGAACGCAGTAAGAGCGAATGCTTCGTTGTTCAAGTTCCTCGCGTACTCGTTCGAAGCGCCTTTCTGTCTGCACGTCAGTGATCACCACCGCTTCCTGGTGTTTCCAGACCCACCCGCCGACCGATTCCTCGACATTCCAAACATCAGGAAGCGCCTTTAGGTCTCGGCCTTCCCACATGTGGACTCGCATCACATTGTCCTTGCTGTCGTGCAACGAAAAATGAGCCAGTTCAAACGACGCAACCTTGTGGAGACGCTCGGAGAGGGCAACGAGTAAGTCAGGCAAGCTAAGGTGGAGAACCATTAGGTCCGCAATCTCAAGCAGGGCGTCATAACGTCGTGATTCGTCGAGAGAGCCGGGATGGTCCATAGCTGCCATAAGTCGCGCAGTGGTAGTTGGTACTTATCGAATATGTAAATTGCTTATCTTACGGTTCCAAGCCGCTGCCTGGGGAGTGGTCAGGTTTCCGTTCGGTTTTCCGAACGTTGCGTGGAATCGTTGACGCGGGCCAAGTTCAACTACACACCGTAGTACTAAAGCACGGTCGACAAGCGGGGCGCTCGGGCCGGGTTTTGCGTAAGAGCCAATTGTCCTGCAAAACTGCTCAGCTGCTGATAACCGTCAATCAATCCATTCGGGGTTAGACGTGCCCCCGGTATTGCAATGCCAAGATAAAGCTTGGGCATGGCGAGCAATGCATTCAGGCGGAGGCGAATCGCACTGTCGATCAGGTGTTGTGCAGCTTGAGCAACTCTCGGGTCCGCACTTTCACGCGCCCCCTCTCCCAAACGCAGGAGAACCGCTGCGTTATGAGATGCACACTGCACATAATCGAGGGTCGCGCGCAGCCTCTCACGCCGAACCGCACGAAACTTTTGAGGAGAAAGGTTGGAGCGAAGAAACTCCTCCTCCGCTGGATCAATTAAGTTTCGAAAGGCCTCGATATCTACCGGATGGGTCTGCCCAGACAAATCTTCCAGGCTGTGCACAGACGCGCTTCGGCCACGTGCAAGCTTGAAGAATAACATCAAGGCACTAATCGACAACACAATAAGAATAACGGTAGTCATCATTGCAGTAATAACCGTTCCAATTCGGTATTCCATTGTTCAAGGTTATGGTCTGGCACGCGGATCAAGTGTTCACGCACGCGCTCCGGAGCCAACAAATAGGTTAGCCAAATCAACACACTAATGTGGTAAACACTCATTAACGCAATGTTGAGGACCTCATCTCCAACAAACGGTCCTTGCTGCATGCGGATTGCGAGTGTGATCAAATCAGAGCTCGAGAAAATTCCCATCCCCAGCGCGATGCCGAATACGAAATTCCGCCACGTGATTCCGAAATAAGAGGCAAACAGAAATAGAAAGACTAATAAACCGCTCTGAACCAGATCTACTGTGCGATCAATGATGTGATAGCCATAAGTCATCCACCCAACGCCCACACCAGGAGCAACCCACGCCGCAGCGACCGCAATCACAAGCAATATTGCGCCGGACCAGCCTAAAATCTGGCGAGTCATCCGCTTGAGCGCCGGATAGGGCCCGACGAGATTGCTGAAAACTTCGTAGATCACTCCAAACCGCAAGGCGGCGTCACACGCCAAAAACGCTCCGCCCCAAGTCCAATAGGTACGCACAGAAATATTCGGGTCATGATCGAGATAAAAGAGCAGGGACGTTTCGATAGCCTGGACCAACGTGTAGGTGAAAAAGATCGGGAACTCTCGATGCATGCGCCGCTTGATCATCAACCCGGCGATGCCGAACTGAATAAGATGTGGCGCCAGCCACAGGTAATGCCAAAGTGGCGAATGGGGATACATAACCAATTCTCGGCAATATACCCCCTCGCCTCAACCCATGCAATGATTTGTCCGCCTCGTGGTACTCTATTCGCCCATTTGGCAACTGGATCTATGGCTTACATTGCTGATTGGGCGGACAGTTGGTTCGTGGGTTGCCGTCAGCTGAAGAAAGGGAAGGACTTGCGAGTGCACCAATTAACATCATGGTTCCGGTGAGGAGGAAGAGAAACTTTTTCACTGGAGAAAACTCCTTTTATGGATATGACAGCCGTGTTAATGTGGCCAAAATTACAGTTGTCTTGTCCAGCTAGAAGTAGTTAGAGCTCTGTTCTGAAATCAGAACAAAAATCATGACTTTGAAATCTGCGTTCGAAGATGTGGTAGGCACGACGCTCTCGGCGATCTCAGGAATCCTCGCGAAGCTGGAATACGTGTCCCACCTGCGAAGGGCGTCAGGACAACCATACGCGCATTGGGGCCTGGAACGTGTGTACGGAGAAGGTGCGGCGCAACAGGCACTCGCGGAAGCTCATCAGCTATTATTCTTGCGGTTACTGCGCACTTCCTTGCGCAATCTGCGCGAGGATGTTGAGCTGTCGTGTGGAAAAGAAATACCGGTTGATCAGTACATCGCGAACCTTAGGAAAGATATGCAGGTGTTGGTGCCGGAAGATTTAGGCGGCGGTTCACAACGTCACTTTAATTCAGTGCTACTGGCTCTTTCGTCTCTGCCAAGGTCTCGACCCCCTTCCACTCCCCGAGCTTAAGCGCAATTCCTACGACTTGGCCAATTACTTCGGCATGCTGTGGATGCCGGAGGATTCGCACGGCTACCGGCGATAGCGGATGGGGCTGCAGAACAATACTGTCTCCCTTCATGGTGCACCAACAACACGTATAACCGTCGCGAGTTTCCACGAAGTAGATAGGACGCTCGTATTCAGAGCGCCAAACCCCCTGTAAGACTTTATTCTTTGACTCATCCACCTGAACAAATGTTCCGGGCGGAAGCAGAGGATACATGGTGAAATCCTCGCTGCCCACATATCCATATGTGTACTTGGTCGCAGTGAATTGCGCCAGGTAAGCGAGCGGCACAAGACCCCATTGCTCCACCATGCGTCCCAGGTTGGTGCTGCGCCGCGGATCGAAAGCAGGATCCATCCGAATCGGCATCTCGACTAGAGTCGTGGTTTGGAGAACATCGGTCCGATGTGATTTCGGAGGTTGACTGAGTCGAATATCCTGCGCGACAAGATTCAGATCGATTCCGTACCAGCTAAGCATCTGTCGCAAATCCTGGCGGTAGATGATCGCCAGCGAGTAAAGACGGTAGATGCTCGGCACCAGCCCCTTCGTCTCAATGTCTGAGAGACGGCTCGGACTGATAATGAACTCGGCGTTTCCATGCTTCTCGGCAAGCCGGGTGCTTGCGCTTTCCACGTCTCGCATGGTGAGACCAAGTCGCTCGCGGGCGACTCGCAAATTGGATCCGGCGGTGAGAATCGGGCCCCCTTCAGACAGCTTATTCACCGGAATGGCTCATTCCTCTTTAAGGTCTTGGAAATCCAAACGTCTTCTGAAACGACAAATTGCAGCCTGAGACTGAACTCAAACCGGGCACGACGACCCGTGTTTGCTTCGCTAGTATCCCTCGAACCCTTCTATTTCCGCAATCCGGAACGCGAGGCTACGGACCCTGAGATGATAGAACGATTTTGGAGCGAGTCAAGAGACATCAGTACGCCTGGCAGGTGCCTTAACTCCTATTCCGGGTTCCCCTATCCCGATATAATGAAGAGGGATGGCTCGAGGTTGGGAGAGCAAATCGGTAGAGGAGCAGCAGTCACAAGCTGCGTCCAGACCGGTTCCGAAAACCCCTTTGACACCGGAGCAGATTTCCCGACAGCGTCAGATAGATGCCCTGCAACTGGCTCGTCGGCACCTTCTGGATCAACTGCAAACCATTCAGAATCCTAGACATCGGCGGATGCTGGAAGATGGCCTCGCAGAATTGGACCAACGCCTGGCCCGGCTTCAGTAGTTTCTGTTTCCCTTTGGAACCAGAGTTGTTGAAGGTATAATGGCGTATCCCCATGAAGGCTTTCGTCTACGTGTCATTAAAGAAGAGCGTTCTGGATCCCCAAGGCAAAACCATCCATGGCGCTCTGAAGAAGATGGGATATAAGGGTTTGGATGGAGTCAGACAGGGCAAATATTTCGAACTGTCGCTTGACGGTGGACTAAGCCGTTCGGAGGCGGAAGCAGAGGTTGGACGTATCGCCCGCGAAGTTCTCACCAACCCCGTAATAGAAGAGTATCGGTTCTCCCTCGAAGATTAGTGGCGCCGCCAAAGCAGTTCCCCCGTTGGTCGCGAAAGTACCCTTGTTCGGTTTTCAGAACTAGTTTAGCGTCAGCATTAATAAGGAGTGCGCTATGTGCGGGATTGTCGGTTATGTGGGCAAGAAAAGAGTCGTCCCTGTAATCATCGAGGGACTCAGGAAGCTCGAGTATCGGGGCTACGATTCGGCAGGGATTGCAGTCAGCGGTAACGGAGAAGGACTGCAGATCCGTCGTGCTGAAGGCAAGCTGCGGAACCTGGAAGAGGCCATCCGGTTAAAGCCCCTCGACGGCACCTACGGAATCGGACACACCAGATGGGCCACCCACGGCCGTCCCACTGAGGAGAACGCGCACCCGCACCGTGACTGCAGCGGACGTATCGTCGTCGTTCATAACGGCATCATCGAGAACTATGTTTCCCTAAAGAAGAAACTGATCGAAGAAGGCCATCGCTTCACCACGGAAACCGATACTGAAGTCATTGCTCACCTGGTAGAACGCTATTTTCTGAAAACCGGAAACGGTCATCGACCCTCTCTCGAAGAGGCGGTTCGCAAGACGGTTGGACAACTAACCGGGGTCTTCGCATTGAGCGTGATCGCCGTCGATGAACCCAACAAGATTGTCGCCGCCCGCAACGGCCCGCCCGCTGTAATTGGCCTCGGTAATGAGGAATATTTCGTCGCTTCGGACGTTCCCGCCATTCTTTACCACACGCGTGATCTGTTCTTCCTCGGCGATGGTGACCTTGCCGTCATCACTCCTGACGGCGTCCAGCTCACGGACTTTAACGGCCAGCCTATCGTTCGCCAGGTGCAGCACGTTACCTGGGATCCCATCATGGCGGAAAAGGGCGGGTTCAAGCATTTCATGCTCAAAGAAATCTACGAGCAGCCGCGCGCCGTTCGCGACACCACACTAGGGCGCATCTCGCAGGAAACCGGCCACGTCTTCCTCGATGAGATGGAAATTACTGAAGCTGAATTCCGCTCCGCCAGGAAGATAAATATCGCCGCCTGCGGCACGAGCTGGCATGCCGCCCAGGCCGGCAAGTTCATGATTGAGCGGCTGGCGCGTCTGCCCGTTGAGGTTGATTACGCGAGCGAATGGCGATATCGCGATCCGATCGTAGGCCCCGACACCATCACCATGGTGATCTCACAATCGGGCGAAACTGCGGACACGATCGCTGCGCAACGCGAAGCAAAGTCCAAAGGCTCAAAAACCCTCGCCATCTGTAACGTTGTCGGATCGATGATCACGCGCGAAGCCGCGGGTACGATCTACACCCATGCCGGACCAGAAATTGGAGTAGCTTCAACCAAGGCTTTCACCGGGCAGCTCACCGCCCTTTATCTCTTCGCACTCTATCTGGCGCAGGTGCGTGGGACCATGACTCCGGACGAAGCGCGCGATGCTGTTCAGGAACTGACCCGCATACCTGGCAAGCTGGAGCATCAGCTCACCCACGAACAGGATTGCGAAGACCTCGCCAAAGAATACGTACGTGTGCAAGATTTCCTGTTCCTAGGACGCGGCATTCACTATCCCATCGCTCTCGAAGGCGCGCTGAAGCTGAAAGAAATCTCCTACATTCACGCGGAAGGTTACCCTGCCGGCGAAATGAAGCACGGTCCCAACGCGCTTATTGACGAGAACTTGCCGGTGGTGATCATCGCCACGCGCGATCCCAAGAGCGAACTGTCGATGACCCGATACGAGAAGACCATCTCCAACCTGAAAGAAGTCAAAGCCCGATCGGGAAAAGTGATAGCAATCGCCACTGAAGGCGACGACGAGATTCGTGAGGCCGCCGATCACGTCATCTTTGTGCCGCCGGCGCCGGAAGAGCTATTGCCGATTCTCGAGATCGTCCCGCTGCAACTGCTGGCATATCACATCGCAGTCCGACGTGGATGCGACGTCGACCAGCCGCGGAATCTAGCGAAATCTGTAACGGTGGAGTAGCTCGATCCGCAAGCTTGCCAACTAACACGCTCGTATGCACGGCGCGGGTCGCTTTAGCGTGGGGCAACTGGAATACCCGCTTCAAATATTGCAGAATCTAAGCTCTCGATCCCGCTCATTGATTGAGTCGGGTGGAGCTTGTGCATGCATCGAACACCTTGGCGTTGGGCTTACCGACTCACCCTGAAAGCCTGCTCGTTCCTTCCTGTCATCGCAATCGCCTGCCTCGCGTCAGACCAAGCGGACAAGGTTCAAGCATCCGAATACCAGGATTACATCCTCACTCATGCGCTAACGCCGTGTGGCCCGATTCCGACGGCGCTTGATCCTAATGGCGTTTATCCATACGTCAGCTATTGCGAAACGTCGAACCGTCCTTCGCCGCGAAAGTATCACTTCATTGTTCTTGAGAACACATATCTCAAAGTGACGATTTCGCCGGACCTCGGCGGCAAAGTCATGTCGATGGTGCATAAACCATCGGGAAAAGAAGTGTTATACGTTCCCGAGGTCATACGCCCGACTCGCATTCTGCCTCGTTTTTATTTCGTGGCGGGCGGGATCGAGGTGAGTTTTCCGATCTCACATTCACCGAGCCAGAACGAGACTGTTCTCTACAAAATCGATCGCACACAGGATCGAATCTACGTGACGTGTGGCGAACGCGAACTGCGCTTCGGGATGCAATGGTCAGTCGAATATTCACTAGGACCTAGCGATCGATTTCTGACCGAACGCGCGTTTTTCTACAACCCTGGAACTGCTCCTTATCCTTGGATGTCTTGGTCCAATGCTGCCCTGCCCGCTGCGGACGACACAGAATTTCATTTTCCGCGAGGCGAGGTCTTGTCCCATGCATCTCAAATCGGCAACATCGATTGGGAGAAGCAAGGCCCCAAACGCGAGTCTGACATCAAGGAGATGACTGGATATTTTTGGAAGAACCCTGACACCTACTCCTTCGGCGTCTACACTCCGTCGCTCAGTAGCGGGCTCTATCATGTCGGCCTCGCAAACATTTCTCCGGGAATCAAGCTGTGGAGCTACGGCGTTGGCGACGATCGCGCCTGGGCCACGCTCAGCACTGCGACTGCACAGCCCTATGTCGAAATGCAAGGCGGCCCGATCGGCGATCAGTCCATCAAGCTGGAACTGCCTCAGCACGAATCTCGATGGCACGTCGAGTACTGGATACCCACGGACAAACCGCTGGACATCTACTCCTTGAAGTCGCCCGAAGACCATCTACGCAATGTGAGCGAGATTCCGCTATTCAGCTGGGCCAGGCCGGATGAAGTCAGAATCTGGAACGATTTACAAGAGTCTTACGCTGGCAAAAAAGCCGTCCCTGATCCTCCTTCAATCGAGGAGAACCGCTGGGCTCCTTCGGGCATGGAAGATCTGGCTCCAGCTTTCGACTGGGCTATCGAAAATAGTCGCGACTCGAAGGCCGATCTCTGGAGGTTTTACTACGGGACATGGCTCGCTGGTCGCGGCAAAACCGAAGATGCAATCCGTGTTCTTTCTAAGTCTCAGCTTGGTGTGGGTCGCGTCTTGTTAGCGCGCCTGTACCAAGCTAAGGGAGATACAAGGGCTGCTGCAGCCGCAATGGAATCGATTCGCGAACCGTGGCTGCAACTGCACCCTCAAGTTGTCGTGGAACGAGATCGAATCCTGCGCGCATTGGGCGCGCAAGCGCTCACAGAACGTGATCAGTGGCTGAATCGTGTCGGAGCACTGAAAGACGAGTGGATCATCGAGCGCAAGGTACAGCTATTGATCGATCAAGGAAAGACCCGGGATGCGAAGCAACTTCTTTTGTCTTTTCCATTCCAGAAAGTACACCAAACTTACACTCGCACTGGATTATGGATGCAGATTTGTGAACGGCTTAAGGAGCGTTGTGAACCGATACCGCAGACGTTGGGAGAGGATCACCTGGCTCGCTTCGGCGCATATCGTGAATTTCAATAGACTCTGCGTTCCAGCAACAAGAGGTATTGGATTCTCCATGAATCTCGAACGTTGACTCCCGTACCGAACGGTAGTAAAGTCCGCAGACTTGGCTTGCCAAGCCAAGTTCCGGCCGTCAGAGATATTCCAGGAGAATCGATGAAATCCAGATTCACTATCAGTGTTGTGCTGCTTTGTGGTCTTACGCTCGCCCCCGCATTCGGACAATGGTCGTCGGACCCTTCCAAGAATCTCCCTCTTGCCGACAAAGTTGGTGACGATCAGGTGCAACCAAAACTGCGGCTTATCCCCGGTGGCGGCTGGTACGTAAGCTGGTTTGATTCCGATCCGCTGACGCCGCCTCCGATCGGTTACGATCCGCACTTGCAGTTTCTCGACCCCAGCGGTGTTGAGCAGTTCCCGCATAACGGTTTGCGGGTAGCGAACCTGGGCAACAGTTCGACACAGGATTGGGGCCTCGACATCGACCGGCAAAACCGCGCCGTTCTCACCTTTCTCGATACGCGCGAAGGATCGAATGAGCAGGTGACGGCTGTGAATGTAGGGCCCATGGGAAGGCCCGTGTGGGGCAAGCTTGGCGTACAACTCACCAGCGACTCCAACTTCCATGCCGCACCCAAGATTACCGGCACCCGCGACGGCGGCGCAGTGATTGCATGGACCAGCAACAGCGACGTCATCCTGCAAAAGCTGGATAGAACCGGCGCCCCGCAGTGGGGCACGGGCACGACGTTCCACGAGTCTGGCTTCAACTACTCGGTAGCCGACCTGCACGCCGCCGAGGACGGAACGGTGATCGTCTCAATGGTGCGCGATCAGGGCTTCGGCAGCAATCGCCAGCTTCGCGTCAACAAGTTGACGAGCTTCGGATCACCAACCTGGGGGACGCTCGGTATCTTCCTTTTCGACACCGGCTCGCTGCAGTTCGGCAACTTCCCTTACTTCATCACCGACGGCAGCGGCGGCGCAGTATTTGCCTGGTACACGAGTTCCCCGGCATTGCAGTGTTTTGTGCAGCACCTTCGCGCGGATGGCAGCGAGGCTTTTCCGCACAACGGGGTGGCGGTCTCGACCAATAATGCGAATGTGCGTGTCGATCCTTCCGCGTCCTATCTTGGGACCAACAATGACACGTTCGTCTTCTGGACTGAAGAAGATTCGTTACAGTCCAAAAATGGCGTCAGTGGGCAGAAGTTCGACAGCACAGGAACGCGGCAATGGGGCGCAAATGGATTGACCATCGTTCCCCTCGGGTCCGACTCGCAGATCTTTGTGAGGACGGTGCAGGTCGATCAGGATCCGCTGGTGTTCTGGGTGGATCAACCGAGCTTCGTTTCCTCGACGATTGTCGCCACAAAGTTGGACGGCAACGGCGCCACGGTCTGTCCGCAGTTTACGGTCTCGTCGAATCCAATGCAGCCGTTTGGGCTGGTGGCGGGGGTCGCACCAACCGGACTGAGCGCGTTGGCCTGGTCAGATAGCCGCATCGGCAATAACGGGATCTATATCCAGAACGTGAACAAGGATTGTTCGCTAGGTGTTCGACAGTAAAGGACCAGCAATTAGCCACAAGTAGACCACACGGCGCATCGACTCGTCTACGCCCGCTCGCGGACGTAACCGCGCGGTATGATGCGTCTCGTTCTGCCTAACTCGCATCGATATAGACGATGGCTCCATTCCAAACGTTTAAAGCCCGGCTGCTGCGCACGGATTCCCTCTCTGATCTGACGAAACATCTTGAATTTGAAATGGGAGGCGTTGCGCGATTTGGGTTCGTCCCCGGACAATGGCTTTCTTTGAAAACCTACAAGCCTGACGGCGAGGAGATCACGCGGGCCTACTCGATTGCTTCCGTTCCCGACGAAAGTAATCGCTTTGCGCTGTGCCTCAATCGTGTGCAGGACGGATTCATGTCGAATTACCTCTGCGACATGAAAGAAAATGAGACGATCTCGTGCCAGGGCCCGTTTGGAGATTTCATCTTGCGTCCGCCGATGCGCGACACAATCTTCATTGCGACCGGTACCGGAGTCGCTCCGTTTCGCGCGATGCTAAAGTGGGTACTCGCGGATCCCAGCCGACATCAGCAAAAACAATTGTGGCTCCTTTTCGGCAGTCGCTACGAAGCAGACATTTACTATCACAATGAATTTCTCACGTTGGCGGCCGAGCACCAGAATTTCGAATATCTGCCGACTCTCAGCCGTGGAAGCGAAGAGTGGAAAGGTTTGCGCGGTTATGTCCAAGAGCACGTGCCCGGGATCGTGGCCGAACGGACCAACATGCATGCTTACATCTGCGGACTGGATAAGATGATCAAGGCCAACCGGGAATTGCTAAAGGGTATGGGATGGGATCGAAGGTCGATACTGTACGAGAAGTATGATTAATCTCGACATTCTGTCATCCTGAGCGGAGTGGGTGCGCCGCGAAGCGGAGCTGCTATGCAGTCGAAGGACCCCGCTGTGGCAGGCAGTAGCAGTAATGCTGCAAGGCATTCTCACGATGCTGCCCTTACAGTGAGATGACAGGGGTATAAGGTGAATTGCCGTTATTAAGGAGCTTCCGTGTACGAGGCCGACAGCAAACGTTATGACTCGATGATCTACCGTCGCTGCGGGCGCAGCGGCATTCAGCTTCCGGCGATCTCTCTAGGACTTTGGCACAACTTCGGCGGCGCCGATGTTTTTGAGAATGGACGCGCCATGCTGCGCCGGGCATTTGATCTCGGTATCACACATTTCGATCTGGCGAACAACTACGGCCCTCCGTACGGATCGGCAGAAGAAAACTTTGGCCGCATCCTGCAAAAAGATTTTCTTCCTTATCGCGATGAGCTGATCATTAGCACCAAGGCCGGCTGGGATATGTGGCCCGGCCCTTACGGCGATTACGGCTCCCGGAAGTACCTGTTGGCCAGCCTCGATCAGAGCCTCAAGCGCATGGGCCTGGAGTATGTAGACATCTTCTATCACCATCGCCCCGATCCGCAGACTCCGCTGGAAGAGACGATAGGAGCCTTGGATCAAGCAGTTCGGTCCGGCAGAGCGCTCTACGTTGGAATCTCTGCCTACGATGCCGACCTGACTAAGAGGGCCATCAAGATCCTGCGCGAGCTAGGAACTCCTTGCCTGATTCATCAGCCGAAGTATTCCATGCTCGTCCGTGACATCGAGCATGGGGTGCTCGATGTACTGGGGAAGGAAGGAGTCGGCACCATTCCCTTTAGTCCGCTGGCACAAGGACTGTTGTCGGACCGTTATCTACGCGGCATCCCGGAAGACTCGCGCGCGGCTCGCGACTTTTATCTGAAGAAGGCTGAGGTCGACGACGGGACCCTCGCGAAAATCCGCTCGCTCGACAAAATCGCGAAGGCTCGCGGTCAGAGCCTCGCCCAAATGGCTGTGGCTTGGGTGCTCCGCGATCCCCGCGTCACCAGTGCCTTGATCGGAGCCAGCCGGATCCAGCAGGTGGACGACAATGTTGCCGCCCTGCGGAATCTCAAGTTTTCAGATCAGGAACTGCGCCAAATTGATGAAATTGTGGGAGATCGGAACTCCTGATCGGGCTCCCATATCCGCCCTAAGTCATTCAATTTAAACCACAATTACCTGCAACCCTGACCCCTCAGGCTTCATCTATATGTAAGGTTGACAACATTACGCTCATATTATTATGATTCGCCTGCAGCAGCAACTTGTGAACGTCAGCTCAGGCTTCTATTTTTCAAGCACTTATAGAGTTTAGGAGGGTGTAAAGAGATGGGAAAGATTATTGGAATTGACCTCGGGACGACCAACTCGGTCGTGGCCGTCATGGAAGGCGGCGAGCCGAAGGTGATTCCCAACGAAGAGGGTGGTCGGACTACACCCTCTGTGGTGGGCTTCACCAAGACGGGCGAGCGTTTGGTAGGACAGGTGGCCAAACGCCAGGCCATCACCAATCCCGAAAACACGGTCTATTCGATCAAGCGGTTCATGGGACGCCGCTTCGACGAAGTAACGGAAGAGACCAAGATGGTCCCGTACAAGGTGGTCCAGTCGGGTGACCACGTTGCCGTCCTCGCGCAGGGCAAGGAATACACACCCGCGCAGGTTTCGGCCATGATTCTTCAGAAATTGAAGAAGGCAGCGGAAGACTATCTCGGCGAAAAAGTGACCGACGCCGTCATTACCGTGCCTGCTTACTTTAATGACGCTCAGCGCCAGGCCACCAAAGACGCCGGCAAAATCGCGGGACTCGACGTCAAACGCATTATCAACGAGCCCACGGCAGCCGCTCTCGCTTACGGACTCGATAAGAAGAAAGACGAAACCATCGCAGTGTACGACTTCGGTGGTGGTACGTTCGACATCTCGGTTCTGGAAGTCGGCGAAGGCGTCATCGAAGTAAAAGCCACTAACGGTGACACTCACCTGGGTGGTGACAACCTCGACCAGCGGATCGTCGATTGGTTGATCGAAGAGTTCAAGAAGGATGAAGGTCTCGACCTGCGCGGCAAGGGCAACGAGATGGCGCTGCAGCGTCTGCGTGACGCGGCGGAGCGCGCCAAGATCGAACTCTCCACGACGATGGAGACGGAGATCAATCTGCCTTTCATCACCGCTGACGCAAGTGGGCCAAAGCACCTGGTAAAGCGGTTGACCCGGGCGAAGCTCGAGTCGATGGTCGAAGACATCATTCAGCGCTCGGTCGGTCCTTGCAAGCAGTGCATGAAAGATGCGGGTGTCGACGCCAGCAAGATCAATGAAGTGGTCCTGGTCGGCGGACAGACTCGTATGCCTCGCATTCAGGCGCTGGTGAAAGAGCTCTTCGGCAAGGAGCCGCATCGTGGTGTAAATCCCGATGAAGTCGTTGCCGTAGGTGCTGCTATTCAGGGCGGCGTGCTCGGCGGAGAAGTAAAAGATCTCCTCCTGCTCGATGTAACGCCTCTGACGTTGGCGATCGAGACCTATGGCGGTGTTGCAACGCCAATGATTCAGCGCAACACCACGATTCCGACGAAGAAGACGGAAACTTTTTCGACCGCGGCGGATAACCAGACGTCGGTTGAGGTTCACGTGCTGCAGGGCGAGCGTCCGATGGCGGCGCAGAACCGCACGCTGGGCAAATTCCACCTGACCGGAATTCCGCCGGCACCGCGTGGCTTGCCGCAAATCGAAGTGACATTCGACATCGATGCCAACGGCATCTTGAACGTCACGGCGAAGGACAACGCCACCGGCAAGGACCAGAAGATAACGATTACGTCGTCCTCTGGTCTGAGCAAGGAAGAAGTTGAGCGCATGGCGAAGGACGCCGAGTCGCACGCGGCCGAAGACAAGACGCGTCGGGAGGAAATTGAATCTCGCAACCAACTCGACTCGATGGTTTACAACGTCGAGAAGATGTTGCGCGAACAGGGCGACAAGATCTCTGGCTCGGAGCGTGGAGACGTCGAAAACGCTGTGGCTGACGCCAAGAAGGCGTTGGAGTCCGGCGACAAGGCAGCAATGGATAAGGCGCGTGAGACCCTCACCCAGGCATCGCACAAGTTGGCCGAGCAAATGTACAAAGCTGCTCAGTCGCAGAGCGCGCCAGGATCAGGCCCGACTCCAGGAGCCGGCGCAGCACCCGGCGCTGAGGAGCAAGCAAAGAAGGATGAGGGCGTCATCGACGCCGAGTACGTGGACGTCGAAGACAAGAAGTGATCGCGTTTTGCAGGCGTGAGCGAAGCGGGAGCCTGCAGCTGTCATCCCGAGCGCGGGATCTGCGGTCAGCTTCAGCTATCAGTAGGGACGGGCTTAACGCTCGTCCCTTCTTATCAGTGAATGGAAACATAGGGGACCAGAAAAGAGGTAGAGATTTGCAATTTCGCATCAAGGGGCAAGATTATTTTCTCGCGTTTGTGGAACAGGAGAAGCGTTGGTATCTATTTTCTCCGAATGAGGATGGTTTGAACCGCATTCCGGTTTACGTGGATGCGGCGAAGTATGACAAGCCCGACACACTGGGAAAGAACACCCAAAACATGCTGGGCTAAATTATGATCATTCAGGCTCCGCGAGTAGCAGCTCGAAACAAAGCCACAAAACCGATGACTGAATCAGTTGATATGAACCAGCCGTTAGCGAAATGCTGACGGCTGTGCGCTTTTTAAACAATGCCTACAACTACCAAGAAAGACTATTACGAGATTCTCGGCGTGAAGAAATCCGCCTCCGCGGACGACATCCGCAAGGCTTTTCGTAAGCTCGCGCGGAAGTACCACCCCGACGTCAATCCCGGTGATAAGGCCGCAGAGGAGAAGTTCAAGGCGATCTCCGAAGCGAATGAAGTCTTGAGCGATCCCAAGAAGCGGAAGATCTATGACCAGGTCGGATTCTATTCCGACAACATCGACCCCGCGGCTGCCGAGGCCTACGCTCGCGGCGGCGCGACTGGCGCAGGTGGATTTGGGGGCTTTAGCGGCTTTCCAGGCGGCAACACCGGCAGCGCCGACCAGGGTGTCCACTTTGATTTCGGAGGATTCGATTTCTCCGATCTGATGGACAACGCCGGCCGTGGTGGCCGTCGTGCAAGCACCGGCGGCGGCTTCAAAGATATCTTCTCTGGAATTTTTGGCGGACGAGGTGCCGCTTCTCAGGAAGGGCCCGAGCCCGGATCCGATCTCGAGTACCAGGTCAATGTGCCTTTCTGGACGGCCGTTCGTGGCGGAGTGATGAGGCTGCCGATCACGCGCCGTGATCCATGCACCACGTGCAAGGGCCAAGGAACGATTGAGGGCCCGGGACAGTGTCCGGAATGCGGCGGCAAAGGGCAAGTAACGCAGACCGGTGGACGCATGAAGTTTAACGTTCCCTGCCCACGCTGCAACGGAACTGGTAAGAACCTGAGTGTCTGCCCAAGCTGCCACGGCGAAGGCACCGTTGAGAGAACCGATAATCTCGAAGTTCGTATTAAGGCCGGCACTCGCGATGGACAGCGTATTCGAATTCCAGGCAAAGGAAACGCAGGTTCTCGCGCGGGCCAGCCCGGAGATCTATACGTAATCATCCGAACCGGCGATCACCCGGTCTTCCACCGCGTTGGCGACGACATTCAGATGACCATACCCGTGACAGCGTCGGAAGCCGCATTGGGCGCGAAGGTCGAGGTGCCCACAATCGACGGTCGCACTCTGCTGAAAATTCCACCGGGGACACAATCCGGCCAAAAACTCCGGCTGCGGGAGAAAGGCGTGCCATCCGCTACCCGGGATGGGGCTCGCGGTGACGAAATTGTAGAAGTAAAGGTAGTCGTACCGATGCCACGGGACGAGAAGACTAAAGAACTGCTTCGTGAACTGGCGCGACTCAACCCTGAGGATCCACGCGCCGAAATCTGGAAACAAATTGAGTAAGTTTGATGGGAGGAGAGACTCCTCCCATCGACTTTCCATCGGCTACTTCTTGCTGGGGTCGTCTTTCGGATCGATGTAGTTGATCTGGAGCGGCGACATACCGTGAATTTGGATCATCGTCTCGCCCTTGGCTGCGGCGAAGTGGTGCATCTCCGGATCCATGTAAGCAAAACTTCCGGCGCCGAAAGACATGAGTTTCTTGTCGTCCCACATGTCTCCCATTCCCACTTTCAGGGTTCCGGAAAGCACCGACACATTCTCACGTTTGGGATGCCAGTGGGGAGCGATCTTGTATCCATCGGGCATCTTGATGCGAACCGTATAGTCGCCGGTTGACGCGCCTGGATCTCCCTCGAGGACCGCCATCTGAGCACCCGGCTGCACAAACGGCGGCGGCGGCCCCCACTTGATCTGGTCCGGAGTCATGGCATTTTGCGCGATCGCGGGTAAGGCCGCCAGAATAGCCGCGACCAAGACAATCGTGAGAAACATTGGCTTCATCTTGAATCCGCCTCCCTGCGGGCGCGCCATCTTAAAACGAAAATCGGCCAGAGAG
>Ga0066903_100000204_pt1 | contig 32817 bp, 38 predicted proteins | sample PanSoiMetaGPlot1_FD_67491 | JGI IMG/M metagenome (GOLD analysis project Ga0066903, IMG submission 67491) | Tropical forest soil microbial communities from Panama analyzed to predict greenhouse gas emissions - Panama Soil - Plot 1 (version 2) | ecosystem: Environmental > Terrestrial > Soil >... | reverse complement strand
CGCAGCTCAGCCCGTGGGAAGCCACTAAGCTGCTTTTCCTGGCGTTTCTGGAGTACATCTGGCCTGAGGGTGAGCCGGACAGTGCGGCCCAGCGGCTCCAGGTGGATCTGATTTTCCAGCAGAAGCTCCAGGGTGTATGGAAGCAGGCTGGGCGCCAGGCAGCCCAGCAGCGTCTGGCCCAGGGTTCTCAGCTGCCCCCTGAACTGGCCCGGCATCTTATGGCGGAGCGAATGCCCCCAGGGCTCCGGAATCCCAACGGCCTGGGCTGAGCCGCGCGGTGGCGTCCTATTCGCAGTGGCTGAAGGCAGCTGCCAGGCCGGGGGCACAGCCGAAGCGGATCACCTGGCTGTGCGGCCATCCGGTGCTGGCCCGGGAAGCGGTCACCCTAGCCCGGGAACTGATACAGCCGGTGTCCTATCACCCGGTGACTGCTGGCAAGCATTCTGAGGCATTTGCCTGGGACGCATGCACCCAGTTCCCGATGCCCGCGCAAGCCCCGCGTATGGTCACGGTCTGGTCCGCGCAGAAGCTCAGGGACTTCACGACTCTGGAGGAGATTGCCAGTGCTGGCCGTGAGGCCGCAGGCATCTGGATCATGCTGGTATCGGATGAGCCCAGCCTCTACAAGCCCGGCAGGTTCGGTAAGGCCGCCACGGACAACATGGGCGCCAAGATCATGCTTCCCGGGCCCGCAGCCGTCAAAAAATTGGCGGCTGGGCAGGTTGTCCAGTGCTCACTCACCTCTCAGGAGTCTCTGACCTCCTGGGTGCAGTCCCGGCTGCCCGGACTGCCGTCTGTGGTGGCCTGGCGGGCAGTGGAGCGCTGTGGAGCCGACCTGGCGGAGATCTCCAGTCTCTGCCAGTTCCTCGCTCTGTGGCCGCCCCAGGCCCGTACTGAGGCGCTTGTGGAGGCCCTGACAGTTCAGGCCGAGGCAGCCGAGTTTGTGGATTCCCTGGTGTGTGGGCATAAGGCCGCCGCGATGTCCCGCATACCAGCGCCTGAAGAGCTGGGCGGGGTGCTCGGGATGCTGAACACGCTGCTGGATCCTCTGGTGGAGCTGTACTCAGCGTCCCGGCAGCAGCTCACCCTGGCTGAATGTGTCCGGGCCGGGATTCCGCAGATCTGGGCGTCCAAGTACCGGGCAGCCGGGAAGAACTATGATCCAGCCCGGGTGCTGTCTTGCCGCCGTCTGCTGGCAGAGGCCGATGCGGCCCGGATCAGTGGTGCTGAAGACGGCGTTGCCGAGGTTGTCTGTGCTCTGTGGTAGTGCTTTCGTATAACCAGCATGAGCGAATCGCCTGTCAAGGACGAGATGTGGCAGGTGTACCTGCCCGAGTGGCTGATCGTCTATTCCAGCCGGGCGGGTGCTCAGCCGGGGTGGGAAGAGTGCCACGCCTGGTATCAAGACCACTACAGGAGCAGAATCTACTCTGATGATTGGCGTATTGTCCCGGTGGGTAATCCTGGGCCGGGGCAGCCTAACCGGGGCAGGAGCATGCTCCAGCTGCGCCTGAACAACCTCCGGGGTGAGTTCTGGGATAAGGCGGATGCCGAGAAGCTGGCAGGCGAGCTGGGTACTGGCGCTGAGGTGGTAGCGAAGTTCTCCCGCGAGGCGCGCAAGCGGACGGAGTACGGAAAGCGCACTCTTCATGACAAGTCCTGACCGGGAAGAGCTGGAGCGTGCGATACGCCAGAATAAGCGTCTCCGCCGTATAGCTGTGGAGGCCCTCCGGGGCATGACTACCGATGAGCTGCTGGATCTTAGACTCCGCCTGGAGAGAGGGGATGAAGATGACCAAGAGCCTGCTGGTGCTGGAAGCACAGAACCGCAAGAGCGAAGCCCAGCTCCTGGACGAGATTGAATGGCTGTGCCGTCATCCTCGTATCTTCGTTCCCGTATCGGGTGGTTACCAGCTGGTGGAGTTCACCGCAGAGACGCTGGAGCGCAAGCTGGCCGAGTCCCCGTACCTGGAGGGCGGGTCGCTGCGGCACATAGCTGGGTGCCCGGCCGGGAAGGCTGCTTGAGATGAGAGACGTACGGCAGAGCCAGAACGTGACAGTTAACATCGGCCGCCGCAGGCACTACTTTCCGCTGCTGGCGTTCATGGGGTTCGTTATCGCGTTCTTCTGGCCGCTGAGCCTTCCCGGCATGTGGAAGCTGGCGGAGGTTCCCTGGCTGTTGCTGCTGGCCGTGGTCTGGGGGATCGCGCATGGGCTGAGCAGGGCTGGTTCTCAGCCGTCTGCGCCGCGCGCACCTGCCTGGCAGCCGCAGCCCGGCCCGCGTGACTACACACTGCTGTGATTGCTCTTGTGCTCGCAGGAGCTTTCCTGGCGGGTTTTCTGCCCGGTCTTGCCGTTGGTGCCTGGCTGGCGTGGCGTAGTGAAGACAAGTACATCCAGCGGCAGGCGCAGAGAAGAGTGACAGGCGATGACAGAGCCGCGTGAGCGCCCTGACTTCCAGCTCATTGAGCGCCCGGATGATGCCCGGAAGATGTTTGCGCATCTGCTTGCTGAAGGCAAGCCCGTTGGGATTGACATTGAAACCGGGTATGACGGGGAGTTCTGTGAGGATGCCCAGAAGCATCCCGAAGAGGGGTTCATCGTTTCGGCCCAGATCACCAACTCCACGCTCTGGGCCCGGATGCTTCCGCTGCGATTCGACGGAGGCGGGAACCTGGACAACTACGAGATGGCTGAAGGCCTGTGGCCTCTCGCCCAGGCCGGTCTTCTGACTGCCTGGAACGCTAGTTTTGAGGCCCGGTTCATGTCCCGGTGGTTCAAGCACTATCTCTCGGGCCATCCGGAGTTCGGGCCGCAGGTTCAGGCTGCGCACTACGGCAACCCGGAGTTCTGCGGGTATTTCCCCTGGCGATCGGACCCGATGCTGGAAGTTCATGCTGAAGGGCATCTTCAGCATCCGTCTCTACGGCTGAAAGAGTGCACTCGTGCCACGTTCGGCCACGAGATGACTGAGATCGGGGTGCTGTTCGCCAACGCCAGGGGCGGCAAGGCGCTGACCTCCAAGGAGATGGCCGGGATCCGGTTCAACGCTCTGGATTTGTCCGGTGAGCACCGGGCCGCGATCGTGGAGTATGGCTGCGATGACGCGGTGCAGGAGCTGAAACACCACTACTTGCGTTATGACAAAGTCAAAGACAGCCTCATCTACAAAATTGAGATGGCCATACAGCCCATCGCCTGCCAGATGATGGATGAGGGGATTCTGCTGGACTGGCCGCGCATGCGTGAGGGTGCTGTGAAGGCTGGGCTGTTTCAGGAAGAGATGCTCGCGGAGATTCAAGATGATCTGAGCGGGATGCTCAGGGAGAAGGGCATTGACGAGCCTTGCACGGTGAACCTCAATTCCTGGCAGCAGCTGGGCAGGGTGCTGTATGAGCAGCTGGAAATGCCGGTGCACCGCCGCAGTCCCCGCCGCAGGAACAAAAAGGGAGAGATGGTTGGCGGCACCCCCTCCACCAACTCTGATACAGCGCTTATGCCGCTCTCTAAGCAGTATCCGGTGGTGCAGCGGATCATTGACTACCGCAGCCTTGGCAAGCTCAAAGGCACTTACCTGGAGCCCTACGAGGAGAAGTACGGATACTGCCCATGTGGGCGCACCCATCCGAACTGGATGCAGGCTGGCGTCCCGGCAGGCCGGTGGGCCTGCTCCGCCTGGCAGGTGCAAGCTGCCCCGAAGACCTACCGGTACGCACTGCACACCGGCAAGGAGTTCAGGCACAACTTCCGCGATAACGTCCGGTCCCCTGAAGGCTGGTATTTCCTCGGGTACGACTATGCGCAAATTGAGCGCCGGGTTTTTGCCGGGGAAGCCCAGGACGCTGCACTGCTGGAGGCATTCCATTCCGGTGTGGACATTCATAAAGCTACTGCGTCTGGGATTTTCGGAATTGCTATTGGTCAGATAAGCAAAGAACAGCGCGCGGTAGGTAAAACTGTCGGGTTTGGCCTTGACTATGGCCTGGCTGACGATGGCTTGGCTGACCGGCTCGGGGTGAGCGTGGAAGAAGCTACTCAGCTGAAAGCCGCTTATTTCGCCGCGTACCCAGCCTTGCAGCCGTGGACGGCCCGGACGGTGGCTCAGGCCAAGCGGGACGGGTTCGTGCTGACAGGTGGATTCAAGCGCCGGGTGACCATCTGGGAGTTCCAGAGCACTGACCGGCGCACCTATTCAGAAGGTGAGCGGCTGGCTGGCAATGCCCCGATTCAGGGCGGGGCGGCCGACTACATGAAGGTAGCCATGATCCGGGCGGATGCTGCCCTGACCGCTGCTGGCCTGAAAGACCAGGTGCGCCTGGTCATGAATATGCATGACATGCTTGGCTGGTACGTCCGCGAGGACGTGGCCCCGCTGACGGTGATCCGGGCGCTGCAGCAGGCCGTGGTGTGGACCGCCCCGTTCCTCGCGCACTGGCCTCCTATGGTGGCGGAGTGGAGTGTGGGCCTGCGGTGGGGTTCCATGGAGGAGATTGAGCTGGATCTGGACGCCTCTGGCTACCCACTGGATATGCAGATCAAGGGTGGTGCGAAGCCGGTACCGCAGGGGAGCGGAGATGAGGCAATACCGCTGGACGTGGACAAGATGGCTGTCCGGGCTGTGGTTGGCGGCATGCCGCTGGCCGTGGCCGCAGAACGACCGGGAGCGGGAGATCTTCACCGGGGGAATGCTGGCGGGGATGACCCTGGTCCTGGGTTTGACTTGCCTGATGCTAGCGCTGTTCTGATCACCGTCACCGAGATGCCGCAAGTGCAGGCTGTCCGGGCCTTGTACCAGTCGCTGCAGCAGTATCCCGGAGACTACGTGACCATCCTCCGGACGCCGCAGGGTGACGTGCCCATGGCCGGGAAGACGTGCCTGGCACCTGCTCAATCCCCGGAGGTAAGCCTGGTGCTGGGTGTGGCGGCCACAGTCTCCTATGTGGTTCCCGAGCCGGTATAACCAGCATGGAAATCCGCAAAGGCTGGGCAACGGAGTATGCCAGGGTCAAGTTCGATGTGACTGTGGATGAGACTGACCTGGAACGAGTGTGTGATTCCTGGGAGATCAGTCATATTTACCGCACCAAGCTCACCTCAGAGCAGGTGTTCACCATTCTGGATTCTCTGGCTGAGTGGCTGTCGCTCTACGAGTCTATGAAGCTGCACGAGGCCGGGACGCCTGGTCTGGCTGAGGCCCAGCGCAAGACCGCAGAAGCCCAGCAAAACTACTGGTCAGCTATGCAGGGTGTCCGGCTGCAGCTCGGCCTGGACAAGCCGCAGCAGGCCGCTCAGAGCCCAGCAGAGGTATCTGGTGACACAGCTTCCAGCTAACCCGGTAACTGCCGTCCGGCAGGTGTACGAGGCCTGGCTGAGCGAGGTGGAGATTCTGCGGCACCATAAGACGGTTGCCCCAGAAGCAGGCCCTGGAGAGATTCGGGAGGCGCTTTTGCGCACCCGGGGGTACCTGGACCGGCTGGAGGAGATTTATTCACTGTCCCTGGCCCAGCGAGGCGCGTTCCGCCGCATGGCACGAGATAGAGAAGCCGCCGCTGACGACAACTGGGACCGGCTGGCCGCCACGGCGAACCAGACCGGCCGGGGGGCCCGGGATTACGAAGGCTCCAAGGAACGGTACGCGAGATTCAACGTGGACAACTTTGAGCACATGCGCACTGCGCGCCAATGGCGGCAGGCTGCCGACGTGGCTGACGAGATTACCGAGCGGATCCGGCTGGCGTATTACGGGCTGCGAGATACCCTTATGGATCTGCGGGAGTCGCTACGTTCGTTCACCATGGAAAGCAGCCTGGACCGGTGATGGAGCACCCAAGCATTGATGTGCGGGATGAGATCTGGGGAACGGATGCTCATTTGTGGGGTCCTGATGTGCGTGCTCTGGGCCTGGCGGACGAGATGGAGGATGTTGAGCTAGGTGAGCGTGTGTCCTGGTGGCAGGTCATGTGCTTGCCGTTCTACTCCAGTGAGGCGTCAAACTGCCAGGCTATGACCACCGCCATGGTTGGTGAGATTGCGGAAGCCACGTCACACCGGGGCTTGCCGTTCCCTGCGGAGTGGTGGCCGCCGAGCGCAGGGCCCCAGCAATGAGCGCGGGATTGCGCTGTTTCCTGGACCACCGGGTGATCAACCCAGGCCAGGAGTCGGACAAGCGGGTGGAGTACTGGGCCCAGCCAGATGGTTCAGAGAAGCTGTTCTCCAACGCGGTCCCAGATGCGGACGGCAAACTGTCCGAGGCAACCGGCACACTGGTGAAGGCAGCACATTCCAAGTGCTACTTCGCTGACCGGCGTCAGCGTGAGCGTGGTGATCTATTCGCGCTTCCCGATGCCCTGGCAAATACCAGCCAGGTTGCGGAGGGCAGTGTTTGACATGGATGCGCTTGAGATAATTGAAGAGCTGCAGCGGAAAGTCAATGAGTTCGGGAACGGCCAGGCCAGTGTGGCGGACCAGATTCAGCCCGAGTGGCGGGTGCCCATCACTGACATTGAGTTCGACGCAGTGAACCAGGCCTACGTTCTCATCACTGACTCGTAACACTTGCAGCAGAAGAGTCAAGCCTACGGAGGCGCAGCAGGATGCCCAGGACAACCATCGTCACTGAAAACCGGGCCAGCCAGGACGTTGACAGGTTTGCCGCGTTCAAGTTCCAGAACAAGGGTGAGCACGCCCGTCTGGCGGTCACCCCCACGGACCTGACGTGGAGCCCTGATGGCGCAAGCCTGGTGCTGGCCCCGTGGTTTGAGTGGGTGCACCGCATCGAGAAGCCCGAGGAGAAGGACGGCGTTCCGCTGCAGAAGCAGGTCACCGTCAGAGGCCGTGACGGCGCCACCACGAGCAAGATGGTCTGGTCCACCACCTGGGTTTCCTCTCCTATCTGCCTGGGCGACAAGGTGAGGCTCCGGGAGAACAAGGGCATCGACGTGGAGAACTGCCCGGTTTGCGCGAAGGCGAAGGAGTTTCCCGAGTTCGTCGCGCACGGTGCGTTCGCCCCAGCCAAGGTCCGCTACGCCATCCCGGTCATGAAGTACGCCACTCATCCCGGTGGCTGGATCGTTGCGGAGCCCTTCTCCATGACGCTCATGGTCTGGGCGTTCACCGAAGGCCGCTTCAACCGGCTGGACGATCTTCGCAAGAAGCTCATCGACCGTGGCCAGCTTGCGGATCCCAGCGTGCCCAGCGGCTCCGGGCAGCGGCCTGTGGGGATGGGTGACGTGGACCTGATGCTGGGCCCGTGCGAGGACCAGCACATGCAGAAGTACAACATCGACGTGGCTGAGGGCTATTCTGCGTGGCGGCAGCGCCAGGATGGGATTGCCTGGGCGTCCGCGCTTTGCCAGCCCGCCAACATGCCTACGGATGACCAGCTTCAGCTGGCTTGCGGTAAGCCGGTCAGCAACCGGGCGTACCTGGACCGGGATCTGCAGGAAACCGTGGATGGATGGCGGAAGGCCCTGGGTGGCCCCGCTCCCAGCACAGCCCAGGTGAGTGATGCTCTCGGCGCCCATTTCGGCGGCCAGCCCGCCCAGCAGGCGATGGCTAACGGCATGGCAGCCATGGTTGCTGAGTTCGGCCCTGGCGCGATGCCGCCAGGAATGGTTGCCCCGCAGGTACCGGTGGCAGCTCCCGGGCAGGCTATGCCCGGTGGTGCTCAGGTGGCCCCCATGGTTCCCGGCCTGCCCATGCCCGGCATGGGAGTTCCGGATGTGCCGCAGCCCACGGTGCAGCCCGCACCGAACCCGCAGGTGGTGCCGCAGCCAGAAGTCCCGGCAGTGCCTGAGCCGTCCGTGCAGCCGAACCCGCCAGGCCCGATGGGGCCGCAGGGCGGCCCCGGTTTGGGAGGTCATGGCCTGGAGCAGTTCACCAATCCCGGTGTCCCCGGGCCGCCGCAGATGCCCCCGATGCCAGCCAGCCCGCAGTTCGCGCCAATTCCGGTGCAGCCCGGGTTTGCGCCGCCCATGCCACCGACGATGGACACGGCTGCCATGCAGCTTCAGCAGGCAGTTCAGCTCCCGATGCCTGCCGCACCTGCGGCTGCACCAGGCCTACCTGCATCGACTGCCCCCCAGATGCCCATTTCCACATCTCCGCCAGCGCCGCAGCCGCCTATGCCAGGGGCCGCGCCCGCTGGGGCTCTCCCTGGGCCGAGTCCGGCAGCTACGCCAGCTGACCTGTTCACTCCCCCGGCACCGCCGCAGCCTGCTGAGGGTACGCCTGCGCCCACGGAGTTCAGTCAGCTGGCCAACTTCGGCCAGTGAAGATCACCGGGCTGGATCTGAGCCTGCGGAAGACGGGAGTGGCCCACGCGCATCTGGAACGGAAGCCGTGGGCCACTACCTGCCGGATTCAGACTCCGGACAAGATGCCGACTTATGACAGGCTGAACCTGATTCTCCGGGAAGTGGGGAACCATACCCGGCTCGCTGATCTGGTGCTCATGGAGAATCTGGCTTTTGGCCAGAGCACGAACAAGGCAGGTGAGCTGGCCGGGCTGCACTGGCTGGTGCGGCTGGGGCTGTACCGGCGAGGTATTCCGCATGTGGTGGTGACCACCCAGCAGCTGAAGATCTACGCCACCGGCAAAGGCACGAAGGTGGATAAGGACGATGTGCTGGCCGCGATGATCAAGCGCTACCCGGATGTGGAGATTGCCGGAAACGACGGTGCGGACGCACTGGCCCTGGCTGCTCTCGGCGCGCATTACTTTGGCTGTCGGCTGAGGCCGGTGCCACAGACACACGAGCGGGCCCTGGCCATGGTTGCCTGGCCGCTCTGGGTGCAGGAGATGAAGGAGGCCCGGGATGGGGCATCAGATCATCCGTCAGCCTGATGACAAGCTGGCGGTGTTTTCCAGCAGCACGGATACCTGGATCTTGTTCGATGTCAGCCCGGAAGAACTGCTGGACTACTACGCCGAGAAGGCGGGCGAGGATGCCCGGAGGCAGACTCAGGTGACGCTGGACCTGGTGCTGTCCGGGCAGCAGACCAGTGCGTATTACCAGTTCACGATGAGCTTTGACGAGGCCAACCAGACGAGCGCCGAGCATGAAGGCCCTGTCTGGGAAGGCGAGGGGTGGACGGAGGAGACTTATGCCAAAGCAGACCAAGCCAGCGGATGATCCGCTACAGGCCGCCCTGGCCAGCCTGAACAAGGAGTATGGCGCTGGTGCGGTCATTCTGCTGGGCAGCGAAGAGCATCAGAAGGTGGATGCGATTCCCACCGGCTCGCTCGGCCTGGACCAGGTGACCGGCGTGGGCGGGATTCCCCGGGGCAGGGTTACGGAGGTCTACGGCCCGGAGTCTTCTGGGAAGTCCACTCTGGCGCTTGGCGTGGTGGCCAATGCCCAGCGGGCTGGCTTGACGGTTGCTTACGTGGATGCTGAGCATGCGGTGGATAAGGAGTATGCCGAGGCTCTGGGTGTGAACACGGGCGAGTTGCTGTTCTCACAGCCTGATTCCGGTGAGCAAGGCCTGAACACTGCCCGGGAGCTGGCGGAGTCTGGCGCGGTCGGGCTCATCGTGGTGGACTCTGTACCAGCCCTGGTACCGCAGGCGGAGATTGACGGGGATATCGGGGATGCCAGCATTGCGCTGCTCGCCCGGCTGATGTCCCAAGCTTTGCGGATTCTGACGCCTGCGGTGTCCAGGACGAACACGGCTTGTGTATTCATCAATCAGCTCCGGGAGAAGCCCGGGGTCCACTTTGGCCCATCAGAGACCCAGCCAGGCGGCCGGGCGCTGAAGTTCTACTCCTCTCTGCGCCTGGACATCCGCAAGATTGAGACGCTGCGGAACGGCAGCAGCGATCCGCACGGTAACCGGGTCAAGGTCAAGGCTGTCAAGAACAAGGTGGGGCCGCCGTTGCGCATCGCTGAGTTCGACATTCTCTTCGGGCAGGGCATTGACTGGGCCGGGGAGCTGCTGGACATGGGTATGCTCCACGCACTGATCCAGAAGAACGGGAACTTCTACACCCTGGCTGAGGGCGATCCTCAGTGCAACGGCCGGAACGCGGCCAGGATGCGCCTGTGGGAGCAGCCAGAGCTTGCCCGGTCTCTGTACCAGTCACTGAAGGCGGACCTGGCAGAAGGCCGTACAGCGCCGCAGGTGATGGTCATGCATCCGGATGCCCCGCCATCCCGGGAGAGCAAGGCCGCACCTAGCTTCGGGCCACCCATGCCTGTACCACCTGAGTGAGCTTCGGGGTGAAGCGGGAGACTGGCCCGCCGAGCGGTAGAGGCTGAATGGGTGCCAAGACCAAGCACTGTCCAGGGTTCGACTCCCTGGCCCCCGACCACCTGATTCTGACGGTGAACCTGCCTAGAGTCGTATCACTGGGGACAAGTCTTCTTGGTGGCATGGAGGTCACATGGCGACGATCACTGCGGAGCAGATGCTTGAGCAGGGCACACTCACAACCCTGGACGGGCTCCGCGAGAAGCTGAGCACCATCGAACCGATCAGCGAGCACGTCTACCCGTCCAGCTCAGGGCTCACTTACCAGGTTGGCGCGGACTGGGCATCGGGGCCAGCGGATGAGCCGTGCAGCGTGTACCTGGCCGTCCCCGGCGCGGAGGCGCGCTATCAGCTCACCCGGCAAGCGGTCCTGGAGGCCGCAGCTGCGGCGAAGATGCCCCGGGGGGTTACCCCCTGGATGGATCCCAGCATTCTGCAGCGGTTCCTGAACTGGGCGTACCGTACTGGGCTGGGCGAGAAGGACCACAAGCTGCTGTACCATCCCCGCCCGGCGCACACTATTCCCAACCCTGATGGCGGTGACCCCATCGCCGTCCCGGAGCAGGAGCCGCTGGCCCTGGCCATGTGCCGGGGAACGCCCAGCCAGTTCTCCAGCATCGCGCTGCTGGATGCTGCCGTGGGCGGGATTCAGGCGGTGTACGGATCTTCAGACATCCTGGTGGACACGGGCGGGGCTAAGTTCCACGCCGATCTGGAGCGCACGAACATGCGCCTGATTGTCCCGGAACGGGTCCGCAGCATTGCCCGTACCCGGGTTTCGGATGACATCTGGTCGGCAGGCATCTCCGTTGCCAACTCCCTCATCGGGGTCAGCCACCCAGGCACGTCGGTCAGCGCCTATCTGTTCAGGTGGTGGTGCACTAACGGGTGCACGGACACTCTCGCCTCGTCTAGCAAGATCAACCGGCGCACCATCACCAGCCCGGAGGATGCTTACACATGGGCCCGTCAGGCCGTGGATGAGGCCCTGGCCGGGGTTGAGGGCGTCTTTGACGACATCCAGGCCCTGGCGGACATTCCGGTTGGCGGGACTGGCCAGGACAACGTCCGGGTCTCCCAGGTGCTCCGGGACCTGTTCGCCCAGAACGCCATCCCGCAGCGGGAGCGCAACCGGATCCTGGCCCAGCTGGCTGAGCTGGACGGGGACATGTCCATGTACGACATCCAGGCCGCGATCACTTTCGCCGCCAACGACGGGTCTATCAGCCCGCGTACCGTGGACCGGCTGCACGAGCTGGGCGGCCACATCGCCCATGCCCATCACGATCGCTGCGGTGCCTGTCATCAGCTGCTTCCGGATGACTTCGTGGCCATGACCATGCAGTCGGCGGAGGGCAACGCGAACTAGCGAAACTTCTCTAAGATTCTGCTTGACACAGGTCAACCTAGGCCTTAGGGTTAAGGCATAGGGAAGAGCAAAGCAGAGCAGAGGAGTTCAGAAGAAGGAGCAGAGAGTTCCCGGGATTGCGGGACAGCGAAGTCTGGCTCATCTGTGGACCCCCAGGGGAGTAAAACGGATGAGTACGGGCCTAGAATCCCCCGCAATCCCGGGACGCAAAGCAGCAGCCCGGTGGGCAGTACAACTGAAGATCCCTTCCGGCCCGGGAGTACCCCTTAGCTGGTGGCCAGTCACAGAAGCTGGACTAAGAGGCGTATCTACGCCGCCAGCAGGGCCGGAAGGTCATAACTCAACAGAGACTTCCCAGCCTCGTGATCCTTGCGAGATACGCAAGACACCTGGCGGTGACGGCTGAGGCTGGGAGCAAATCAGGGCGGGGAGGTGAAGATCTCTGCAGCAAGATGCGTACGCCACGCCGCAGAATCGCAAGCCCCGGTGGGCAGCCTCCCCGTTCGCCAGTAATCCCGGTGGCGGGACAGTCCCGCCACCGGGTGCAAGCCCCGGGTCTAGCTAGCCCGGAGGTCCCGTAGCTCAAGGTTAGAGCCCTGATGGAACGCGCTTGGGGATCCTCTCCCCAGGTAGCCCGGAGGAAGATCCCCGGAACGGCACCGGGGCGGGACCGCTAAGCCGGAAACCCCGGCAGCCGCCACAGACGCGGCTAACTGAAAGGAACTGCGCACATGACCGCAAGCAAGAAGGTAGCCACGCCGCAGGTTGGCCAGCTGGTCCAGTACGTAGGCAACGAGGGCACCACGATGGCCGCCGTGGTCATCCTCACCGAGGACACCTACAAGGCTGAGATGGACCCCACGGGGAACGCGAAGCCTGCCGACGCCACCAGCGTTTCCCTGAAGGTCACCCGGCCGGTCAGTGGCCGGTCCTACGTCCGCCACAACGTCCCGCTTGAGGGCAGCCTGGCACACATGGATCTGGTGGAGGCCGCTGACGCCTACGCCGAGGCCCTGGCCAAGCTCCCGGAAGCCGCCAAGATGGCGGTGGGGATGGGTGTGACCTGGTACAGCGACGAAGAGGGCGAGCACGATGTGCCCGAGCTGCCCGCCAAGCCCGTGGTCCGCACTTGGAGGCCGCTGGCCTAAGAGATCGTGTGGCGGGACCGCGCGGGAGGACCGTTCTAGGGAGACTCACCCCAGCCCCCGCCATCAACCAGAAGCCCCGGAAGCCCTGCTCCCGGGGCTTCTGGCCGTATAACCACCATGGCCCGGACGCTGATCGCCACGGTGGACTGTAATTCTTGCGGTACTCCGTACACCGGAAGCTGGATCGGTCCTGACGAAGACCAGGAGATGGATGAAGCCCCGGTGGCGGTGCAGGAGTGCCCGAATCCGGACTGCCTGCATCAGCAAGATGAGGTGTGGCCCGGGTGGGCGTACTCAACGGAAGCCGGATAGATGATCACTGATCTGTTTGCCGAGGGTTACCAGTCCCTGCGCAGTGAGATTCGCCTGCGCCTGGGGCTGCTCACGGTCGTTACCGGGCCAACCGGAAGCGGCAAGTCCAGTATCTTCCGTGCGGTACGGCTGACGGCGTTCAATGCCCGGGGTACCGGCTATATCTCCCAGGGAGCCAGCAAGGCTATCGCTGGACTGGGCAGCCAGCCTGAAGGCTGGGCAGCCACCATCACCCGGGGCGGCCGGGGCAGCGACTCCTACAAGGTGGCGGTGCTGCAGCCAGTACCCGATGGTGGCGAGAAGTTCCCCATGGCCCGGGAGTACACCAAGCTGGGCGGTAAGGTCCCGGACGAGGTTGCCGAGCTGGTCAACCTCGGGGAGATTAACTTCGCCTCCCAGTTCGACCGCCCGTTCCTGCTGTGCGAGACAGCAGGGGACGTGGCCCGGATCCTCGGGCAGCTCACCCACGTCACCCTGATATTCAGCGCAGCCCGGGAAGCCCAGCGCCGTAAGAAAGGCCTGGCCGCCGATCTGAAGCTCATCCAGGCCGAGGTAGCCAGGCTGCGGGGTGAGATCCAGCGGTTCGCAACTTTGCAGCAGCGGGCAGAAGCCGCCCAGGCTGCTGAGGAAGCCCTGGCCCGGCTTACCCAGCATGAGGCTCAGGCTCTGCTGCTCCAGGGCCATCTGGAGCGCCTGGGGCACGCCCAGCACACTCTGGAGCTGGCGAGCGTTCTGCCACCTGAGCCGCCGCATCTAGGTGAGCTGGCAGAGCGCGTGACGTGCATGACCCGGCTACAGCTGTTGCTGGATGAACACCAGAACGCAACCATGAACCTGGCCCGCGCCCATGACGAGAAGGCTAAGGCTGCTATCGCTATCGCCAGTGCGGAGCAGGAGCACCACAAGCTGCTGCACGAGGCAGGCATTTGCCCAACCTGCCAGCAGAAGGTGCCGGTCTAGTGATTGCCGATTGCCGCGCCATGGGAGGCCGGTATGCTGCTGGTGGTTCATCCCGGGCAGGGCAGATGCCGCCCGGACACTGCACAGCCTGCCCCGGAGTGGCAGCGGGCGGCGGTGTGCATTCATGGTGACCTGGTTGTTTGCGGGCAGTGCGGAGAGCTGGGGATCATTCCCCGGGAAGGGCTTGGGCACATGATGGCTTTGCTTCCGGAAGGCACGTCAGTGGCCGAGGCCCAGGCAGTAGCCGCAGCAGCAGCTCCAGCCCCGGAGATCGCTTCTAGCCCACAGGGTGAGGATCGCAGCGGGTTCCAGGCCGTGACCTCGTGGGCCCCGAACGCTTTCGGGATCTGCAAGGCCACTGAGGGCACCACGTTCATTGACGCTACATTCGCAGCTAACTGGCGGAACCTGAAGACCGAAGGCCTGCCCCGGGGTGCTTACCACTTCTTCCACCCCAGCCTCAGCCCCATTGATCAGGCCCATCACTTCGCTTCGGTGGTCACCGCCCAGGGGCTGCACGAGAATGACTTGCTCGTGGCCGACGTTGAGATTCTGACCGGCGCAGACGGCTCATCGCTGAGCTACTCCAGCTCGCACGCCTTTGCCCGGTCCCACTTGGCTGCTGGCAACCTTGGGTCGGTCTCGTCCGGAGCGGTTATCGGCAGATCCGCGCAGATCTTCCTGGACACGGTGCGGTCCCTGACCGGGCACAGTGTCAAGTACACGCTCTGCTACACGGACTTGTCAGTGGGAGCCTTCCTGGCTCCGGTGGCCAATGCGGGGTACTGGCTCTGGCTCGCTTTCCCCGGCTCCCGGTTCCCCGCCTCTGTGTGGCCCTGGACGCATGACACCACCCGGCTCTGGCAGTGGGAGTTTGGTGGAGGCCCCGGTGGCGGGGACCGCGATGCTTATATGGGCGACTTCGCCTCGTTCCACGACTACTTCGCTACTGCAGCTCCGCCCCCGCCGCCGTCTGCAGACACCCACCTGCAGTCAATGACAGGAGATTCCATGTTCTATCTGCCCAACGGTGACGGTGCTCAGGTTGCCGTGAACATTCCTCAAGCTGTACTGGCGCTGGCCGATCCAGGGTCCAGTCCGGTGGTGGCTCCCGGCCACCTGGTGCTCAACGCTCAGGGCACTACTGAGGTGGACGTTCTGTGGGGCACCGACCAGCCGGGGAACTGGCACCCGCATGTGATTGACTGGAACCGCGATCCGGTGCTCATTCCCATTCCGGTGGGCGCGGACGGCAATCCCGCCAAGGCTGTCAAGTTTCGCCGGAAGCTGGGTGCGAAAGATCCGGTGCTGGTCACCGCTGACTTCCAGCCGTAACACCAGTGTGAGATTTCTTCTCGTTCCGGACGTTCACCTGGCTGACCGGCCGCCCAGCTCGTGCACTGAGAGCTACACGGACGATCTCTTCGCGTTGCTGGCCGAAGCCGCGACGTTTGCGGTGCATTGTGAAGCGGTGATCTTCGCGGGAGATCTCTTTCACATCAAGGCGCCCAGCCGGACCAGCCACAAGCTGGTCATGCGCACGATTGCCGCGCTCCGGGAGTTCGGAATACCGGTGTACGTGGTGCCCGGCAACCATGACCTGGCTCACGATCAGATAGAGAGCTTGCACATCTCCCAGCCGCTCGGCGTCATCATCGCCTCAGGGGCAGCCCAGCTGCTGGACGGCTGGATGTATAAGGACTATGCGGACGTGAGTGAGGTGCTTCCGGTTTATGGCGTGCCCTGGCTCCAGCATTGGACGGATGAGGCTGTCAGCGAGGCTCTTGCTGGGTACCGGAAGGCAGGCTCTCCAGCTCTGGTGGTCACCCACGCCCCGCTGTACCCGCCTGGCCAGGAGCTGAAGTGGGAGCACTATCCGGCCCAGAACTTCGCGGATGTGATGGTGCAGGGCAGCTGCTTCTATGGCCATGTGCACGAGCCCCACGGCGTCTACCAGGTGCTGAACAGCGCTGGCACCGCCGCGCCTGAGTTTTGTAATAACGGTGCGCTGTCCCGGGGCAGCCTGCACGAGTACAACCTGGAGCGTCAGGTTGGCGTGACGATCTGGGACAGCGAGACCAGCAACTTTGAGTTCGTGCCGCTGCATGCCAGGCCTGCCAGCGAGGTGTTCCGGCTGACTGAGGTCCGGGAGGTCCAGGCTGCGGAGGGCAGGCTGGATGAGTTCCTGGCCGGAATCAGCACAGCACAGCTTGAGGTGGTTTCCACGGAGAGTGTGCTGGAGCACCTGAAGTCCCAGGACGGCTGGACTGAGGCAGACCAGGCGCTGGCAGAGGAATTGCTGGGTTATGCAGCATCCGGCTAAGGAGGAGGTGGTTGTTCGTGGTTGGTATCGAGGAAAAAGCCTTTCATCTTAGCTGGTCACGGCTTTTATCAAGGAGCTAGAAGAGTGCCGGGCCCGGGGGTGGCTGCATTCTCAGGGCAAGTTCGCTGCTATGCGCGATATTCGTATTTTCTTTCCCGGGACGGTGGTTGACCGGGTGATGCGCCAGTGGCTGGAGGCTGAGGAGCAGGTGCCCGGGGCTATGCCTGGGATGGTGGACGCGGTCTTTGACCGGGAAGAGCAAACCGCGCAGGAGACCGGCGATGGTGTGGCCCGGTGGAAGAACATCACCGACCGGCTGGAGACCCGGGAGAAGTGCCGGGAGTGCGTGCGCCGCCTGGAACCTATCCTGTTTGAGCGGGTGGTTCCGTATGAGTATCAGGTGGCTGCCTGGTTTGAGACGAAGGTCCTGATTCCTTACCAGGGCCAGCAGCGTGAGCTGGTTCTGAAAGGTGAGATGGACTTGCTGGTGCGCAAGCCCGAGGGCCTGGTTATTGACGATCTGAAGATGACCGAGAATACCGAGTACTGGCGGCAGACTTTTCCGCAGCTTACGTTCTATGGGATTGCCTGTGCGGCCATGCAGCTTGGCTGGCCGGTGGCGTGCAGCCTGATTCAGCCCATGTGCCCGCAGCAGGTGGTTCCGTTCACGTTCGCCCAGGATCACTACACCGAGATGTGGAGCCGGATTGTCCGGGCTGCTGAGCTGTGGTGGAGTGGGGATCACCGCCCAAAAGCTGGAAATGACGGCTGTGGTTATTGTCCCGCCAAGAATGCCTGCCCCAAGTTCGTGGTGTCGGGGGATGGGAACCGCAGGGTCATGGGCTACCCGGTAACACCAGTATGAGGAACACTGGCCAGACCATCGGTAAGTGCCCTGAGGGTGGCAGTCACAACCGGGTTGCCCGGACAACCAAGGTCAATGGAAAGACAATCGTTTACTACGTCTGTTCTAAGTGCGGGCTGATGATGTAATGGGTGAGATTGAGAGCCAGCTGGCCAGTCTCAGGCAGCAGGCAGACCAGGCCCGTCAGCGCCGTGCCGCCGCCGAGCACCAGCAGCAGGTGGCCCAGGAGACTGTGGCCCGGGTGCGGCAGGATCTGGCCGCCGAGTTTGGGGTGCAGACCGTGGAAGAGGCCCAGGCGCTGCTGGCCCAGCTGCAGGAGAATGCCCAGCAAGAAATCATGAACGTGCAGGCGGCTCTGGCTGCTGCTCAGGGGGGACCGCAGTGACTAAGACCATCGTTGTCAAGCAGACGTTCTTGCGGGAGCTTGTGGAGCGGGCTGTGCCGGTGGTTCCGGTGAACGCTCCTCGCCCGGTGCTGAAGAATTTGCTGGTACAGGCCGCTCCTGGCAGCTTGCGGATCAGCGCTACGGACCTGGACCTGGCGGTGGTTGTTTCCAGCCCGATGGTGGCCGTGAACGAGCCGGTTGAGTTCATCATTCCTGCTGTGCAGCTCAGAGAGATTCTGAAAGAGCTGCCTGAGACGGACATCAGCATTGCTGTGTACGAGCCCGCTGAGGGGATTACCCGAGTGGACCTGACGGCTGGAAGCTCCGGGTGGACGCTGCAGGTCCCCAACGGCACGTTCCCTTCCCTGCCTGATACCGCAGCTGTGACGTGGGAGAGTTTTGACCGTGCCGCGTTCATCGCCGCTGTGCGCCTGGTCCGGTTCGCCGCCAGTAAGGACGCCGCCAACCTGGGCCTTGCCTGTGTCTCGGTAGCCCGCCAGGGAGACGGCTCAGCCAAAGTTACCGCGAGCGACGGATCCCGGCTGCAGCAGTCCCGGCTGGCCGCGTTTCCGCTATCCATCCAGATTCCCGCCATAGGCTCGCCTTCGGTGGTGGATGAGGTGCTCAAGCTGCTGGCCCGCAACGAAGATCTGCCCACAGCAGACGTTGCCCAGACGGCCAGCCACCTCATGTTCCGGTGCGGGAACGGGGTCTTTGCCTCCCGGGGCCTGACAGCTCCTGGGGCGAACGTGGAGAAGCAGATCCTGGTGCCCGCGTCTGAGAACAAGCTGGAGCTTGAGGTGAGCCGTTCCGGGCTGCTGGAGGCTATCCGCCGTGCGGCCATCACCGCTGACGCGCATACCTCAGCTATTTGCCTGCAGCTCACCCCTGGCAAGCTCACGGTCATCTCCCGGGACAAGAACGGGAACGGTGCTGAGCACCCCCTGGACGCCCCGTGGGAGGGGAAGGAGCGCAGGGTGGTGGTCAACTACCGGGCGCTGTCCGAAGCCGTCTCAGCCGGTTCTGCAGCTACGTGTGTTCTGCGGCTTTCCTCGGGAACTTCCAAGCGCAGTGCTGTGCTCATCCGGGACGATTCTGCAGGTGTCGTCGGCGTGGTGCCCCAGATGATGGGGCAGTTCCTCGGGTACTAGCAGCGGGAGTGGCAGTGACGGTCATGGGGACCGGGAAAGTTCTGGTCTGGAAGGACAGAGAGGCCTACGGTTTCATCAGCCCGGACCAGCCAGGCCTTTCTAGCGGCCGGGACATCTTCTTTCACGCGATTGATGTAGAGGATCCGCAGGTTCGCAGGATTAACGCCCGGGTGGCCTTTGAGGTGATTCAGTCGGAGCGTGGCTATCAGGCGGTGAAGGTCAAACTGGACGGCGAGCAGTGCACCGGCCAGCCCCTGACTGCGGAAGAGTGGCGGCAGGAGTTCCTTCAATACGCTGACCACATTTATCAGCAGATGGTGCAGCGGATTAACCAGAGCAGCCAGGTGAGGTAACAGATGAACAGCACGGATACGTTTCTGGCTGCGAAGCAGTGGCTCCGGGCCCGTCCCAGCCTCCAGAGGCGCCCTGTGGATGTCCTGGTGGTTCTAGTCGCTGAAGGTATTGGAGTGACTGATCGGGACACCCGGGGCCTGACCGCGATCCGGGAAGCCATCAAGGACACCCAGGCTGGCGGGTTTGAGCCACAGCACCTGAGGACGTAATACCCGCATGGCATCAGATGGACCAGGCTGCGAGATGGCTAAGACCATCCTTGCTTGCCCAGTAAATACGCGCGCTTCCTACCTCATGTGCCGCCCGCACTGGTGGCAGGTCTCCCGGCCCACCCAGGCCCAGGTGTACGCCGCGCTGGATGCGGAAGGGCCGCTCGGGGACGGCTACCTGGATGCGGTGGAGAAGGCCGTCAATGAGGTGCTGGAGCGCAGGCACCAGCCCACAGGCTGGGCGCATCCCCGGAGGAGCCCGGAACCGCCAGGTGGAATGGACCCAAACACAGGCCGGATGCCGTCAGATGACTTCACGGACGGCTGGTAAGTCCCAGTGCCTGTGGCAACTCTGGCTGAGCTTCAGCAGCAGGTCCGGGCTGCCCGGTCCCAGATCGACCGTGAGATTGGGGAAGCCCGCGCGGTCGGCAAGGCCGGGATGGCAGCCCAGGCCCGTGAGGCTGAGCTGAAGGCTCTCATCGAACAGCATGAACGGGTGGCCCAGGCGCTGATTCGGGTTGGGGAAGAGCGCCAGGAGCACGCCCAGTGTCAGGTGGAAGGCCTGGTCACTCAGGGGCTGCAAGCCATCTTTGAGGAGAACTTGTCCTTCCATGTGATTCAGGATGTCAAAGCTGGGCAGGCCACTGTGGAGTTCGTGATCCGGTCCGAGCATGTGGCCGGGGACGAGGCAGGCATTCACTGCGATGCCCCGGTGCTGGTGGAGACCCCGGTCATGGACGCCCGGGGCGGCGGCATGGCGGCGGTCACCGGGTTCCTGCTCCGCCTGGTGGTCCTGCTGCTGACGCCCGGCGCCCGGCGCATCCTGTTCCTGGACGAGAGCTTCGCCATGGTGAGCGAGGAGTACCGGGAAGCGCTCGGCCAGTTCCTCCGTGAGGTGTGTGACAAGGCTGGGGCGCAGATTGTCATGATCACCCACGATGAGGTGTATTCCGCGTTCGCGGACACTCATTACAGCCTGTCCCTGGCCAGCGATGGCACAACTGAAGTGGCGGTTCTCGCCGCTCTGGAGCCAGATACCGTACCATCAGAGTGAGCGTGGTGCCCGCCATCAGCATCCCGCCGCCGAAGTACGGCCCCTGTGCCTAAGGGGAAGGCCCGCGCAGTACGGCACCACCCGGCCGGAAGACGCGAGCTGAGGGCGCAGGGGCCGTATCATTTTTATGGGCTTCTTTCGCTGGTGTTCTGAGTGCCGCTACGGGTTTCACCAGATCTGCTTGCGGAAGCGTGCGATTAAGCGGTGCCGCTGCCGTCACTGCTGGGAATCTGCTGGCAGGGCGGGAGAGGTAGAACAGCTCCGGGTGCATACCCATCTACCGCAGCCTCTGTTTGTGATTCTGGGCTACAACGACTATGACGCAACGGCCAACCCGTCTGGCGGCCAGTTTGTGCTGGCTTCCCAGAACGTCACGAAGGCAGCCTTTGCCCGCGACGTGACCGGGCATGTAAAAGGATGGAAAGGCTCCCGGCTGCTCACCGAGCGGATCACCGTGGTTAGCGAGATGCAGGACATGACGCTGCTCCGGGGGGAGTTCGCTAAGATTATGGCTGACCTGTGGCGTGTCCTGAACGGCGAGAGGTCTCCACATGGTACTTGAGCAGGTGATACCGGAAGGCGCGTTCTCTCTGGCCTGGGAGTACAGCAGCATTGACTGGCAGAACTGGTTTCCTGACCACTGCTATATCTGTCATATCGCTAACAGCGGTGAGACGGACGTGCCGCATGATCAGGTGTACCGGGAAGATCAGGGTGTGATGACATGCCTGGCTGGGTGCCGGGGCTGCGCTGCTGAGGATGACACCTCCAAGTGCGGCCCGCACTGCGATACCGGGGGAGCCAAGACTCATGACGCCTGAGCAGATCCGCAAGTGGCTGGACCAGAACCTGTGGCGCCTGGACGGCCCAGCCCAGTGGCTCGGAACGGAGCCGAACACTTTCCGCAAGCCCTGGGAGTCCGTGGAACTGCGATGGCTGCTCTCCGCGAGCTGGCCCTACTTCCACAGTGCCGGGAACCAGGCCATTCCTGCTGTGTATCAGGCCATCAACGACAATCCGCAGTGCCTGGCTGACCTGTCTTACCTGGCTGAGACCCCGCGTGATATGCGGATCATGGAGAAGGACGGGGTGCCGGTCTTCGGGGTGGAGTCAAAGCACCAGATGCGGGACTTTGATGTGGTGGGAACGTCCATCTCTTACATGGTTCTCTTCATGAACTTTTGCAACACAGGTGAGGCGCCTATCTGGATGGGGGACAAGTCATTCAAGCCCATCAGCAAGGTGCAGGCTGGTGATGAGGTGATGGGCTGGCGGTGGGAAGGTAAGCGCCGCAGGCTTTGCCGGACCCGGGTGCTCAGTGTCATGTCCCGGCAAGCTCCAGTGGTCAAGGCTACGCTGGAGTCTGGGCGTGTGATTCGATGTACCCCGAATCATCAGTGGCTTTCCCCGCAGAGTGTTAACGCGGGCCCAGGTAAGGACTCATGGACACATGTGGGAGGGAAGTCCCCGGAGTACGCTTACCGGGAGCGGACACATAAGCGGACAGTTCATCTCGGCACGCTGGCGGCGGTCATTGAGCCATCACCCGAGCTGACGCCAGAGCAGCAGCGTGAGGCTGATTGGCTGGCTGGGATGTTCGATGGTGAGGGATGTGCCGAGCCCCGGGCCATGAGTATTGCGCAGTCCTTCAGCCACAATCCGGAGGTATGTGATCGCATTGAGCGCGCTCTAAGCATGCTAGGTATTCCCTACGGAGTTTCTGTTCAGAAGCACGGGGTTCGCACTTATTTCTTGAAGGGTGGTCGTCAGACCTGTGTGAACTGGCTGAACTGGACAAACGGGGTCAAGCGTGCCAGGATCGACGCTCGCATTACTGGTCAGATGCTTGTACGCAAGGACCGTGTAATGAAGATCGAACCGGACGGTGTGGACACCGTTTACTCCATGGAGACAGAGTCCGGGAACTACGTTGCCTGGGGCCTAGCCAGCAAGAACTGTAAACATCTCTCGCTTTCGGGAATCCCGCTGCGGTGGAAGGACCGGGAAGCCCAGGGCCTGGAGAATTGGCCCATGGTCATCATCGGCGGTCAGGCAGCATGCGCTCCCGGAGCTATGGAGCCCGTGGTGGACTGCATCTGGATCGGTGAGGTGGAGGATGAGCCAGGAAACCCCGGTGGAATCAGTGAGGTTTGTGACCGGATTGCCGAGTTCAAGCGCGATGGAGCCTGGCAGAGTGACCGGACCGGTTGCTATCAGTTTCTGGCCAGGGAGTTCAACCATCTGTACTTTCCTAGATTCACCGAGGTGCGATACTCCAGCCGAGACCGTGGCCTGGAAGCGCCGTCAAAGCAAATCTCAGGCATAGCCCCACTGTTGGAAGGAATGAGGTTCCCGCACCGGTCCCGCCGTGTGATTGACATGGACAAGATCGCACCGCTGCGGTCAGCCCCACTGCTCTACACCAAGCCCGGCATGGGTGCTGGTGATGTGGAGGTGGGGCGCTCGTGCCCTGCCTGGTGCAGTTTTTGCCGGTTGGCGCTTACTACTAAGCCGTACCGTCAGCGGTCTACTGACTTCAGCATCCAGCATGCCCGGGAATGGAAGAACAACATGGGCTCGGTGGAGATGAGCCCGTTTAGCCCGGATCTGCCCATGCACACCCAGCTCAAGGCACTGCTGGCGGGGATGCTGGAGAACGTATCAGATGAGGTTGATGGCACCGCGATGCGGATAGACGATCTGATCTCGGATCCGGACTATGTGATGCTCTACACCGCTGGCGGTGCCAATGCAATCACTCTTGGGCTGGAAGGCCAAAGCCAGCGGATGCGCAACCTGGTTGGCAAGGGCACATCAGACCGGGATGTGGAAGAGACCGTCATCAAGGGCATCCGGGCCGGAATCACTAAGTTCAAGTTCTTCATGATCAGTCAGCTTCCTGGTGAGGATCCCGGGGATGTCATGCAGATCGTGAAGCTCGGTAAGCGGCTGGATCAGATTCGTGCCGAGATGGGCGTGCCTGGTGTCCGGTACCAGTTCTCCTGGACGCCACTGCTCATTGAGGCCCAGACGCCGTTCCAGTGGTTTGCTCCGACGTTGCCGGACCACACGCTCATTAATGTGATTGAACAGCTGCGCCCGTACCGGATCGAATGCAAGATCGGCACGAAGGCCGCTCCGGAGAAGGTGGCACTGTTCCAGCTCTGCCAGCGGGCTAGCCGGGATGTGGGCGAAGCCATTGTGGACGTACTGGAGCGCCACAGTGTGGCGAGCTGGGGCGGTGTGCCCAAGACTATGCGCGAGGATCTGGAAGCCGCTTTGCGCGGGCACGGGTTTCTCAACGGCCTGGCGGACTGCTTTGACGATCGGGGCCGCACCGACATGTTTGGGTGGGAGCACATTGACATGGGCGTGAGCCCGCAGCTGCTCTGGAACACCCACGTTCAGATGGTGGAGTTTCTCCAGGCCACCAGCAGCGAGACCTATGATGAGGAGGTGCCGGACTGGGATCACGGCAGTGAGTGGATCGGCCGGTGTGATCAGCACTGTGAGGGATCTGCCTGCAGAGCTTGTGAGCCAGCTGATTTCCGCAAGCGCCGCGAGTACATAGCGGCCGGGAAGAACGATCGGGACATCCGTACTACTCCTGTACAGCCCATCGACTTGAGCACCATTGCGTGCAAGGTGCGCATGCGCTTGCGGATCCCCCCGGAGCACTGCTACGCCACCAATGATCACTGGCGGTTCGCGCTGCGCCGGGCTGCCTACCGTGCCACGGAGGCCGCAGCCCCGTTCCCGAACATCGCCAAGCGATCCATCGTGTTCGCCTCTGATGCTGTGAAGGTGCGGGATTGGTCTTACGGGGTGGAGTACGCCGAGTTCGGATTGACAGCGCACGCTTCCAGCTCAGATATTCAGCGTTTCATGATGTACTTCAGCCGGGAGCTGAAGCCGTGGCTGGAAGTCCAGGGGTATGACAGCTACCACGCTCGCGCTGAGCTGCCTGCTGCGGCTCGCGCGCTGTATGAGGTTGAGGTAGAGGAGGACCCGGACTCTCTGGAGGCCAGGCTTGCCGCCTGGGAGCGCGCAGAGGCTGTTCCGCTGACCCTTACCGGGGATACAGCCTTCTTCGGGACAGGTGTGGTGGAAGTAGACGCGAAGGAGCTGGTATCTGGTGCCCGCCTGGTACGCCAGGGTCACCGGATGCTGCTGCGGTTCTACGCCCAGGGCAAGGCTGGGCCCTACCAGCTGGCTGGGGCGATTCTGGGCATGCCGTCACATCTGGCACTGCAGCGTCTTCCGGCCGAGCGCCGGGGCTGGTTCTACTCGCACAGCTTTGCGTTTGAGGCCGAAGAGTGCTTGGTTTGCGGGGAGCCGCTCCCTGTGGATCTGCTTGGCTGCAAGGTGGCAGCCGCAGCTTGCCCGATGTGCGCGCTGAGCGTCATGGAGTCTGCGGAGGTTCTGGCCGTCAGCTGAGCTGGTGGTTAGAGTGCCGATTGGGCGAGCGAGAGGAGTTTCTGTTGAAACTGCGTGAGCGAGACTTCCTGCTCGGATCGTGCCTGGTAGCAGCGGCCACCATGGGTGGCACTCACGAAGGTGACGTGCTGGAACTTACCTGGGTGCTGTACAACCGGCTGGCGGACCCGGAGGTAGTCTTGTCCGCCACAGTCACCATCTCTGACCAGCACGGCAATGCTGTGCGAACGGTCAAGGCCGACCCAGCGAACGGAGTGATCATGGCAGACACAATGACGGACATTCAGGTAGTGGATATCGTCCTGAGAGAGACGGACGGGGCCGGGGTGGAGCTGTCCGACCAGCTCACCTGGAGCTTCTCGGATGGCGGAGCCACGCTGACCTGGACGATCAGCGACGACACCAAGTCCGCGCACGGCGTGGTCACCCAGCCGGTCCTGCTTGGCGATGTCACCGTGACGGTCACGGACCCGGTGGGCCCGAGTGCCGCCGCGTTCACTGACACCATCACCGTGACCAGCAGCGCTCCTGCGTCGATCTCGGGCACCGTGACGGTCTCGGACGCACCGCCGCCTGGCCCCTGAGAGTTCCCGGCCTTCCCGGCCGGATCGCACGGCAGCCCCGTTTTCCCGGACGCACACCGGAAGGCGGGGCTGTCTGCCGTATAAGAGGAGAGAGGCGCGTACAGGCTTGCTGACCTGCGCGTGATGGCACCTCACTTCTGGGAGTTCGCGGTGGCTTTGGCTGTTGATCATGAGCCCAGTTCAGACATCCGGGTGCGCGAGATCGCGGAGCTGATCGGGACGCAGTTTCGTGAGATCTTGAGCCGAACTCTCCTGGCCCAGGGCAAGGACTCGCTGGTGCCCTACAGCTCGGCCCAGGTTGATGCAATCTACGACCTGCTTTGCCGGGGAGTGATTGAGCCCGGAACAGCGGTTTTCCGGTGACTGAGCTGATCGTCACCGAGGCGGTCCCGTGCCCGCTAGGCCCTGAAGAGTGTCCCGGGCAGGCTGAGCCCGAAGAGGCAGACGGCTGCGTGGTGTGGACGTGCAGCACCTGTGGATTCAGCCTCATCACGGGCATGGCTCCCTCGCAAGATGATGCCTGCTCTGTGGGTGTTCAGCCAGAGCAGCAGACACGCCGCCCGGTGTTCGTGGAACTGGGGAGGAAACTGTGATGACAGAAGAGAGCCTAGCCCGGCGTTACCGCCCGGAGACGTTCACCGGTCTGGTCGGTCAGCCCGCCACGGCGTTTGTGCTGTACAGGATGCTGCATGAGCAGGTCCCTGACGGATGGCGCCCGTGGAAAGTGCCGAAGGTTCCACAGGCACTGATCATGGTAGGCACGCGCGGCTCAGGGAAGACCAGCTCGGCCCGGATCCTGGGGGCAGCCCTGAACTGTGAGGCTGAGACTTCGCGTCCTTGCACTGAGTGTGATTCTTGCCGGGACATCCGGGCAGGTACCTCTCTGTCCGTGGTGGAGATCGATGCTGCGTCCAACGGGACTGTGGATCAGGTGCACCGGCTGCAGGAGCTGGTCTCCTACGATGTGCTGAGCCCGTACCGGATGGTGATTCTGGATGAGGCGCACGGGCTGTCCGCCGCAGGTACTGAGGCACTGCTGAAGCTGCTGGAAGAGCCCCCGCCCCGGACGGTGTTCGCGCTGCTGACCACTGAGCGTGGAAGGATCAAGAAGACGATCTTCAGCCGTTGCACAGCCGGGCTGCTCACGTTCCGGAGGATCGCCCCGGCCGACATCACCGCCCGGCTGAAGTACATTGCTGGCCGGGAGGGCATCACAGTTGAGGATGCCCTGCTGGCAGCCATAGCGGATCAGGCAGATGGCAGCATGCGGGATGCTATAGGGCTGCTGGAGCAGATGGCGAAAGCTGGTGTCACCCAGCTGAGCACCTTTGAGCGCATGCACGGCACCGCAGACTTCGCACCGTGGCTGATCGCCAACATGCTTCAGGGTGAGTACGCCAAGCTGTTCAGCCTGGCTGACCGGGTGGTGGACTCAACCGGCGATTACCGGATGATCACCGCGAGCCTGGTGTCTTGTGTGCGGGATGTGCTTGTGCTGCGGCATGGAGGAGAGATCACCAGCCAGGGTAATGCCCTGGCCTACCGGAACCAGATTGCCCGCCACCGGCAGGCTACGGACAAACGCCTGGCCCGGTTCATGACCGTGCTGTGGGATCTGCGCACCAAGACGCGCGCTGAGGATCCGCGCTCATCCCTGGATCTGGCTCTGACCATGGGCTTGCAGATCCTCAGTGAGCCCGATACCCCCGCCAGCAACGGCCACAACGGCCGGGCGCCTGAACTGCGCCCGGTGACGCTTGACGAGCTAAGAATGGCAGCAGGTCAATGACAAAGAAGCAGAAGATCCTGGTAACCGGTGGGTATGGGTTCATCGGGACGTACACGGTCCAGGAGCTTATGGGCCAGGGTTACGAGCCCTGGGTGTTTGACCGCAAGCATGTCTGTGCCGGATCCCGGATGATTTGTGGGGATGTGCGGGATGCCACGGCAGTGACAGAAGCGGTGGCTGCTGTTGACGGGGTGATTCACCTGGCCGGGGTACTTGGCACTCAGGAGACGATCACTAATCCGGTTCCTGCGGCAGAAACCAACATTCTCGGTGCTCTGAACGTTCTGCAGGCGTGTGCTCAGTACCAGGTGCCGCTGGTGAATATCGGGGTGGGCAACCATTTCGAGAACAACACCTACTCCCTGACCAAGAGCTGCGTGGAGCGGTTTTGCTCCATGTATGGCCGGTACCGTAATCTGGCTGTGCTGACTGTCCGGGCTTACAACGCCTACGGCCCGCGTCAGGCAGTGCCTCAGCCTCATGGAACAAGCCGGGTCCGTAAGGTCATCCCGAGTTTCATCAGCCGTGCCCTGGCGGGAGAGCCCATTCAGATCTACGGCGATGGTTCCCAGATCATGGATATGGTGTTCGTCCGCGATGCGGCCAAGGCCCTGGTTCTGGCCTTGGATCATGTGCGGGCTCATGGTTATCAGGAGAAGGTCTGGGAGGCAGGCACTGGGCGCCCGACCACGGTCCAGTACATCGCGGAGGCTGTGCAGGCCGAGGTGGAACGCCAGACTGGAAAGCTGGTCCCGGTGGAGAACCTGCCCATGCGGCCCGGAGAGACCCCAGGAAGCACGGTCCTGGCCCCGGAAGGCAGTTTGCAGGACATGGGTATCACTTCTCCCGTGAGCCTGGAAAAGGGCCTTGAGCAAGCTGTTGTTTACTACAGGAGCTGGTCCCCCGGATGATTGAGCAGGTTTTCCACCGGCTGTGGCTGGGCCCGCGTCCCATGCCGCAGGCGTTCCGCGACTATGGCCAGAAGTGGGAACAGCTCAACCCCGGCTGGCAGGTTCACGACTGGTCCTGGCATGACTTGCCTGAGGATCTGGCCAACCTGGATGTGATGGATGATCTGCGGAACCGGTGTTCCTCAGGCAACTCCATTGAGCTGCCCACTCAGCTGGCGGACATCATTGACTACGAGCTGGTTTACCGGTTCGGCGGAATCTACCTGAACGCGGACATCCAGCCGGTGCGCGCACTGCCCGCTGAGATGACAGACGGCAGGGCCTGGGCGTCTCTGGAGGATGATCACACCGGGGCTGTGGTCAATGCCGCTTTCGGGGCACCCGCTGGCCATCCGTTCTTCAAGGCTGTGGTGGAAGAGCTGCCTCGCCGTTACTGGCATTTGCGCCAGCAGGGTGTTCAGGAGATGAACCAGCTTACTGGCCCGTGGCTGCTCACCGATGCACACCGGAATGTCCCTGGCCTGCATGTCTTCCCGCATACAGCGTTCAATCCGGTGCACTGGGGGCGGATTGGATTTGGCCATAATGCGGATGGGCTCTGGCGCCTGGAAGATCTGCCCCCGGAGACGGTAGGCGTTCACCACTGGCACCACCGCAAGGCCCAGCGAACCAACATCGTGCACTAGGTATCACCGACATGATTGTTACTTTTACGGTTCACAATCGCCCGCAGTACCTCAGGAAGACGCTGGATTCCTGGCGCGAGGTGCGTGAGGTGGACGGGATTACCGCGCTGTTCTCGTGCGAGCCGGGCTGCCCGGAAGCGGTCAGGCTGTGTGAGGGCGCGGACTTCTTCCAGCACCGGGAGGTGGAAGTCAATCATCACCATGCGGGAGTGCTGGTGAATCCTCTGCTTGCCCTGGACTGGGCGTTCAGCCGGGGCCATGACTTCGCCATCCTGGCCGAGGAAGACATGGTGGTCTCCACTGACATCCTGGAGTACTTCCTCTGGGCACAGCGCTACCGGGAAGACAAGCAGGTGCTGGGAGTCACCGGGGCCCAGCATGATCCTCAGCCTCCGGAGAACTTTGCCACGGTACTGCAAGTGCCCTGGTTCCAGGGCTGGGTATGGGGCACCTGGCATGATCGCTGGGAAAGCCTGGGGCCGGACTGGGACACCGACTACCGGCACAAAGGCTGGGATCACCGCATCAATGACTACTGGGTACGAGAGCGGGGATACCGGATGGCCGCGCCTGCTGTTGCCCGCGTCCAGCACATCGGCAAGGAAGGCGGTACGCACTGCACTCCGCAGATGTTTGAGGGGCTGCTGGCCAAGAGGTTCCACCGGCATGTCCCGCCGCAGATCTATGTGAATGAGGTGGTGTGATGCTTACTGTGGTGCGCGTGGCTCTACTGGCCGTGCTTCCGGTGCTGTGCGCCTGGTCTTGGAGCGGCTGCCCGTCACTCTGGGACTGGTTCCGCCAGTAGCAACCCGATTCCCTCAGCATGGCTGACTGGGCAGATCTGGACGCTGCGTTCACTCTTCCTGAGGGCATTCCGGATGATTTGCGTGTGCTGTATGAGCATCTGACTGCCCGGGTGCGCCGGGAGACTGACCACCTGCCCCTGAACACGCTGGTCCAGCTCCAGATTGAGCGCACTCTGTCCCGGTATATCCGGCTGAAGACCCGCGAGATGCACCCCATCGGCCATCCGGACGGCTTTGCCACGCTCGCGGAGGCCCGCGATGAGGAGAAGCTCTGGCTGGAGTACACCAAGGCGCTCAATGATCAGGTGTTCAAGATGAAGGCCGGGGATCGCAAGGCTGTCAAGGATGAGCTGATGGGTGAGGTGAAGACGGTCCTGGCCGAGTTCATCAAGCGGCTTCCCGAGGAGCACCGCACCCGGTTGCGCGGTGAGCTGGTGGAGCTGCTGGAGCAGGCCCGGCTGTGACCGCCACTCCGCACCTAGACAAGCTTCTCGCCCTGGCAGCGGATGCCAGCGAGGATGATCACTCAGGCCCGGATCTTGGCGATGAGGGCCGCAGCGACTGGGACGAAGCAGACTGGGATGATGTCCGGTCGCACCTGGAGTCTCAGAGCCCGTGGTTCAAGCAGGTCATGGCCGGGGAGCATCCAGGCGAGCCTGATGCTGACGATGTTCAGCTGACCCCCCGTACGGCCGAAGCGTCTACTGTCCCCCAGCCGACTGTGGGTCCAGGCGGTCCTGGGCTGTTTCACATCAAGGGCCGCGAGCTGCCCCCATATGTTCAGCACCTCTACAAGCACCTGGTGGCCAAGTACGGCAAGCACCGGGCCTACGGTGTGGCCATTGGGATTGTCAAGAAGTGGGCGAAGGGCATCAACCCAGGCGGTAAGGGCAAAGGCCATAAGGTCCATTCTGATGTGCAGGCCGCAGCAGCCCGGAACGTGGCCAACTGGGAAGAGTCCAAGGCCATGGCCCACAAGCATCACGGAGATCACAAGGACCGCAAGGTTGCTGCCAGCAACGTGGCTCTGGCTAAGCCTTATGAGCGTCACAGTTCTACGGGAAAGCTGGAGCAGGTCAGCGGTTACCAGCGCAAACTGCTGGCTCAGACCAGGGATGGCTACAAGATCTTTTCGCGCCCGGATGGGAATGTGGATGTGCATTGGCACACACCGTCCGGGAGGCTGGCCTACACCAATGTGGTTCCGCGCAGTAACGCTGCGGTGAACGCCGAGCTGAAGCGTCATCGGGTAGAGATTGCCAGGGAGCGTGAGGACGAAGAGCATCTTGCGGATATTGAAGGGCGCGAACCTGAGCTGAGCAACGTGTTTCTGGCCGTGGTCAGCGACTTTGAGCGCACCGTGGCCGGGAGGATGGAGCACGTTCACGGCTACGTCCGGGACAACCGCCTGAAGATCGGTCAGATTGGCCCGGAGTCTCCGGTAGCCAAGACCGAGCTGAGCAGCCTGTACCGGACTCACAAGGAAGACGAGGCCGCGTTCCGGGACCATCTGCGGGAAGCTCGCGCGCATTACGCCGCTGGCCGCCACGAAGAGGCCAAGGCAGCGATTGGCCGTGCCCAGGACGTGGCCCGGTCGCACTCCCTGAACTTCGCCGCAGACGCACTAGAGAGGCAGAAGCAGGCGATAGACGCTGAGCAAGCCAGAGCTGCCGCCAAAGCCCAGACAGCAATCCCCATGAAGCAGCGGCGCGGGCTGCTGGGCAAGTTCGGCCGCAAGCCCAGCATGGTGGCCGCGAGTCATTTGGAGACAGTGCTGGCGCTGGCCGAGGTCCGTGGGTATGAGCGGGTGGAACACGGTCATGAGGAGTATGTCCGCCCGCACAATGCGAACTTCCTCAGAGCCCAGGCTGAGGGAAAGCCGCGCACGCCGTTCAAGAAGAACATCGTCTTTGACTTTGACGGCACCCTGACAGATGACCGCAATGGCCATCACAAGCCTGGCCATGTGGACTTCCGTGGCATTCGTGAGGCGCACAGGCGTGGCTATACCGTGGCGGTGGTGTCCGCGTGGCCCCGGCAGGGGATTGTGAGCAAGCTCCGGGAGCACGGGTTTGATGCCTTCCTGGACCAGGCTCCTAGCCGGGAGTTCTGGCACGGCGGTGAGAACGGCAGGCAGATCATCGTCACCGGGAACAAGGTCTCGGCCGCTGGCTACATTGACGACAAGGCCATCAACCATCAGCCGGGAGATGATTGGACGCACACCCTGGACCAGGTGGAGCGCCTGAACCATGGCTTTATCCCGGAGCCCCAGCCTGATTCCGACCGGCGCAGGTTCGATCATGACAAGATGGGCGTTCAGCGGCTGCACCGGTCCCTGGATGACCGGAATGCAGGCCTGGACCTATCCCGCAGCCAGGGTGAGATACGGGTCTGGCTGGCTGCCCCTGCGTCCTGGCCGAGCGGGAAGCCTTACAAGGAGTCCTACCTTCCCCCAGGCCCCACAACTGGCCTCAAGCAGGGCCAGCAGACACGCACAGGCGTTATCGTCAATGCCCCCGGGTCCAAGCCTGCCCTGTACGGCCAGCTGCGGCAGGCTCCCGCACAGACGGTCAGCCCGAGCCCGCCATTGCCGCCTGATGCCAAGCTGCCGACACCGAAGGATCTGCTGTCCCTGACTGCTGAGGTACCTACTGGTCCTGATGTAACACTGGATAACAGCATCAGGGAGCATCTGCGCACTGCTGCCGGGAAGTTGTCCAAGAACGACAATGACGGGGCGCTGTACGCGCTCCGGGGCGCTCAGACCGGGGTGCACGCCGCCTACCGGGCGGCCTACGGTGAGAATCTGCCAGTCACGATGCGAGCCTACGGAATCAACTCCCTGGTCCCTCCCGCTGAGCAGTCCAGCGCCACGACTGCGATGCTGAAAGGCCGCGAGGTCACTGAGGGATACCGGAAGCTGCACCACAAGATCACCGGCCACATAGACATCATGCGCCGCCATCACTTCCACGGCATGTGGCAGGGAATGCCCGAGGCGAGATTCGCTGGCCGTACCACTCCTATGGAGGAGATTAGGCTGGCCCAGGTTCATGGCTACGAGCGGGAGAACCGCTTCGGCCGGATCGTCAACGTCTCGGGCTACATGCGCGAAGGCAAGCCTTATACCGGCAAGCTTGTGGGTGACGAGGCTGACGAAGCGATCAAGGCTGGAGCCGCCCGGGGCGAGTTCGGGGAGCCGACCGGCTACTTCCAGACC
>Ga0066903_100000203_pt1 | contig 32860 bp, 24 predicted proteins | sample PanSoiMetaGPlot1_FD_67491 | JGI IMG/M metagenome (GOLD analysis project Ga0066903, IMG submission 67491) | Tropical forest soil microbial communities from Panama analyzed to predict greenhouse gas emissions - Panama Soil - Plot 1 (version 2) | ecosystem: Environmental > Terrestrial > Soil >... | reverse complement strand
CACCGATGTCGCCATGCCTCGGCTTTGGACATTCGCGATTCGTGATTCAAACTGATCGATGCGCTCGCGTTGGAAGCGTATTCGATATCGCCTCGAGTGGGCTGGTCTTGTCCTTGCAACAAAGTTAATCCCGTTATGCTCGCGAAAGGTCTGTTATCGTCTTGCTCAGCTGACGGGAGGGTTGCTTAGCTTTCTCGATCGGCATCGATTCCATGTTGCGCTTAGCAACCTGGAGGCCGCATTTGGCGATCGATTATCTCCCCGTGAGCGACGCGAGATTGCCCGGAAATCATTTCAACATTTTGCGAGGACCATGGTTGATTTGCTCTGGAGTTCGCGCCTGACCCAGCTCAACTTCCTTTGGTATATCGAGCTGAAGAACTTCGAGGAAACGATGCGTGGCACCGGGCCTGAACGGAGTGTGATGATCGCCTGCTACCACTATAGTAACTTTGAATGGCTCAGTCTCGCCTGCGGTTTCCTCGATCTCAGAGGCACAATCATTTCACAGGAATTTAAGAACTCATTGTTGGATCCGATTTTCAAAAACCTGCGCGAGCAATCGGGGCATGAGCTTGTTCCACGCGAGCGAGGCATCATGCGCCTTTACAAGGTGCTCCGACGAAAAGGACGCACTGCGCTGCTGGTCGATCTCACCGTGCCGCCGAGTCAAGGCGCGGTCGCAATTGATTGCTTTGGATTGAAAACAAGCGTGACCTCAGCGCATGCGTGGTTAAACGAACGCACTGGTGTCCCGATAGTTCCCGCGCATTGCGAACCACTGCCCAATGGACGTTACAGACTGGTCTTTCATCCGAAGATCGGCAACACAGCTGAGATGACTCATCAACAAATCGCGCAGGCGTGTTGGAATTCGTTTGAGCCGTACGTGCGAAAGAACCCGGCGCCGTGGCTCTGGATGTACAAACATTGGCGCTACCTTCCTGCGAAAGCCGATCGGCCTTACCCGTTCTACGCAAACTTCTACCGGCCATTCCAAGACATGCTCGAACGCGAGCAAGACAGCCCGGTCATGAAGAGCAAGGAAGAAAACAACGACTGAGTTAAATCCGAGCACAGGCTTTGCCTCCGTACTTGGTACCTTACATTAGTTTGCAGCTGTAGCCGCCTCGATGCTAGGCTTCCCCTGCTTGACGAAACGGTCGAGATCACGCAGTGACTACAATGTCGCGCTTGTCATGAATCTTTTGTGAGCAATGCCGTCGGCGGCCTCATTTCGAGCTTGTCATTGACTTTTTGGATGAGATCACGCTGCTCTCTCAATTCCGCCTTGAGAGCATCGATTTCTTGTTGTTGTTCCTGGACCTTGCGGTGCTCTTTGATGAACTCATTGAGCAACATTGCGTTCACTTGGTCGTAGCGTACGCTAAGGAGTTCGCCGTCCCTGTCGCGCACTACCAGGTCCGGATTAACCTCAGCTACGTCTTCGGCGACCAAGCCAAATTGCGGCGTGGCTTTGGCGTCGGTCTGGTAGTAGAAGGTCACTGGCTTAAGCGCCAGGACGACTTCGCTGGATTTGCCCATTGCCTTAATATCGCGTTTGAACCGGCGCGACGACAGAGTAGTGCCCAGCTTTCCAGCGCTATCGACGAACACAGCAAGGCCGGTGCCGGAATCGACGGTCTGCCCGTGGATGTTCCCGATGTAACAGCTATTGCTGACGTCAGCGCCGTCGACGAGCGCACCGATACAGATAACGTTATTGGCGGTAGCGACGCCTTCGCCAGCAAGGCGGCCCAAAGCGATATTGCTGCTTCCGGTAGTGTTGTTAGAAAGCGCACCTAGACCTACCGCAGTATTGAAGTCGCCGCCGGTGCTGTTGACTAGCGCACCACTACCAACTGCTGTGTTGTTAGCTCCGTCGATGTTCGTAGCAAGTGCATTGAAACCTATGGCCGTATTTTCGGCGCCACTCGTGTTGCTGGAAAGTGCGGCAACACCGGCACCCGTGTTGCCGTTTCCGCTGGTGTTGCTCTGAAGCGTCTGAAAGCCATTGGCAGTATTACCGAAGCCGGTCGTGTTGCCGGTAAGTGCTGCGGTTCCCGTGCCCGTGTTTCCCGAGCCGGTAGTATTAGCAAAGAGCGCCTCTTCACCGTTAGCGGTGTTGGAATTGCCAGTGGTGTTGCTAAACAGAGCAGACGCGCCAGTGGCCGTATTACTGCTTCCTTCTGTGTTGAAAAGGAGCGCTTGGGATCCAGCAGCGGTGTTCGTGCTGCCAGTTGTGTTGCTCTGGAGCGCTCCAAAACCGTTTGCAGTGTTGTCGACACTTGTATTATTCATGAGGGCACGAAAACCTGTAGCTGTGTTATCGACACCGGTGAGGTTGTTTTTTAGCGCCTCAACACCTAGAGCTGTGTTTTCGCTGCCTGTGGTGTTGAACAAAAGGGCCGATGCTCCAACAGCTGTGTTGTTGGAAGCATCTGTGTTGTTAAAAAGCGCAAACGCCCCGTTGGCCGTGTTGAAGTCGCCGGTCGTATTGCTAAAAAGCGCGCCCGCGCCAGTGGCGGTATTTTGGTCTGCCGTGTTGACGAAGAGTGTCCCGGCGCCCACTCCCGTGTTGAATTTGCCGTCGCCGAGGCTCAGGAGCGAATATAAACCAATGGCAGTATTATATGTACCGGTGGTGAGACTTAAAAGGGCGTTTTGTCCCTCCGCAGTGTTGCCTCCGGCATAGCCTCCATCCGGTGGTGGGCTGACCGCTTGCGATTTCGGAAGAACGGCAAAGCAACTAAATGAGAATGTGATGAGCAGTGTTGGAACAAGGGTTTTCATGCAGCGGATTCTCACAACAATGTGATTACATTGTCGAGAACGAATGCTGGGCAATCGCGCCGCGCTACATCGACAGCCCCGGTGTGTTCGGACAGACTAGTCTTTCTCCGATTTGGCCAATCTTGCGGCTTAGCGGTAAATGCACGCGTACGAGTAGGCCGGAAGCCATAAAAGCTCAGCTTGATTCACGCACCTTCGCAGTTTAAGCGTGGTTCGCACCATGTCCCGATCAGCAGCGTCTTCGACCAGTGAAATACTACGCGCTCATTGCGCCGCGATAGCGAAAGAGGAGGAGATTCTGCGTGAGGGTGGGGGCAAGGCTGGTCACGAACGTCAGCGAAAGATGGGGCGACTGCCGGTGCGCGAAAGGGTAGGGCGCTTACTCGACAAAGACTCACCGTTCTTCGAGATCGGCCTGTGGGCTGCCTACAAAATGTACGAACAATGGGGAAGGATTCCGGCGGCTGGAGTGGTCTCGGGGATCGGCAACGTCGCAGGCGTTCCGTGCATGATTATCGCGAACGACGCTACCGTAAAAGCTGGTGCTTTCTTTCCACAAACGACTAAGAAGGTGATTCGCGCCCAGCGTATCGCCTTCGAATGCTCGCTTCCCATTATTTACCTGGTTGATTCGGCAGGCGTGTTCCTTCCAATGCAGGACGAGATTTTTCCAGATGAAGATGACTTCGGCCGCATCTTCCGCAATAACTCGGTTATTTCTGCAGCTGGCATTCCTCAGTTCGCCGCAATCATGGGTAACTGTGTGGCTGGCGGGGCCTATCTTCCTGTTTTGTGTGACAAGATCTTAATGACAAAAGGCAGTGGCTTATACCTCGCAGGTCCTTCTCTGGTCAAGGCAGCCATTGGCCAGGTCGTCGACGCCGAAGAATTAGGCGGTGCACAAATGCATGCGGAAATTAGCGGCACCGTAGACTTTTTTGAAAAGGACGATGCTTCGTGCCTGAAACGTGTTAGTTCTCTTGTCGCGCTATTGCCGGAAGCGAAAGAATCCAGGCCATCGCGAACACCTGGAGAAACATCCAAACCGGCGAGAGATCCGGATAGGATTTATAACCTGATCAGCTTCGATGGGCAAAGGCAGTACGACACCCGTGATCTACTGGCCACAGTGGTCGATGCAGACTCTCTAGACGAATATAAGGCCGATTACGGCAAAACAATCGTAACTGTCTACGCGCGCATTAACGGGCTCCCGGTAGGAGTTGTCGCTAATCAGCGTTTGCAGGTCAGAACCAAAAAGGAGGGGATTCAAATGGGTGGCGTTATTTATTCCGATAGCGCAGATAAGGCAGCGCGTTTTATCATGGACTGCAATCAAACAAGCTTGCCGATCATCTTTTTTCAGGATGTTACCGGATTCATGGTAGGCCGCGATGCGGAACAAAGCGGGATCATCCGGAGCGGCGCCAAGCTGGTGAATGCCGTGAGCAATTCAATCGTGCCGAAGATCACGGTCGTTGTAGGCGGATCATTTGGCGCTGGAAACTATGCGATGTGCGGTAAGGCATACGATCCAAGATTTGTCGTTGCCTGGCCGACTGCGCGCTACGCTGTCATGGGCGCCGCGCAGGCGTCAGATACCGTGTTTGCGATTCTCGCTCGTGCACAGGAGCGAGGGGACAGGAAAGCAACACACGAGGAACTGGAAGAGCTCCGTATTAGAGTAAAGCAGAGCTACGAAGAACAAACGGACATCCGCTACGGCGCGGCACGTGGCTGGGTCGATGCGATTATCCAGCCCCATGAAACACGCGATGTTCTGATTCGTTTGCTGCAATACGTCGCGCGGCCAAAGCCCCAGGGAGCCTTTCACACAGGTGTTATACAAGTATAGCCATTCATGATTTAGCAGTTAACGAATTTCCACTTCAACGAGTCCATGCCTGTAGTTCTTATTGAAAAACAAACGCCGCAAATCACCATTCTTACGCTTAACCGGCCGGAACGGCGTAACGCGTTAACGATTGAGGTACTCAGTGAACTAAACGCCGCGATCAAGATCGCTTCCGATCAACCGCGGGAGCGCGTCATTATCTTGCGCGGAGCAGGCGCAGCGTTTTGCACAGGCCTGGATTTGAAGGAAGCAGCCGACCAGACAAAGGCGCATGCGACGGCCGAAATGGTCGCGAACACATTGATAGCCATCACTCAAACACCTCTTATCACGATCGCCGCCGTGCATGGGGCGGCAGTTGCAGGCGGCGCAGGGATCATGTCTGCGTGCGATTTCGTGGTCGCAGCAAAAGGGACTAAAATCGGTTATCCTGAGGTGCGTCGCGGACTGGTCGCCGGTCTTGTTATGACTTTCTTGCGTCGGCAGACGGGCGAACGAAACATACGCGAGCTGTTATTGGGCTCCGAGTTAATCGACGCGGATCGGGCAATGGAAATTGGTCTGGTGAATCGTGTCGTTGCGCAGCTGGATTTGATGACCGAAGCGCAGAAGTTTGCCCAATCGGTTCTGCAAGGCGCACGCGGCGCACTGACGCAAACAAAACGACTGATCGAAGAACTTTGGTCTAGCTCGGTAAGAGAAGATGTCGAAGTCGCCCTGAAGTATCACATGCAGGCGCGCGAATCGAAAGAAGCCCGGGAAGGGATAGCTGCCTTTAACGAAAAGCGGAAACCAAACTGGGTCAGTTAAAGCGCCCTTGTACCCCGGATCGGTGATCCCGGCGGCCGGCATCTCCGATGCCGGGTACATCACGCATGGCTAATCTATTCGGAGAGCTCCCTGGAAGAATGTGACAAGCAGAGTTTCTCTTCCGAGGGATTAAGTCATTACCCAACCAACCCTAAGCGGGCTGCGGCGGCGGAGCAACCGCGATCCCTGACGAAGCCGAAGGACCTTGATACTGCGCGCTCCCAAAGCCGAGAATTAGAAAGAAAATGAACGGCAGCAAGAGCAAACCTATTCCAAAGCCTACGCCTTTTCCAAAGCTCTTTGCTATGTCGATGCAAAGGATGATCCAGATGATAAAATTTACGATGGGAATGAACATTAGGATCACCCACCAGCCTGGGCGGCCGGCTATCTTGCACAGAAAGTAGGTGTTTAGAATTGGAACAATCGCAGCCCAGCCCGGCTGGCCTGCCTTTGTGAAGACTTTCCAAAGCGCCGCGATCATCAAGATGACGAACACGAACCAGCAGATCCAGAAGACAGGGCCAGGGGCTTTGCCTTGTGATGAGTATGAGTATGAATACTCGACTTGCGCGAGTAACGACAGGCCATGGTTGAGGAGGTTTTGCATAAGCGATATCGTATGGGGTTATGTGACGACTCAGGTCTAATGGGGTGAGTGTTAATGGGCAAGCAAATTTTGAAGCGTTTCTCTATACGTGTTTCGCTCGGGGCAATCGAAAGCATTTAAGCTAACGAATACGTCCGGTTGCCTCCGCCGTTATCTCTTCAATCGCTATCGCCCTGATCATCCCCGGTGTCATCATCGTCCATGTCCTCATCTTCATCGTCGGAGGTATCTCCATGCTAATCGTTGTCTTTGGACGCCACGTGCTCATCGATGTCTTCCCGAGTAGCTAGCTCTTTTCGTTCCGCTTCGGACATATCGAAAGGTTTGTGTTCTCCGCACGCTTTTTCTAAGTTGATTGTTTGTTCGGAGACCACTTGGAAACGCTGACGTTTCACCCTGGAGTCGCACCCGGCAAGACTTTACGTATCGGACTCGGCAAACGATGGTCGAGCAGACAAAGATGAAAAGCAGATCACCGGAACTCAATTCGTCATCAAAGGCGGACTGGGGCGTTCCCGTCGCCTGGCTGACCCTTTGTGTTGTTTGGAGTTCGACCTGGCTGGTTATTAAGATTGGCCTGCGGGATCTACCGCCAATTTCTTACGCGGGCATCCGTTTTCTCGTCGCAATCATGGTTCTTTTTGGCGTGTCTGCTGGACGAGTGGGCTTGTTACCGCGACGCGCGTCCGATTATCTGCTGCTATCTTTTACTGGCATTCTGATGTTTGGCGTAAATTACGGCCTGCTTTTCTGGGCCGAACTGCATGTTTCATCCGGACTGGCAGCAGTGTTGCAGGCTACTATCCCGATCTTCGGTATGCTTTTCGCACACCTAATGCTTCCCGATGAACCACTCCAACTGCACAAACTTTTAGGAGCGCTTCTGGCAGTAGGCGGTGTGGCTATAATCTGCGAGCGCCTCCTCGGTTTCAATGGGCTAATGGCTTTGTGGGGCGGCATCGGTATCATCTTTGGAGCTGCTAGCGCTGCGTTTTCGAACGTGTTACTCAAAGCCCGAGCGGTACAAGTGGCTCCCGCAATGATTGCCGCCTGGCAAATGATTTTTGGCGGAGTCCCATTGCTCTTGATTGGATTTATCGTCGAAGGAAATCCTTTGAAGTTTCATTGGACTACCGTCTCGATTTTTTGTCTGCTCTATCTCGCAGTAATCGGCTCGGCGCTTACTTTTTTGCTTCTTTACTGGTTATTGCCGCGAATGACTGTCGCGCGGCTACAAGCAATCTCCCTCATCACGCCGCCGGGCGCAGTCGCGCTAGGCTGGGCTGTGGGCGGCGAGACATTTTCTCTATGGTCGCTCCTTGGCGCATGCCTCGTGCTCGCTGGCGTGTGGATCATTTTCCGAAAAGGGGTAGAGCCGGAGCCACTGATTCAGGAAGGTTAGTTAGGTGTCCGTGCTTGCTACTCCGTGCTAGTCGGCACATGCCTAAGGTTCCCGAAGCACCTATTAGAGACCCCGTCTTGGAAAAAGGCGCGAACAGGCAGCGAATAAATAACCCTGTGTTCGTGATTTAGCGCCATATCCTCCATGCCTTGACTTAGTGCTATCCTGTTAAATGCGCAGACGACGAACCATGCTGGCGCCCAATCTCGCAACCTCAGGCCGCTCTCGGCGTTGGCGATCGGCTTGCAGTGCCGCCATCACACGGTCGCAGCTTTTAGCACATCTACGTTGGTAATCCAGCCCACGACAGTTCCGTTCCTAGTTCCGTCCTGCGTTACCAGCAAATCGAGACACTGGGGGTTCTTGTCGAGGATATCTTTGGCGTCAGCGAGTGTTTTGTCTTCCGAGAGCGCCATGAAGCTGTTAACAATGTAATCTTTCAGCTTCGGGTCCTCTAACAAAGCTTTGAGTGACAACGTCGATTCGTCAACGTCTGGAGGATGCTTTTTAGGTGCCACAAATGCATCGATTGTACTTCGGTGAAGCACATACTTGCCTTTTCCTTGCGTATCGAAAATGGGGAGGCGTTGTCGAGGGCTCGACTTATCCTTTTCAAAGCCTTCGTCGATAAGTTGTTTTATTGTGATGTCCGCTTCGGTCTTATCTGTCGGCATTTTGAACGTGGTCGCGTCACCGATCTTCATCATCGCATGGCCCGCGGGCTCGGCTTGGAGCTTTTCGCGTGGCGACAGCTGGCGCACGAGATTGGCGGCGCTTGTTGAGGCAGCCTCGGCGCTCGCCTGGCCGAAATAGAAAGCGAGGACTGTACCAACCCAGGCTCCAATTACCGGCAGCAGCACACCAAGTACATACTTAGCGATGTCAAAGAAATTATCTATTTGGTCCGTTCTCCAAATTGCGTTTACCCCGGCGACGACAATGATAAGGCCTGCAATGGCGAGGATTGCGACCAGTGCCCAAGCCGTTACTGTTTTAGCCAGTGCAACCCTGAACTCGCTATCCGCTTCGGATTTGTCGTCAGTTGGCATGAATTCTTCCCGTGTCCGGTGGTACCTAGCGTATCTCACTGGTTTTCTTTCCAATGATCAAGCAAATTCGACACTTATCCCCGCACGCCTCTTCCAACGGTTGAATCTTTTTGTGCGTCCCAAATACTTTTCCAAACGACTGAAGCGGTTAGGTTCATAAATCTGGGCTACCTCGAATAGCCTCACGGTCCGTAGTTTCGACATTTTGTGATTGAAATCGCTCACCGCACGGCGCTAGGCTAGACGATGTGGCGTTGCAGGCGCAGATGCGGAGATTCGTGAGTCCCCCTTCGGAGTTCACGAGAAGATTGGGTCAGGAGACAACGCGGAAGTTACAGGAAATAAGGAAGACTCTACGTACTAAACCGCGGTCTTGGCAAAGAGACACCGAAAGTCCCTCTGCGGGTTTTTGTACGCATGTTGCCAAGGCGGCGACCCGATCCAGAAACTCATGGACGCCTTTTCGGCAAAGGCGGCGACACGGAATTAAGTCAGCCGGTCCATCAAGATGATACCGAGCGACCTGTTGGATGCGGTTAAAGGAGGCAAGTGCGTGCTATTTCTCGGGGCGGGCGTGCACTATCCACCACCCGAAGGATCGCCCTTTATCTACGCTGAAAAAGACCGCCTCGTGCTGGGCGAAAAATTTTCGAATGACCTAGCAGGTGAATGTATTGCCGAGCTGGATGAACAAAGCAAAAAAGATGTTCTTGATCCTAATGCGACGGATATACAGCGAGCTGAACTGGAACGGAAGCAGCGCGAAGAAGAGCGTGAAAAGAAACGCGAATACTTACGGAAACAATGCGGGGTCCTGCAACGCACATCGTGGTTTTACCAGATCATCCAACACAACCGCGCGAACTTGGTTAACAAAATCAAGATGGCGTTTGATAGCGGACAACAACCATCACCGCTGGTTCGCGCCCTTGCCGAGATCGATTTCCGAGCCGTCATTACAACGAATTACGATCGACTCTTCGAAAAGGCGCTGCGTAGTTTCCAAAAAGAGCCAGCTGTTCGGATCTATAAGCCAAAGGCGGTCGATTCAACAAAGGACTTTCCCGGCGATCCAACTCCGAAAGAGCCTTGGCTTTTCAAAATGCATGGGTGTGTCTCCGAACCGGAATCACTCGTTATTACCGACGAGGATTATATTCATTTTGTTATGCGGATGGGTGACGGCGAAGATTTTAATCCAGTACCGCAAAAATTGCGCACAAAATTTAAAGAACAGCCTACGTTATTCGTCGGCTACAGCCTGCTTGACTACAATTTACGTCTGTTGTTCCGGACCTTGCGACGGCGGGTCGACCTTTCGGAGTGGCCGCCCACGTTCTCTCTGGATCCGCGGCCGGATCTCTTAGTCGTCGCGACCTACGGCGGACCGATCGGTGCTGGATCGCCAAGCCCTTTGGTTTCGTTTATCGAGCAAGACAGTTGGAAATTTGTTCCTGAGCTCTATCAGAGCGTCACCGGCCGGGAGATGCTAAAAGAATGAAGATCGATCCGCTCGTTCTTCCGAAACCGTCCGAGCCTTATTGCGGCATCTCTCCTTTCCGCTTGCTTGACTGGCGGATCTTCTTTGAGCGCGAGGTAGAGACGGAACGTCTGACGAATCTGGTTTCGTTATATCGTGGCGTGCTGCTTTACGGCCGATCCGGAGCCGGGAAGTCTTCGCTCCTGAATGCAGGTCTCATTCCCCATTCCTTACGGCAAGGGCGCGCGCCCGAACGCATCCGCGTGTATCCAGAAAGTGGAAAAGAACTTTTTATTGAACCGATTAATTTGCAAGAAAGCGATGCGACTGAGTATTCCCAAAATGAACTACCGCGCTATTTGCCATCGCGTTTTATCACCTCGACAGATGCGACCGAGGGGGTCCGGCTCTCCTGCGAGGAGTTTTCTAAAACTCTGCATGACCCTTCTGATCTAGGCGCTCCGCTGCTGATCTTCGATCAATTCGAGGAACTCGTGACCCTATTTGAGGAGAATCCGCAGGACAAAGAACATTTCGAAGAAGCACAAGCTGCGCGCATAAAGATTGAGCAGATGCTCTACGAACTTCTTGTCAGTGATTCAATCCGATTAAAGCTCGTGTTTGCATTCCGCGATGATTATTATGCTCGGCTCACGCCATTTTTTTCGCGTATTCCAAACCTAACGGATCAAACAGTGCGGCTGGCCCTGCCAGGGATCGAGCTGCTTCACCACATCGTGCGCGGCCCGTTTTTGCCTTCGGAAGAGCGGGGACTTCCTGCCGGACACTTTCGGAACAAGCTCGGTGAGCCTGATGAGCTCAGCGAGAAATTGGCAGACAAGATTGAGAGCGGCATTCGAACAGACCAGCCTTCTGGAGTACTCAATCTCAGTGAAGTGCAAACGCTCTGTCTCGTTTTGTGGCGGCAGCCAGAACGTCGCTCGCAGTTATTAGGCTCGGATAACCCTGCCGCGGTCCTTCAGGAGATCATTGAGTCGACGGCAGTGGACTCCCTCAAGAAGCTTCTCCCATGGGATCGGGTTCGTGCGCTTGCTCTCCTTGCGAATCTAGTCACTCAAGAGGGAACACGCAATGTCGTCTCCGAGCAAAACTTGATTAGCGAGACGCGACGCAACCCGCTGATGTGGCTAATTCCCGGAGACTGGCGAAAGTTGCTGAGCGATCTGCCTAAAAAGACCGGATTACTGCGCCGCTCATTAAGCTCCGGGACCACTTACTACGAACTTACCAGCGAGTTCCTAATCTCATGGATTCAAAGGCGCCAGCGCGCCTTCCGCACGTTAGCTTTAATAGTTTCGGGATTGATCTCTGTTGTGTCGTTGGCCATCTTGGCCGTCCTAGCGGTCCTATATATCCAGTTGAAGTCCCAGAAGCAGGTTGCACAGAACGAGCGGAAGAAGGCTGAAACGCAGACAGAAGTTGCACGCAAGAACCTAGCGGCGGCAAATCAGTCAGCTGCCGTCGCGACATCGTTGAAAATCAGCTGGCGCGGGTCGAACCAAGCGCGGACAAAACTCGATCTCGCTTTATTGCTGAGCAATCAGGCGCTGCGCAAGGCACAGGCAACCTTCGAGGCCAGAAATGCATTGCTCACGTGCCTACTTTCCAGTCCACAGCTCTCAACCTTTCTGCGGGGCCATAAAAAGACAGCATTCTGCCTGGCGTTCAGCCCTGACGGCAACAACTTAGCGTCAGCCGGCGCGGAGGGCAACATCATCTTGTGGAATCCATCTACGGGATATATGACCCAAGCCCCATACAAAGCGCACGAGCGCTATATCTATAGCATCGCTTTTAGTCCCGACGGGAAAAGTCTCGCTTCAGCTTCGGAGGACCATACCGTCAAAGTCTGGAATGTTAAGACCGCGAAACCGGAACTGGTCGCCTCTTTAGCTCACCCTGAGGCGGTGCACGCTGTCGCGTTTAGTCCTGACGGAACGAGATTGGCATCTGCCGGGACTGACCACATTGTCAGGATTTGGGACGTACGGACTCTAAAAGATCCCAAGCTGCTCCAAGGTCACAACGAGGCCGTCCACACCGTCTCTTTCAGTGCCGATAACAAATGGCTGGCCTCGGCTGGCGACGACAACAAGATCATCCTGTGGGACGCGAAGACGTTCAAAATGAAAGGCAGTATTCCGCTAGCGGAGAAGAAGGACTTTCCAGTCTGCAGGGTTCTCTTCAGCCGCGACAGCAAGTCGGTTCTCGCCAGCAGCACCAATGGCGCGATTACAAAGTGGGACTGTGCCACTCCTGAGAAAAAAACACCCAAACGTTTCGACGACCATTTCCAAGGCGTGTATGGGATGGATTTGAGTGAAACACAACTCGCTTCCGCCAGCGTGGACGGCACGGTGAAATTGCGATCCCCTGAAGGGGGGGAAATCAAGGTACTCACCGGCTACGGCGAACCAGCTTACAGCGCCGCTTTTAGTCCCAATGGCAATATGCTGGCGGCGGGTTTTACTGACGGCGTGATCGCAGTCTGGGATTTATCACAAATTTCCCCGATCGTGAAGCGACTCGACACTGAAATGAACGGAATCGCGGTTGGCCCCGGCGGAAAAACCCTTGCGGTCGCACAAGGTAACTCCGTAGTGGTTTGGGACGTAGAGCAAGGAAAATGGCTTACGCCCGCGCTCACGAGAAATACCACGGCTGTGTGGTGCGTCGCGATCAGTCCGGACGGCGAAACCCTCGCCAGCGGCAGCGGGGATGAGACGGTGCGGCTTTGGAAAATAGCCACTGGCGAGCAGATAGGCCATTCGTTGAGGGGGCATACAGATTCAGTTTGGAGTGTAGCGTTCAGCCACGACAGCAAAAGCTTAGCGTCGGGCGGTGGCCCCAATGATAGTTGCGTCCGAATTTGGAACGTTAGCACGCACAAATGCAAGACTCTCACAGTGAAAGAACAGACCAGTGGAGTTACGAGCCTTTCGTTTAGTCCGGACGACAAACAACTCGCTGCAGCATTTTCCGATGGCACAATCTGCAGATGGAACGTGGAGACCGGTAAAGAAAGCGAACGGCTGAAGGTGGCGGGTGGGAAAGTGGACAGAGTTGCGTTTGGCACCCAAGCTCTCGCGTGCACGAATCTCACCCCAGGTATTACGCTGTGGGATTTCTCTGCAAAGGAGCTTCAACCACGACGATTGGCCACAAAGACGGCCTTCTCGAGTATAGCATTTGATCGGACCGGCCGTACTCTGTTATCTATAAGCGGCGGACCTGATGGCTCCATGACGCGGTGGGATGTTTCCAGCGGCAAAGCATTTCCAAACCCGCCGAAAGGATCCTTGATTTCCCCCGCCTTCGCTGAATTCTGCGAATTCGCAACGCATGCCGCCGTCACCTCTGGACGCAAGATCACAGTTTCGACATCGACCTCGAGCAAGCCGTTCGGCCGGAGCATCGACACTGGTGTCGGCAGAGTCGTTAGGATTGAGAGCACCTACGACGGTGATATGATTGTTGCAAACGCCTCGGGCAGCATCACATTGTTGGACGGCAAGACATTCCAACCGAAAGGCAAACCGCTGCAACTTGCTGGCGACCTTGCTGATATCGCGTCGAGTCCGATTGCCAATGTTCTGGCTTGTGCGAGTGGCGAACAAGTTACAGTTTGGGACCTCAAGACCAACCATCAGCGACAAATCCACCTCGAAGCCAGCGCTACTAGGGTCGTTTACAGTTTGGACGGTAAAACCCTTGCTACTGGCGATAAGAAGGGAAATATCCAGCTCTGGGATGCACAATCTTTAAAGAAGAGTGATCTACCCCTCGATGCCCACAAGGGGCCTGTGACTGATCTCGCATTCGACCCGAAAAGAAATGTCCTGCGGTCCATTGGAGAAGACAACGAGTTGATCAGCCAACCGCTTATCCGGGGCCAACCGTCGATTCGAGGAAAGGAGCAAAACATTTCGCGAATCGCCGTCAGTCCGGACGGCATGGTCATTGGCTACGGGGCGGACGACGGTCGCCTTGTGCTACTTGACGCAATCTCTGATCAAGAGATCATGCCAGTCGTGAACCAGTCAGGTTCTGGTAACGGAATTGAGACGCCGCCACCCATCAACGACCTGGCGTTTAGTCGAGACGGCAAGCTTCTCGCTTCAAGCAGCGGTCGAAATGTGCAGCTCTGGGATGTTGAGAACCGTCAGCAGTTGGGTCCGCCCTTGACTGGCCTCTCCTCTGAATTACGGGCTGTGAAGTTTACACCCGATGGCAAATACCTGCTCACAGCGGACGAACAAGGTACCCTTTTGCGCTGGGCTGTGAAAGCGGAAGAATGGGAAAGACTGGCTAGTTCGATCAGCGGTAGGCAACTTGCACCGAACGAGTGGAAGCAATATATGGGGACAGAAACCTACGAGCCATTCCCGGACGCGTTGCTTGCGGTGAAGGAGGCAGATAACGCTTTCCTTGCCGACGAGCCGAGAGAGAAAGTTGAACAGGCGTTCCGAGCAGCTGTCGAAGCGGCCGCGCAAAGTGATGATCCGGAAGTCAATAACACAGTCTGCTGGGATGGCAGCCTACGCGGCTTCGCCCCAATTGTCTTGCCAGCGGGCCGACGATGCTTCGAGTTGGCCACAAAGAGTGATGAGAAAAACGTGGGTTACTACCAGGACACACTTGCGCTTGCACTTGCACTAACCCACAATATCCCGCCCGCGATCGAGAATTTCAAAGCCTTCGTGAAATGGGCAAAGGATCACGGTGACTACGACGACATTGTCGCAAAGCGAGAAGAGTGGATTCGTAAGCTTGAGGACGGAAAAGATCCATTTAAAGCTGAGACATTAAAGGAACTTTTCAGCGAAGCCGCGAGCCTCGATTAGCTCGCATATTGCTTCGCTTAGATCCGTGGCTTTTTCCTACGGTTCGTGAGCTGCCTTCCTGGAGAATAACGGAACGATCAGCGCAATACCCAGGAGCGGGTAACACCGGCCTGGATCACACAGCGCGAATTTGGAAGTTGGCGACTGGTGACATTTAACTTGTCCCGATAAGGCGGGAATGCTGGCGACGTTGCCCCACCATCTCAGCGCTATTGGAACCTTGGTCAGGTCGATTGCGCCTCCCTGTTATTATCATTGATTGTCCCTAATGCTTAGACGTCTCATGATTTCATACTCAGCATAAACGAGATAAAGCTGGTCGCTGAAATGTGATTACCTAGACGACGGCAGGGCCTTGAGAACCTCGTTCATCGCAGTTTGGTTTTGAACGACCTCGTCATCCAAGTTGATTTGCTCGCGAATTGTTTCAGCCGCGGCAGCCGATAACATCCAGCCGAGTGGTAAGGGGACCTGAGTATCACGAAGTTTGAAGTAGACAATGTCCTTGATCAACGGTTGTGACGATTCGCCCTCGGCAGGCTCTTGCACGACACCAGCTTTGAAACGGCGCTGCTCACGAACGATTGCCTTTTGCGCATAAGTGCCGCGGGCATCGCGGGTGTTAAGAAGAGTATAAAGCGGCGCGGTTACCTCGCCAAGAAATTGCCCCGTCACAACCGTTGGGCTTGTTCGCTTTGGTACAGTTGGTTCCGGTCCCGGCTTGGCTGGGGCAATTGACGGCTTGCGCGGGTTGTTGCTGACCATGATGACCTTCACATCGACGTTCGCAATTTGCTTAAAGGCACACCAATCCTTGATACGCGTGACGATCTCATAGGCAGTGGTGGCCCCTGAATTTTCGAAGTAGCCACCATCGACAATGTGGGAGCCGTCGGGGAAACGCCCTGCCGGACTAACGAAGGTAAAGCGCGCACTCATGTGCGCAGCAGTGCTGAGGGGAATATGGCAGGCAACCTCAGTGGCATCCAACTGTTGACCCATGAGTTTTTGGGCAGCATCGTCCGCATCAAGAAAATTATTCGTCAGCTGAAGATTGCTGGTGATAATGCGATTTCCTTTTTCAACGGAGGTGCCGTTAAGAAAAAGTGACGGCATCCATTCCCGCAGGCTTGGTTTCCAAAGATCGACAAACGAGCCAGCGAACCGATCGTTTCCCATCGTTTTGCGCCACGCCTTTTCCCATCCCATCTCCAATGACCGGGCGCGATCAAAATAGGGGATCGGGAAAGGAATGAAGCGTTGGGCCAAATCCGGATAGAGCATAGAAGCGAGCGCCGGAGAAAGGAAGTCTTGCCCGAGGATCTTTTGTGAATTTTCTTCGAGAGAATCTTGCCCTGGTTCAGCAAGCAGGGCATCGAATACTACAGCGCCAAGGCTGCCCCCAGAAACGCCGCTGATGGCAAAAAGGTGCGTCGCGAAGTTTGGATTTTTATCCTGCAGTGTCCCCAGAACAGTTGCGGTCCAATAGGCAGCCCGAATCCCGCCGCCTTCGGTGGTGACGACGTAAAGTGGATGCATCGTGCCCGCGCCATAGTTTTTCTCGACCAAATCGTACCACGTTTTGAACGAGCCCAGGACATTGGCGCGTTTCACCTCTTGGGGTGCAACGACGCGGATCAGATGATTGTCGTTCCACCAACTGAAAAGCAGCGCGAGCAGGACAATAACCGTGATGACAGGAAACTGCCAGCGGCTGCCCAGGAAAACAAAGAAACTCCCGAAAGCGACCCATGACGCTGCGGCCAAAAACAGGATCGAACCCATGCCGAGCGACTGAGCGACGAATACTGGAGCGATGGTGACGGCGACGAAGAGCGCGAGCGAAACAAACGCCATCACGTTAATGCCGATGATCGTGCCCCGTCCGAGTTGGCTCATATGCCTCACGTGCGCGGGCATTGCGCCTAGAAATCGACGGCGCAACGCTACGAGCAGATAAAAGACAACCGCCAGGAAAACACAAAGAATGGCGAACCCGAGCAGCCAGCGATGAGCCGGGACCGCCGGATCGTACGATCGCGACGCCACTACGAATCCCCAGGCGACTATCAGGATCGGCATCACGCCCAAAATTCGTGGGACCTGAATCTCGGCAAATTTCGAGCGGGTTACTCCACTTAGGGCGGGAAAGTCGAAATAAAGCAAAACCCGCGCGGCGTACCAGCTAGTCGTCGCCCACAGCATAAGTGCCAGGAAGAAGACGAAGATGCGAAGCCATTCCCACTTCCCTCCGATCGCAGTACCTTCACCGACTGTCCGCAATATTTCGGTACCTTGCGCGGCCCAAATAAACACCAGCCAGCCGATAAGAGCCACAATGAGACTGAAACGACATGGCTTTAATTGACGGTAAAGATCGCGAATGCGCCACCAAGTTCGTTGAAAAACGGTGCCAGATTTGTTGTCGTTAGGCATCGTCTGGGGGTCTTTGTTCTTTTATCCGGGATCGCCAACGCGATCTTAGGGATTCAACAACCAAAGAAAATCATGCTGCTCCGCCAATTGCCGAGGCCGCGGCATTAATCGTAATTTGGAAGACGGAATCTCTGAATTTTTCGATCTGCATCTGTCCTGCGTTCGCCTTTCGCAACGCCTCCATCTGCGCTGCCGCCTTTTGCGATTCCACCAGCCAGCCAAATTCGTCCTCGTCGATTTGTTTATCCGCCAGCAGTTGCATCCATTTTTCTAATCTGTCACGCGATTGCTCCAAAAAGGCTTGCGCATCCTGCTTGCCTTGGTCGGAAAACTCTTTCAGGTCTGTTTTCGCCTCCGTACCGATCTGGTTTTTGATGTCGTCGAATATCTTATTGAAATCAGCCATATAGATTTCCTCCTGTTAACCGGGCCTCCAAGACCGGTCGACGTTGGCGGCGCCGCCGCGCGCTCGCTTGTCTCCCTCGGTCGCAATCAGCGTATCGAAGAGAGAGCTGACTTGTTTTTTGCTCTCATCCACAAACGCTGGCGACAGTGCCCCCTTTCTTTTCCACAGATCAAAAAAGTGACCCAGCTGTGATTGGATCGTTTGCCATTGCCCAACGGTGGGCGTGTTCTTCGTGCGGAGTTTCTCAGCCGCAATCGTAGCGTCGATCTTTTGCATGAGTGCAGTCACATCATCCGCAACAGTTGAGTAAGCCGTTCGGTCTTTTGCTTTGTCGATTAATGCCAGCGATTGGTCCTTGAGCTGCTGGTCTGTGTCGTACGCATTTTGGCTGAATTGCGTAGAGGAAACTAAACTACCAGCTGTCTCACAACCCGAGAACCCCAACAGCGACGAGAAGCCTGCCAGAGACAGCGCCAGCCATGCGCAATGTTTACGGAATCGATTCATAATTTCTCTTTTCTAATCTCGATCGCCTGAAGAGCGATCAAGCATATCTGGCGAGGTTGGAGGACGAGAAAATTGAAGCGCCTGGTCCTCAGGGATCGATGATGCCGAGCCCAGTTGGCGATGGGGTATGATTCTACCGGTCGTCCTCATCACTCGCTGACTCAAAAGCTAAAGGAAAGCGCTTTGCGTTGTAAAGACAATTGTCGGTCGATCCGCTGGAGCGGGCGACTCTCGCCGAGCGGTAAGCAACGAAGCGACCTCCAAACAACCAGAGGATGCGCAGCTGCGGCAACCTCAGAATACGTCCGTCGTCTCTCCGATCACACTAAAAGTGTTGCCGGCCACCGGCATCCCCGGGGACCCGCGAAAGCGTGATTGCAATGCGCGCGGCTCGTCGGGCAACCAAAGGCTGCCGAGCGAAACGGCTGCCTCTTTCGGCTTGTCAGGCGAAGAGCGGTAATGTAGGCACAAGCTTGTTGGTGTTTCGTCACTCTATTTCAGCCTTAGGTCTTTCAGCCATTTGGTTAGGAAGCTGCACTTCTCTATCGCCCTCGCGTCCCAATACCGCGGCAAATCCAAACAATTCGGTCGTCGTCAAGAACGGTTACGAGATTGCATTCATCGAGTTTGGCGAACAGGGGTCTTATCAGGACCCGACGCAATTGAAGAACGCGCTCGACCTTATCCGTGTTGCTGAGAAGCCGCTTGTCATCACGTATGTGCACGGCTGGCAGAATGACGTCCTATCGGACGATGTTGGGAAATTCGAGTCTTTGCTGGCGCGGCTAGACCGCGCCCCTGCTATTCGAGCTGTTGGATTTCACGTTGTTGGTGTTTATCTCGGATGGCGCGGTAAATTAACGCCAGTTCCAGTTTTGAAAGAGTTCAGTTTTTGGAGCCGCAAAACGACAGCGGAGCGACTCGCGAGTAATTATGACTGTTACGATGCTATTGCTTCGATTTCGGAAGAAGCACGGAAACATGGAAAAGCCCGGAATTACACAGTTTTGATAGGACATTCATTCGGCGGTCTGATCGTTGAGCGCTCCGTCGCTCACGCTGTTAATGCCGAAATACACGGACACGCCGACTCCGACCGTAGCATGCCGGCTGACCTGATGATCGCCGTGAATCCCGCGGCGGACTCTGTTCTCGCGCGGCAGATGATGGCCGCGTTGTACAGTCGAAAAACCGAAAACACGCGCCCGCTATTTGTCTCGATAACGTCAACGGGGGATTGGGCAACGGGTACGTTTTTCCCGATAGGCACGGGGTTGGCATCAGTTAGCAAAGGATTCAACAAGGTGCAGGCGCCCGGTCCAGCTAACATGCCGGAAAGCGAGCGCAACTTTTACACCTCGACGCCAGGCCATAACAGTAAGCTAATTAACCGTGCGACGGTGGACATACATAAAACGATCAATTCCCCCCAGGGGCATCCAGCGTTAGAAACGAATTTGGAGCACAATCTTGCCGCCGATGTTTTCGCGTTAGATGGAGCTAACGGCAAACTCGATCTCTGGCAGATCCAACGAATTGGCGGCGTGGATGTGCCATATTGGGACGTGAAAGTTGATCCCAGCATCATCAAAGACCATGGCGACCTTTGGAACGAAAGAGCCGAAGCAATGATGTCCGCAATCTTCCGGATGTCTAACCCCATGCTCAATCCCAAAGCCAAGCCAAGAGCCAATCTTCACAGACAGGCAGACTTCAGCCGGCTCCAATCCAGCCCACAATAATTTGTCTAACTGCAGGTGCATCCCAGTATGTCTGATGGCCATCGGTGGAGGTCGAAAGCGGTTGTTTTGACTTATGGATCTTTAAAAGGATAGAAAAGTCTTGAAGTGGCGGGGGCAAAAAAATATACCCGAAGCGAAGTGATTGGTACCGTTCTGATGAAACGGCCGTGCCCAAACCTGCGTTTGTTACTCCTGATTAGCTTCTGTGGGTTAGTTCTGCGTTGTCCGTCAACGCTGATAGGAGCAGACGAAACGCCTATCCCTGCGCAAGCGCCCGCCGCAACAACTGCACCTCTGACTTCAACAGCGGCGCCTATTCCTTCGATAACTGCTGCGACCGACGTGAGTGGAGGCTCACCAACTGCTTCGCCAACGGTGCCTCCTTCAGTGCGCTGGGTTGGGGTGCACACCTGGAAGGGAGAAGAGCGAAACGCGAAGGTCGTCTACGCGCAACGCGGGGACGAGATCTGGGTCGATATCATCAATTTCAAGGACTGGGTAAATCATCTCGAGAAGAAGCCCACCAAACATGAATGGCAGGATCTCGTGCTTTATCTCGATCATATTCCGTTCCCGGGACTCGCTCCGTTTTACTCGCATGAGCGACCGGAACCGTATTATACGGACGCTTCCGTCCCATATTATATTAGGACAGTTGGGTTTTCGCTCGTCCGCGATGACGACTCGAAGGTGGCATGGTCGCATCTGCTCAACCAACCGGTCTTCCACCGCAAGGTGATCGTTTCGGTGGGGTTCCCTAGTGGCGAGGAAATCCCGTCGGAACTGACCCCAGAGGTAAGGGATTCACACGAATTAGATCAGCAGTTTTATTTGACAGTAATTCCCAAGGTTCGCACTGCTCTCGGTTTTATCGTTATTCTCGCGGCGCTCATCGCTTTTTTCGGACTAGCCCGGTACACTGGCATTGTTCGTGATGCGGCTGCACTGCGCCGGCCGGACGGACAGATGCCTTACAGCCTGGCCCGCGGACAGATGGCGTTCTGGTTTTTCCTTGTCATCGCCGCCTATTTTTTTCTTTGGATTGTCACCGGCGACATGAATACGCTTAATGCCTCAGTCCTGGGATTGATTGGAATTAGTGCTGGTACGGCATTGGGCTCCGCATTGGTTGACGCAGCCAAGCCAGCGTCGTCCGGAACTTCGGGCAACCCGCCGATCGTCGATGTGACACGGCCACACAACGAGGTGCTGGCGGAACTGACGAAACTGCGAGCCGATACCGAACAAGAGCTAGGGGCGCTGCAGAAAGCCCGTACCCTAATATCCCCTTCGGACAAGCAAGCGTTAGATGACAATGAACAGCAACAGAATGAAGTGCGCCAACGATTGACGAATTATCGATGGCAAAGTGCCTATTTCGGTTGGCCAACCTGGAAGGGGGTAATGTACGATCTGCTCGCGGAAAACAACGTGATCAGCTTTTACCGCTTCCAGATTTTTGTGTGGACACTTATCCTGGGAATAATGTTTATCGCAAGTGTTTACAATGAACTGGCGATGCCGCAGTTCAGTGCGACCCTCCTCGGCTTGCTTGGGATTAGCGGAGGTACTTATGTCGGCTTCAAGCTACCGGAGACTAAAGCAGCGTAATCGCGACTGAATCTTAGAAAAAAGCTGAGATTCTTCGGGAAAACGAGCTTCGTTAAATTAGAGCAACAGACCAAAGTCTTCGCACTTCCGAGGAAAGAAGAACGCGGCTCTTAGTTCGCTGCTAGGAGCTCCACTGCAAATTTGGTAGACACTCCTTTACGTTATCGATTCCTCCCCAGTTTGTAAAAAGTTGCGCTCCATTTTGATCGATCTCCGCCTGCGAAAGTGGCCAGCCCTTGCTAGTGCCAGGGAAGACAACGTAAGCTACGCCACTTCCGACGCCTCCGCTCTTAGGGTCTGAATTAATTCCAAGCGCTTTTGCCAGAGCAATCGATCCTTCCCCAATCTTGTTCGCGGGTCCCACGTCTGCGTAAACCGCATAAACGTAAGTTCCGGTCGTCGGGCGTATCACTACAGCGAAGTCGCCAAGTTTGGCGCCCAAACCGAGTCTGCCAGGTAACACGATAAAGTTTATTGCTTCTGCGTTTACATAACGCTGTGGATCCTTTCGATCACGGCTAGGATCCTCCAAGGAGGTCGTCGAGATGTAAAAGCCGGGAGCTGGGTCAGTGTTTGTTTGAATCACAGGTCGACCACTGGGCTGGCCATTATCCGTGACCAATGCCCACCAATTGCCAGGAGTGCCGGCATTGCCGAGATAATCGAGGCCGGATTTATGATCCGGGTGATAGGCGTGATAAGCGCCGTCAGCATCTATCATTAGGCCCGACTCATAAAAAAAGGCGGAGTCATCATCTGCAAGGGTTTTTATGTTTGAATAGCCAATGCGTTTCAGGAATTCTATGTTAGCCATATGTGAGTTTGTTCTTGGATTGTTTGTTCAATTATCGTCTTTAAAATCCTATAGGCCGTCGCGGTGGCCCATTCAGTTATGGTCGGCCTCATAGAGCTCGATCATTGCAGTGGTCCCAGGATGATAGGGGCCAGCATCTTACATTCACGTTTAGTTAAAACTAAGTCCCGATTGGGAGGAGGGCACTTATAGTCGTACCAGCAAGTCAAACGATCGGAAATATCTGGAAGAGCTTCCCTCACTATGATCTCTTTCCGAAGAACGACGACCTCGATGTTCGTTGTTTTGTCCGAAAAATGTACCGTGCAGGTATAGCCTTCAGGATTGTTGCGGCCACGGACATCAATCTTCTCGACCATACCTCGATCGCCTGTTAACTCGTTTCGCACAAAGAACTCGGCCGCCCGCTTGCTGATACTTTCAGCATCGGAAAACCAGCCGCCGCAGTTATCGTCCGTTCCCGCGGTGGCTCTGTCTCCAGCTACCTGCGCGTCGGTCGTTTGGTCGTCCTGGCTCTGGTCGTCGGTCGCCTGTTCGCTTGGACCCTGAGTGTCCGTCGTTTGCCCCGCGCTCTCGTCCGTAACTTCATCTTGCGAGGTCTGCTGATCGGAGCTGGCCGGCTCCGTCGTCTGTTCCTCCTCCTGGTCGTCTGGCATGGGTATTTCTCCTTGTGTATTAGTCTTCGTCGTTTGCTCCTGGTGGCATCAAAGCGTCAACCACCGGATCAAACGCCTGTCTAAGAATATCGCTGAACGAAAGGCTTACTAAGCGCGTCCTTTCGTCGGAGGCGATACTTGGCATGATTTTCCATTTTGCCCACATGCCGTCGTCTTCTGTGATCCACGCCCATCGATCATCCGCATTGATTACGTCGCCGGTAGGAAAGCGAACGAGGAAATCGCGATGGTAAGGATGTATCTTGTTTGTAAATGCCCTCGTGTGACTAAAGACTGAAGCCTCAGAGCTGGCTGAAATCTCGTCGTACAATGGCTGGATTATCGAGAATTGCTCGTTTTCCAAGAGCGCCTTGTTGCCGTTTGCAATCCTTTCGGCGTCGCCGGAAGCAATGTCTTTCCAAGCGTCGGCATAACTTCTGCGCGCAGGAGAAGTGGCATCCTGAGCGGCGGCGTTATCGATCGCCGCTTGTGGGTCATCCAGAAAGGCCTCATGCTGCCAGGCCAGATCATGGAAGATGGACTTGCCGATTTGCACCATCGTTTTGGTCAGGAAAGTTTCGCCTCCGTTGGCGATAACGTCCAAGCCACCTACGACAACGCCGCCAGCCATTCGACCTAATCCAGCCCAAAGAAATTGATCCGGTCGCTTAAGGTAGGTGTCTCGATAGTAATCGTACAGTTTAACTATGCGATCTCGATTTGCTGCGAAGCCTTGTTCGGGGTCCCAATCGGGTTCGTCATACTTCCCAAACGCTCTTATATAAGCCTGGCTTAGATAGACCCCGCGATCACGCGGCGCGCCTGCGTCGCCAGCTTCGTCTTCGTCAGCCATAGGTTCCGCCTATCCAGTTTGTTCGAGTTTGTCTAGATCAACCCATCCGTCGAGCTGCTTTTCTTTGAGGTCAGTTGGTGACTTCAGGATGGCCATGCCATTGTCAAATCTTACCGTGCGCGTTGTTACACTTGCTGTCTGATCCGGTAGGGCGCCGCCGCCTCCGTCTGCTGTGCGCCATTCGCTATCTCCTGTTTCAACAAGGATTCCGACATGCCCAACTGTACCAGCGCTACCTTGACCAACACCGTTCCTTAACACAATGATATCGCACGGTCGCGGAGATTGCGCGCCGTCTGCCTCTACGTAGTAGCCGAGTTTCTTCGCTCCAGGTCCCTTCCCAACGGCGACATCTCTAATTCCGAAGGCTCCAACAAAGTTACTTCCCCAAAGTTTAAGCATCGTGGCAAGAATGTCACCGCAGCTGGTCGCCGGATGCCCACCGTCGTCTTTTACTTTCTTGTTATATTGGCCTGTTGCTTTTGTCCAACCCGCTTTCGCCATTAGGTCCTGTGTTTCTCCATCTGGGACCCTAGGATTGTTGAGCGACGTAGGCATCCATTTGTTGATTAGATCTAGCATGCCTTGTCGTTTGGCGTTTAACTCTCCGGTTGTTGCCGACGGTCCTGCACCGGTGTCCGAGCTGCTGCCTTCCGAGGCGGCCTGTTGGCTTGTATCGTCAGACGGTTGGTCTGACTCCTGGGTCGATTGTTCGCTCTGCTCGCCAGCTTGCGAATCGGACCGGCTTGATTCGTCAGTTGGCTGTTCGCTCTGATCAGTGGGCGTTTCGCTGGATTGTTCGGCAGATTGATCCGTTTCTCCAGCGTGCTGATTATCTGACTGAGCCGTCGATTGTTCGCTGGCGTCTGATTCTTCGGCAGACGGCTCACTATTCTCAGTGGACGTAGCGTCAGATTGTTCGGATTCTTCTGTTGATGATTCGTTAGGTTCGTCGCTCATTATGATCGCTTATGTAGACTCCGAATAATGATGTTGTTATCTAACCACGCTAGTGCGGCGTTGTTGCATCACTAAAGGAATTTGTCCATGGTTCGCTGAAAGATCTCCGCGATCATGTGGAAATGTCGTGCGCCACCTACGTTGATGTTCTGAAACATCGTCACGAATTGGCGTCCGGAAGTGTGCTGCAGGATCGAAACTTCGGAGGTCACACATCGGAAGCCGGGACAAACACCGCCTCCTTTCAGCTCTCCAAGACCGATCTTGCAGTTCAATACCGTGAATGCGGGCGCTGGGGCGGCTCGCGTGAAACGGGAGGGTGCGCCGGCGCCGGTGACGGCGTCGGCGGTCATCTTCAGCATCTCCGCATTGGCGGTGTCGTTGCTGTCGTGCGCGTTGCTGACCAACTCCTCGTTAGCGAGGGCCACGAACATCTTAACCGGGTCGATGCACGTGCTGACCTGCTTCACCTGTCCGTCGTTGAGGCTAGCGATGGTCACAACGTTGCCGCCGACGAGGCCAAGGGCGCGTTCCTCCACAAACTCGTCGAAATCGGTGTTTGGAACCGGATTTGGCAGGTAATCGCCCGCCAGCCACATACCAGTGCTATTATTCCGAAAGAAGCCGCCCTTCTCTAACGTACCATTTATTATGTTGTAGCCGAGCGCCTGGATAACTAGTCCAGCCGAGGGATTATGACTATTCACGACCATTTCTTCAAGATGGTGTTGAAAGTCGAACCTCGAATCTGCGTCACTCCGGAAAGCGACTGTGTACTTGCCTTCACCGCCTAGTGTCGGCGTAAAAATCGTCTCGTATTTTGGAGTTTGATGAAATCCTCTGTCGGTGAGGAGCTTCACGGCATTCTTGATCTGCTGATCGAACGTATCTCGCACTTTCTTGAAGAAATCGGGTATCGACAGATTAGCGTCCAATGTGGCGGCCAGATCGTTCACAGCATGGCGGAGCTGAAAGGCCGCATACATCGCTGCGATCTTGAGTAGACTACCCGAGAAAAACATTTCCGTGGCATCGTGCTGTCCGATTATAGACGTCGTTCCATCCAGATTTAGGGAGGCGATCGCCATTGGAATCTTTTCCACGTCGAGAGATTTGCCGTCCACGTCGACCAAACCTCCCACGAGCGACGCATCGGCTTTGACTTCGCCCTTGGCTGCGGTAAACGCGTCCTTAAGTTTGCCGGTATCCCTCGGGAGGTCGGAGAATTGCTTCGCGGGAAAGGGCGACATCATCGCTCCGGCACTCTTAGAGCTGACACTTACGTTCGTACCCCCACTGCCACCTCCGGCACCTGGCGACGTCTCTCCTCCGGCAAAGGCCGCTGTGTTTTCTGTACTTCCAGATGCCGTCGGCTGATCACTATCGACAGGCTGCTCCTCCCCTTGCTCAGCAGCCTGATCGCCATCACTGCCCTGTTCTTGTGATTGTTCGGTTGCCTGGTCACTGTCAGGTGGCTGCTGTTCGGATCCCTCGGACGGCTGATCGCTCTCAGCGGATTGTTCTTCTGCTTGCTCTCTCGATTCGTCAGGTTGCTCAACTGACTGCTCATCCGGTTGCGCGCCTAACTGGTCACGATCGGCGGGTTCTTGCTCCGATCCTTGTTGCGAATCGGCTGCGGATTCGTTATCAGGTTCGTTGTCACTCATACCTAGTTGTCATCCTCATCGTGTTGATAGATGTAATACACATGACCGGGTGTGTCGGCTAGGTTATAGATGTGTTTCACAAAAGCCTGCACTAACGGTCCCACGACGCTGCCACCGCCTGCGGCAAAGTGTGACTCAACGTTGGCTATTTCTTCCCACGTCTTGTATATCGAATTTTCCATCCCCTCCAACGATAGTTTCAGAGAGGAATCGGATTGATGTTCGTTGGTATCCTGGACGACAATGTCGCTAATGGGGTAGATTCTCCACTCGTGGTAGAATTGCTCAAAGCCCCGGCCAAGGTCGCCGTCAAAGGGAAACTGCCCATTCGTGTCCTTTGTCATCCCTCGGCGCTCTTCATTGCTTGTATTTAGCTGCAGATAGTAGGACACAGCCCCTGGGGTATAATACCATAGCCTAGCTGGCCGATCGTCCACCATCTCCAACATCTTTCGAATTCTTATGCCAGGATTTCCATCAATGGTTTTCGCGATTTCTCGTAGACGTTCCATGATGGGCTTATCCGCCGTGACCACTTCGGGCTCCATGTCGATGACCTTGGAAGGTGGTATGTAAACGACGCCCGGATCAGCACTGGAGCTAAAAGCCCAGTTTAGCCCGCCGTCATTCGATACGTTACATCCCACGTTACGCCGGAGATACCAATTGACCTCTTCAGGAACGTTGGTGTGGAAGTTAAAGTAGATCAGGTCGTCTACGTTTACGTTGTATTGCGCGGCGACCGAGGCCCAGTCTTCGCCATCGCTTACACGATGGGTGTCAGCAGCTCCTTCGGGCACAAAATCAACCGGCAGCGGGTCGTCTGGTTCGCGTTCGTTAGCCATAATACTTGCTAGTAGGAATACGTTTTCCAGACTTCGCTTGCCACCGGTGACGGCAGGCTGGCCGCTGTCTGTAAAAGTTGCTCTTTAAACATTGCCCGGGGTTATCGCTGTTTTTGGGTTTCTCCCGGATCGGCCAAGGAGAAGCGGGCGATCTCTTCGGCGGCCGCGCCGAAGGTCGCAGCATTAAGCGGGCTGCTGAACAATACAATGGTTGTCGCACCTTCGAGGCTGGGCACGAGGAGAGTGAAGGAGCCGGCGTGATTTTTCACGGTTTGGCGGTTGATTGGCGTGCCTTCGGTGTAGACCTCGGCTTCGTGGCGCATTGGGTTGTCGACCACCTGGCGGTAGAGCGTCGAGTTCGTGGCATCGCGGAGCTCGTACCAGAATCCGGCCTCAGGGCCGTGCTGGATGGGGTCGGTGGGGGGCGTGGGCATCCCTGTGAGGGGTTGGATTTCGTCGAGGTAGACACCTTTGTCCGAGTAAGAGAAGGTGAGACGCAGCGCACTCGTCGGTACCGCGCCTCCTACTTCTCGGGACTGCGAATCCATCGAGTGTCGATTACCCAGCTTTGGTCAACCGACTCCAGTGTTCGGGTCGCGCTGGGGGAAATCGCCCGGCGGGGCGTAGGGGTTGAGCTTGACCGCGATGCGATTCTGGCAGACGGCGCAGAACGGCTTGCCTAGCGTTCGCATCTTGCAGTCGAACTCGGGGCGGTACGCGCCGCAGTGATTATAGAAGGCTCCGGTGAAGGCACCGACTATCCCCGCGGCCACCGGGCTCGCCTGCGGGTCGCACTTCGTGCAGTCTGCATTGACGGTCGTGGGGAGGGCGGTGGAGCTGCCGACGAAGGAGCGCCACTTAAGAGTGTTGCGGTTGATGTTCGCGGTTACGTTCGGCTGTGCCGGCTCGACGCCGGCGTAGTTGTCATGACCGGCCTCACCCGTACCGCAGCCGCCGTAGTATTCGTATTCGTCGGCCAAGCCGAAGGCGGAGTGGCAAAGCTCGTGGATGCCGATCTCGGAGGCCCCCGCGGCGCGCGAGAAAACCGCGACCGGCCCGCCCGAGCCGCCATAGGTGGTCGAGTTGACGATCACCAAGATGCCGTTCCAGTTCGGCACCTGCGCGTTCACCACCTTGCGTACCAAGTCGTTGTTGCACCCCAGAAGGCGCGGCAGGTTGTTCCAGCAGAAGGACGCCTCGAAGTAGGTCGCCGGATTGGCACCCGAGCCGCCACAAGCGCCGCCGGCTGGGTCCTTCGCGCCGCTGTCCGTCGAGGCGACGTCCACCCGATAGACGTTGAACCAGGCTTGGTGCGAGTCGAAGGGGGCCGTCAGGAAGAACTTGTCCATAAAGTCCTTGGCGTCGGCCGCGAAGGTTGGCAGATCCGCCCGCTTATAGCCCTCGCTGACGATTACCAGGTTGAAGCGTTTCTTGCCGTTGTCCTGAAGAGTGGTGGTGCCGATAACAGTACCGTCGCTTTCGCTCATGCTACAGCTCCTCCTCTGGGTTCGGTCGTCAGGCTAAAGGTGGCCAACTCGGCGGCCTCCTCGCCCAAAGTCTCCGGGTTGAGCGGGCTGCTAAAAAGTGCGATTTGGGTGGCGGTGGCAAGCTTCGGTACCAGCAGGTCGAAAGTATCGGCGTAGTCGTTGAATGTCTGTCGCACGATCGTCTCTTCCTCCAGGTAGAGCTCGGCATCGTAACGCAGCGGGTTGTGTATCACCTGGCGGTAGAGGGCGGTGTTGTCAGCGTCGCGCAGCTCGCACCAGAAGCCGGCCTCCGGATCGTGTTTCAACGGATCGGACTCCGATGTCGGCATCTCCTCGAGGGTCTGGATGAAGTCGAGCATCACACCCTCGCGGTTATACGAAAAGGTGAGGCGCAAGGCGGTGTCGGTGGCTACGGAGGTCGCGTCCTTGGACTCCGTATCGCTGACCTTAGAGGGTGGTATGTAAATAACGCCCGGATCGGCGCTGGAGCTGAATGCCCAATTCAATCCACCATCATTGGATACATTGCATCCTACGTTACGCCGGAGATACCAATTCACCTCTTCAGGAACGTTGGTGTGAAAGTTAAAGTAGATTAAGTCATCTACTATAACGTTGTACCGCGCGGCGATCGAGGCCCAGTCTTCGCCATCGCTCACATGGTGGGTCTCAACAGCTCCTTCGGGCACAAAATCAACCGGCAGCGGGTTGTCTGGTTCGCGTTCGTTAGCCATACTTTTACTTCAGCGTTTTGCTCTTTTGGCATTATTTATTGTGACTCTTCCGTTATTAAACCTGCGCCGTCATGCGCTGAGGCTGGGACGAGCGGTACTATTCCCTACACACTATCATCGCCAGATCCGGAATCGCTTGTGGATTCTGTATTTATAGGAAAATCAAATGAGCCCGCACAATTGATAGGTTTCTCCGGCGCTGACTTGGAATAAATGCAGGCTTCGAGATGATAATCGAGGAACTTGTTGGGAAACGTTCCAAAGTGGACCACTGCCTTCACAGAAGCACCTGCATCTAAGCCCGCGTCTTGTGCAAAATCCAACTCCTTGGGCGGGTCCTGATCGCCACTCAACGTGAAGCGGACAAAAAACGGCCCGCTGGCGAGTTCGCCGGCGTTAGCGACGTCCACGCAAAAATCGTATTCGACATTTGGTTTTGGAAATGCCTCGTCGGTGGTTCCACCGTCTGGGCTAACATAGACCGTGTCGGTAGTAACTAATTTCGAATCGTCAGTTTTAGTGTCGGAGGTGCTCATTGGTAGATGGATTGATTGTGACTATTTATGATTTATGAAGATTGAGATTTGAAGCAGTTAGGTTTATGAGCTTGCCCACGCTATTTATATCCTCGATATGCTGTGGCTCATTTTGCTGAGTTGGAACCGTGTTATCCGTAAAATGAATAGCTGTAGAATAGACTACCGCCCATTTGCTTAAGTAGCTAACTACCGGCAGCACAAAATCGACGAAGGTAACTGCACCGTCTGTCGTAAGCGAAATAACGTTTGTCGTGTAAAGAACGGCTTTCGCGGGATCCGGTTCAGCCGGATTTACAATCGCTAGGATAAGATCGATATGATCAATATTATATAATGTAAACAATCCGGTATTATTCGTGACAATGACGTCGTCTTTGACTACCTGTCCCGCATCGGTTCTTATTTCGTTTAATATTTTGTCCCTGTAATCTGACCCCAGTGCATAAGTGTATTGAAATTCTGTGAATGGAATCTCCGTCAGGTCGCTAATTGCAGTTGTGCTTACAGCCTGATCATGTGTAATCGCAACGGCCGGAACTAAAGCTTTTGGGTCGTCGTTTTTATCGGCAAGGCTGGATGCAGAAATGGTAAACAGGGTTTTGTTTATCAAATAAACCAAATTGCTATCGGTAGCTTGATGTATTTCTAGTCCTTTGCCGGTGACATTTTCCAGGGAGAGCAGAATGCTCGCTTGCGGGTTTGGATCTGTATCACTGTCGACATCAAACACAATGGTTTCAATCATTTTTCCTTCACTTTGTTTGAGTCTGTTGGCAATTTGCGCAGCATTTCCAGTACCGATATTTACATTCTGAAATTCGAGACTAAGGAAATTGCAGTTTGTTACTCCATGCGCATAAAGGCCCAACGTCGCGATTTCAATGTTTGGAATTTGGTCCTTATTGAACTCAACTGATTCCGGTTCATGGACCTTTGACGGGAATTCTACAAAAATATCATCCAGTGTTTTGTTGAGCGACGCTGGAATATTTTGTAACAGCAGTTTTTTCAGCAACAAAAGCTGAAATCCCGAAACGGCCGGCGCTATGTTGAATTTAAAAGTCGCTACTGAATTACTGATGTTGTTTACATCAATTTTAGTGAAAAGATATGCGGCAGGAATAAGCGTGTTGCCATCCGTTTCGTCGAGCGCGATCTGGTATTGTTCTGGTATTACGAGATAATTGCCGTTGTAGACATTGATATACACTGCACTCACACCCGTCCCGGCAAGCGAGCCATTTAGAATATGAAATTTGTTGTACTCATTTTTGGCGAGGCTGCTATCTCCAAAAGGCGGTTTACAGGCAAAAATGCTAGTGCTGTTGTCGGGTGTCTTTGTTAGGTAATTACTCGGAAACGCATGACAATCAAAATTCACATTAACAACGTCTTTTGCGAAGGGCATTGCATCGTTCGTGATATAATTACTCGTGTCGTCTGCCGTAGGTGCGGTCGGTGCCGTAGGGAACACCACTCTTCCCGCCCAAATAAATCGGTTTTGGGCCGTTCCACTGGCAACCAGGCCACGGTCCGCAGCGGCGAATGTTTGAAGATTAGGTCTCACGAGGGCTTGCCGGTAGATTGGGTAGTACCTAGGGGGCGACTTTTGCGTGTAGCCAAAATAAGAGCCGGCAAGTTTTAGAGAACAATAATTGGCGTTTACCGCATTAGAAATGAATTTATAAAACCGGATCAGCCCATCCTGTTGATCTAATTTTACCGTAAGGGTGAAGTTGTCCTTATCTTGCACGACTGAACATGGAAAACTTAAAGACGTCTGGTCGGCGAGAGTTACAGTGAAGTTGAAGCTTAAGTTATTTAACGGTATCTCAACAAAGGTCGCAGCAGGATTTTTCTGAATTTCGGCGGCAACCTCTTCAGGAATACTCTTCTGCACGATGAAGGTAACTTCGCCGCTGTAAGTGGAATTGGCATCTTTATCGACGCCGCTTATCCAACAAGTTAACAAAAAGCTATTTTGTAAGGGCGTCTGCAAGGAGAATCGAGGGAAATACCACTTCTTGTTTGCATCGAATCTGTCATCATAAAAAGCCATAGTGTCGCCGGTAAATACAGGGCCGTTTCTACCAACGTTGAAAAATACGTGCGATAAAATGGCCTGCTGAAACGCAACGTTTTTTACAGGAGCAGCCGTTGCTTCCTGCTGTGGCTGCATCTGTCCAGGCAGTTGGACCGCAATCGGACCTACTTTGACCTGCTGAATAACCGGAGAAATCGTGGGGAACCTCGCGCCCCAGAAGTTAGTTGCCATATGCGACAAAGTTTACTGAAGAAACACTTTCAGTGTAAAATCCTGTGTCTGTGTACCAAGGTGGAGCCTCTCAGTAGCCGAACACTGGTCGTCAAATCCGGGAGGCAAAACAGGGGATATCTTAAAAAGAACCTGATAGCGAACAACAACACTATCTGACGCGCCTTTTGAAAAAGTTGTTTGAAAGATCTCCTGCTGATTTGTTTCAGTCCATATCAAAGGCTTGATGAGATTTGACTTGGCCCTGTCGAGAACTGTACCAGAGCTTCTGTAACTCATGATTCCCTGGCTATCTGGATATCCTATTTGGAGCGTAATTTTATCCAGCGGGTACTGAGCGTTACTAAAGTTCATATGCCAGTTTGCGCGCACATCTGCTACAAGCGCAATCTTGCCAAACATGGCATCCGTCATGGTCGAGCCAATGTGAACAAGAGCGAGGACCTCAGGGGCCAAAGAAGCCG
>Ga0066903_100000202_pt1 | contig 32898 bp, 29 predicted proteins | sample PanSoiMetaGPlot1_FD_67491 | JGI IMG/M metagenome (GOLD analysis project Ga0066903, IMG submission 67491) | Tropical forest soil microbial communities from Panama analyzed to predict greenhouse gas emissions - Panama Soil - Plot 1 (version 2) | ecosystem: Environmental > Terrestrial > Soil >... | reverse complement strand
CGAGCCAGGATGGTTTGAGACTCAATGGTATGCCGGTGACCGTTCAGGCTTTGACGTGGAAGAAGTGCTGGGAATCAAGGTTGGTGTGCTCTTGTGTACCGATGCCATGTTCAACGAACACGCGCGGGCGTACGGAAAGCAGAAGGCCTCGCTTATCGTCATTCCCCGTGCTACTGGGGTCAATATCGAGTCGTGGAAAATTGCCGGTGCCATGGCATCGCTTGTTGCAGGCGCTTATGTTGTCAGTTCGAACCGAATAGGAAAATGCAAAGGGGGCATACAGTTTGGTGGAGGCGGTTTCGCTTATGCTCCCCATGGACGGCTTCTCGCGGTGACCGACTCGACTCACCCCGTGCAAATCATCGAACTTGATCCCGCGACCGCGGAAGGGGCGCAGCGCGAATATCCCTGCTATGTTGTTGAGCGCGAAGTGAACGAATAACAGAACTTCGTCCGTGCGGCTTGGCGCGCCCTATCTCACAGCGTTTTCCGATAATGCACGCAGCGGTCTACAACCTCGTACCCCAACGCCTCATGCGCACGTTGCGAGATTTCGTTGTCGATCCATGTATCCGACGCCATCTCAACACACCCGTGACCACGTGCCCAATCTTCGGCCGCTGCTAATAGCTGCCTCCCCACACCACGGTGCCGGTGGCCTTCCGCGACGTACCAACCTTCGACGTAACCTACCGGCTGCGCTGGGTTGCAGCCATCCGCGTGAGAGCGCAAGTCGGCTTCTAGAAAACCTACTAGCCTTCGAGTCCCCGCATCGTCGGCCAGCTCGGCAACAAGAATGACGAGGGGCATTGTCATTGGAAACTTGCCTTCGAAAATCTGTGTAAGTTCGCGCCGGTGTTCATCGGCCGTAGCGTTGGGCCAGAGTGCCACATGGAAACGCACCAATTCGTCGCGATCTGACGGCTGAGCGTGTCTGATAGAAATTTGTGACACTCTGCCATGTTAACGAATCCGAGTCAGGTGTTGCGATTCCGGTAAGGACAAGAAGGGTGGCGGGCTGCATTCAAACTTCGCGGTTTATCGAAGAGTAGATTAACGAAGCGAACGTGCAGACTTCAGCGGCCCGCGGTGTGACTGAACGAAAAAATCACCAACTCCGATTCTCGCTCATCGATTTTCTGGCCGAGAATCTCGGCCTCAGCCTTAAACCAATCCTCAAGATCGTGACCGGGCTTCCCACCGCGCTGTTCATAAAGCGCGAACGCGCGCTTGCGAATCAGTTCCTGCACGACGTCTAGAGAGCCTTCAGCTGTAGGCAACTCTTTGGTAGGCATGGGATACCTCCCAAAAGAACACCTTACCTCTTCAGATCGCCTGTCGCAGTGACCATCGATCCCCCTGTTTGTGATGAAGTGAATGGAGAAAGACTGATCCCTAATTTCCTGTCAAGCCCCCAAAAACCTCCGGTTTCCTCCAACTCTCTCAATCTATTCGGAATTTAAACTTCGCAATTTTTCCCGAATTTACCTCTAAGTTCTTTCGGTTCCGGATTTTACAAATCGATCCTGGGCTAAGTCGTTTGTTATCCGGATTTTCACTATTTTTTTTGTAAAGCTAAGCGCAGAAGGCGGCGACACACCTATCACCCTGACCAACAAGGATGGGCGGCGGCAAGTGGTCAAGCCGTAAGGCGCGGTTCAGCAGGTCGAGCCTACCGGTGTCCGATAGCGAACATCGCAGAGCGGTCGTGAACACCGAGGGCAACGGGATGTCTTCTAAGTTGTTGATCCAGCGCAACTAAAACCTCTGGGCTTTGGATGGCGGCGTGCTTTTCCTTTACCAATGCGTACTCTCAGGCTCACGGTAAAGAGCTAGCTGAGTCGAATGAGTGAGGATGGCGATGCTGACTTTGCTACAGGATGTCCGTTATGCGCTGCGGATGCTGCGAAAGACTCCGGGCTTTACGATCACCGTCATTCTGACGCTTGCCCTTGGCATCGGCGCGAATGCAGCGATTTTTACCCTGGTCCACTCTGTCCTGCTACAGAGCCTGCCAGTCACCGATCCCAAGACTCTTGTCCGTCTAGGAGACGAGATCGAGTGCTGCGTCAATAGTGGGGCTACTGGCAATGGCAAGTATTCGCTCTTCTCAACCGACGCCTACCAGCAATTGAAAAAGAACTCGTCGGAATTCGAGGATCTCGCCGCCATCCAGGCAGGATTCGAATATCGCCCTCTCACCGTGAGACGTGACGGGACTCAGGCCGCCGCACGTTCTCTAAGCGCTGAGTTCGTTTCCGGCAATTACTTCCGCACTTTCGGATTGCGGCCGCACGGCGGACGCCTTCTTCAAGATGACGACGATAACGAAGGCTCAGCCGCAACCGCGGTGATGAGTTATCGCGCCTGGCAGCGGGACTACGCTGGAGATCCGTCGATTATCGGCAGCACGTTCTGGATGAACACCAAACCGGTGACGGTCGTGGGAATTGTTCCCGAAGGCTTCTATGGCGACCGGTTGTCGAGTTCGCCTCCCGACTTCTATCTGCCAATGCTGAAGATGCCCGAGTTGGCGAATACCTCGTATGTCCATAATCCCGAGACGCAATGGCTTTACATGGTCGGACGGGTGAAGCCAGGAGTTTCACTAGGAGCCTTGCAGGACAAGGTGAATGCGCTGTTACGCCAGGCCCTCGCAAATAATCGGGACTACGTCTCCGAAGAAGGTAAGCGTGCCCTGGCCAGAGTCCAGGCGGTTCTCACGCCCGGCGGCAGCGGCATCCGGCAGATGCAGGAGCGATATTCGTCCCGATTGCGACTGCTGATGTGTGTGTCTGGGCTGGTGCTGCTGATTGCATGCGCCAACATAGCCAATCTGCTTCTAGTGCGAGGGATGGCTCGGCGGGCGGAACTGTCTGTACGGACAGCCCTCGGCGCAGCACCCGGACGAATCATCCGTCAGTTGCTCACCGAGAGCGTGCTGCTAGGGCTGATGGGCGGAGTGGCCGGCTTGGTCCTCGCCTATGCAGGCGCGCAGATGTTGCTAAAGCTTGCCTTTCCGGGTGCGCAGAATCTGCCGATACAGGCAAGTCCGTCCTTGCCAGTCATTGGCTTTGCATTTGGGTTGTCACTGCTCACAGGAGTCTTTTTTGGAGTCCTACCGGCATGGGTCGCGGCACATACACAGCCGGTCGATGCATTGCGTGGATCGGGACGAACGACGATAGCGGGCGCACCTCGGCTGCAACGTGGACTCGTGGTTGTGCAGGCGGCGCTGTCGCTGGTGCTGCTTGTCGGGGCAGGGTTGTTCTCGCAAAGCTTGAGCAAATTACAGACTGCAGATCTTAAGCTGGACCCGACGAACCGTTATGTCGTCCATATCAATCCGCAGGCTGCGGGATATTCTCCGTCGCAAGTCGAGGCCCTCTACCGTACTATTGAGCAGCGTTTCCACGCCCTGCCGGGCATCGAGAGTGTCGGCATCGCGACCTACACTCCCATGGAAGATAACAATTCCAGCAATGTTGTTCAGATCCAGGGACGCTCCTTCGAAAATCGTGGTGCCTCAATCGTGCGCGGCAATGCGGAGTTCTTCGACTCAGTCGGAACCCATGTGCTGATGGGACGCGGCATCGCGCTGCAGGATACATCCACTGCGCCGGCGGTTGCTGTGGTCAATCAGTCGTTCGTTAAAGAGTTTTTCAAACCAGGGGAGAATCCCATCGGCCGCCATTTTGGAGAACCTGGGCCAGTCTCGCCCGGGGATCTCGAGATCGTTGGCGTCGTCGAGGACACGGTTTATAGCAGCATCTATTGGACGAAGCACAGCATGTATTTTGTTCCTATGGTGCAGCGTCCACCCAGCGACTCCTCGCCCATCGAGCAAGATATCTCTCTCTACGCTGGGGCGCTCGTGCTCCGTACAGCCGCTCCCATGGATAACTTGGAGACACTAGTGCGAGCCACGCTTGCCGGGATCAACCCCAACCTGGCGATCGTGAAATTCCAGACTCTGAACGCGCAGATCTCGGAGCTCTTCAACGACGAACGCATGATAGCGAGGCTGACCATGATGTTCGGAGTCCTGGCTCTCATGCTCGCAACGATCGGGCTCTACGGAGTCACGGCTTATACAGTGGAGCGAAGAACACCGGAAATTGGTATTCGGATGGCTGTAGGAGCCGAGCGGAAGAATGTCATTGCCTTGGTCATGCGTGGCGCCGTTTTTCAGATAGTGCTCGGGCTGGCGATTGGAATTCCGGTCGCGTACGCGTCTATACGCTTTGTCAAATCACAGCTATACGAGTTCACCGGCGCCGATCCAAGAATTATCTTTGGGGCGATCATGGTATTGAGTACCGCAGCGTGCTTGGCAGGAATGATTCCGGCGCGTCGCGCAGCTTCGATCGATCCGCTCCAGGCATTGAGATCGGAGTAGAGGGAATCGTTATTCTCGTGCGGCGACCACCGGACGGTGCTCCCGAACAAGTGCGCTGAGTTCGTCGGCCATCTTCGGCCCGCAGGCGAACATGCCCGGCAGTAGCGGATTCTTCTGATTGCACTTCAGCGGGGAACCGTCAAGAGTGCGGACAAAACCTCCCGCGCTCGCGACGAGCGCAGCCCCGGCAGCCACATCCCATTCGTTCTTGGGTGTCAGCGTGAAAGTGACGTCATCGAGTCCGGCTGAAATGCGGGCAAGCTTGTAGGCCACCGAGCCCATGGGACGGGTCGTGAAGCCTGCATTTTCGAACATCTTCCATTCGCCGCGTTTGACTTCGCTGCGGCTGGCCAGAACCATCGCGCCTTTCAATGTGGCGCGCTGGCTGGGTTGAGCTGGCTTTCCGTTGTAGCTGATGCCGGAATCAAGTGTCCCGAGGAAAAGTTCGTTGGTCGCGGGATTGCAGATTCCTCCGGCAATCGGCGTGCCGTTCTCTACCATTGCGACGGAGACGCAGAATTCCGGGATTCCTGCAACAAACTCGCGGGTTCCATCCAAGGGATCGACAACCCATACCAACCTCTTATCGAGGCGGGTGAAGTCGTCGACAGTTTCCTCCGATAACCAGCCCTCACCCTCCCGCAGAAGTTCGCGGTGGAGCACACGGTCCACTTCCTTGTCGGCCTCGGTGACAGGATCGTGCCCGGCTTTGTACTCGGCGGCAATTTCTCCGGCGGTGTAGCGGCTGAGAACGGCACGGGCGGCTTCGAGTGCGGAATGAATCCGGCGCAGAATGTCTTGACTCTCGGATTGGGTCATCAGTCTCTCAGGGTAGGGAATTAGGTCCAGATCATGCGGGCGCCAGTGGCGAGCAGCACGGTGCATAGAATACGCCTCAACCACAGCACCGGAACACGGGTGCTCAGGTAGGAGCCGAGCAGGCCTCCGGGAATTGAGCCAATCAGCAGCGAACCGACGAGCACGAAGTCGATGTTGCCAAGCTTCCAGTGCAAGAGACTGGTGACGCCGGTGAGACAGACGGCGTGGACAATATCGGTCCCCACCATCACTCTGGGCGAGAAGCTGTAGAACAGAAGCAGCAACATCATGATGATGCTGCCCGAACCGACGGATGTCATACCTACCAGGAATCCAGCCAGCAGGCCGATTGCGGACATGCCGATCCAGGATTTCATCGTAGGCTCGCGGTGAGCGACATGCTCTTCAATACGCGATTGGAAGAGCAACAACGTGGGGATGCAGATGAGGAGAATGCCGATTGCAGTCGTAATAAAACTGTTAACGCCAGTGCCGTAGACATTCCGCAAGTGAGTGAGGAAGCTCACTCCAAGGATGGATCCGGGGATGCTTCCAGTTGCTAGCGAGACGACGACATCGCGGCGAACCGTGCCTTTGCTGATATGGACACCGCTGGATCCGATTTTGGTTGCAAAATTGAAGATAGCATCGGAGCCGACCGCTGTGATAGGCGGAACCTTGAGCACAAAGATCAACAAGGGAAGGAGAAGAACACCGCCCCCTACTCCCGTCATGCCGATCAAGGATCCGACGACAAAGCCAATCAGGATTTTGAGCAGAATAGCCATTATCGCGTCATGTCGTCACGGTTGAGCCGCGTGCTGCGTTGTTGAGCGAAACCCGTCCAGAACACGTGTTCTGGACAGGTTCGCTGCGCAAGTTGACTTCTAAGCTGCCGCGCTGTTCACACCGATAAAGCCCTCGCGTTCGAGGTGCAGGATGATCTCCTGCGCCGCTTCTTCGGGGCTCAAGTCGGCAGTGTTGATCACAACTTCGGCTCTAGCCGGTGCCTCATAAGGGTCCGAAATACCCGTGAACTCCTTTAGGATGCCAGCGCGAGCCTTGGCGTAGAGGCCCTTGCGATCGCGCTGCTCACAGGTCTCAATTGGCGTAGCCACATGCACGAGAATGAAGCCGCCGTAAGGCTCGATCATCTCGCGCACCTGCTTGCGCACCGCATCATACGGAGCGATCGGGGCACAGATTGCGATGCCGCCATTCTTCGTAATCTCGGACGCGACATAACCGATGCGACGAATGTTGATGTCGCGATGCTCCTTGGAGAAGCCCAGTTCGGAGGACAGATGCTTGCGAACCAGGTCGCCGTCGAGAAGCGTTACGGGACGGCCACCCATCTCAAGGAACTTGGTCATGAGCACGTTTGCGATAGTCGACTTGCCGGAGCCGGACAATCCCGTGAAGAAGATGGTCACGCCCTGGCGGTGGCGTGGAGGATAGCTACGACGCAACTCGTGCACGACCTCGGGGTAGGTGAACCAGTTGGGAATCTCTCCGCCTTCGTTTAGGCGACGGCGAAGTTCCGTGCCCGAGATATTCAGCACGCGCGATCCGTTCTTCACTTCGTTGTCGGGAACGTAGCGGTCCTGATCCTCGAGATAGACCATCATGTTGAACGGGACCATGGTGACGCCAATTTCCGCTTCATGCTTGCGGAAGAGTTCCTGCGCGTCGTATGGGCCGTAGAAAGGCTTGCCATCGGTATCGCTGCCAGGTCCGGCGTGATCGCGTCCGACGATCAGGTGCGAGCATCCATGGTTCTTGCGGATCAAACCATGCCAGATTGCCTCGCGAGGTCCGCCCATGCGCATGGCGAGGGGCAGGAGAGCAAGCTTTACGGTTCCCTGTGGGTACTTCGAAACCAGCAACTGGTAACAACGCACGCGAGTGAAGTAATCGACGTCGCCAGGCTTGGTCATACCTACGGAGGGATTAATCAGCAGGTTGGCTTCGACCTGCTTGGCCGCGCGGAATGTCAACTCTTGGTGAGCGCGGTGCATAGGGTTGCGGGTTTGGAAGGCAACGATCTTCCGCCATCCAAGGTCGGCGAACTGTTTGCGAAGTTCGACAGGGGTGAGACGCAGGGCGTGGAAATCATAATGCGAGGGCTTTTGTGCGCCTTCAACGCGGCCGCCCACATACCAAGGATTGGACCGGTTCATCACATAGTCCGCACCCGGATGCGCCTTGCTCGTGCTCTTGAAGACCATTTCCGCTTCGGCTTTGCGGTCAGGCTGCCAAACATCTTGGACATGGAGAACAGCCAACATGACGCCTTCGGGATCGCGTAACGCAACCTTGCTGGCGCCCGGCGTTAGTTTCTTGGCGAAATCCTCAGTGACATCCAGGGTGATCGGCATCGGCCAGATCAAACCGCTGGCCAATTTCATGTTCTGGCAAACACTTTCGTAGTCGGCGCGGTCCATGAAGCCGCGCAAGGGCGAGAAGCCGCCGCTCATGAGCAATTCGAGATCGCAAAGCTGGCGCGCGGTTAGATCCCAGGACGGCCATTCGCGTGACTGGGATTTCAGTTCTTGACTTTTGTCGGGATCCACAACGAGGTTGACTAGCTCTCCTCCGTGTGGAGCGATCAGGTGGCTTGTTGAAGCGATCAAATCCGTGAACCTCCAGGTTCGGAATGTCCTTATGATTACTGCTGTTTGTCTGGACTACCAGACGGTACGCCTTTGTGGGGTCTGCACTTGCGGATACCGAAGAAAGCTACCGCCTCGTATCGTTCTTTGCTAGAGCCCAATTTCTCAGGAATAACAGAAGCACGGCGTGAAAATGACTTCACCCCGACTTTGGGCGAGCAATTTGGATGCCTTCGACGCGGGTTTGAGGTGCCTCTCAGGGTTGTAAATGAAGAATTTAGCTCGAAAAATCACTTCCACAGGGTGCGAGACAACCCTTCATGTGCAAAGAATTGCCATTAAATTCCCCAAGAGTTCGGTTCCTCGTGTCCACGTAACAAATTGAGAAACCTGGATTTCCTAGCGGATCGCTGGGGGACTGGCCGGTTCCCGGGGCTGGGAGGTCTTGGAAAACGAACGAATCCACCCGCTTAGCTCGCGGGTTTGCTCCCGGCAATGGAATCTCCCGGAGACTGCCTCAACTTGAGCAGGGGACCGCCGAGGTAATTCCATGGCTACCAAGAATTGTTCCGCGATCAGATGGGGGTCGGAGGGAGCGGCGTATACGCCGGAGCTAGTGGTCGAGAGAAGATCGGTCAGAGCCCCTGGTTCGGTAACTGCGAGGATAGGGATACCAGTCTGCAGATACTCGTAAAATTTCGCCGGCACCTGCAGCTCGTGTTTTCCCTGAAACAAAAGTAGCAGGTCTGCGCTCCACAGCAGCGCCTGGGCCAAGTCTCGATTCACGCGCGGACAAAACTCCAGGCAGCCTTTTGCTTTGAGATGCGAGACGTTTTTTTGTGCGGAAACCATGAGAAACGGAGAGATGTCTCCCTGGAATACGACTCTAAATCGGGTGGGATCGAGTCTTCCGGTGGTAACCAGCATATTGATTGCCTCTAGGAAGGTGTCGATACGACGGAGTCCATAGATGGATCCGAGATGAAGGCATAGCCGGCGGTTATCGGTGGGTTTGTCGGTAACGGGAATCTCGACGTCTTCGTAACCGTTGGTGAGGGTACGAAATTTTTCTACGCTCACTTCTGAGTAGTGGTTGATAAACGCTTGTCGAAGACGATCCGTGTTGCAGATGACCAGGTCAGCAGTATGGATCAGTTGATGCTCGATCTTCTCCAGTAGGTGTTGGTGCCAGCGAGGTCCCTTTGTTTCGGGCAGAAAATGCGCCCAAGGATCGCGAAAGTCCGCAAACCACGGAAGACGATGCTTCGCTTTGAGTCGATTTGCAATCAGGTGAGAAACCCACGGCGGGCCACTGGAAAAGATAAGATCGATGTCACCCTGGGCAATCAACTGGCCGCCCTTCCGCAGTGCAGGTAGATACCACCCTGCATACGGGTCTGGCGTTTCGAGCAGGGCCAGCATGTGCGTGCGCAGAACTGATTGACCAGAAGCCTGTTCTGAGATTGTCGCTGGCTCATGTGCCTTCGAGCCGTGAAGAAATTTTTTGGCCTTACGATACCAATCGAGCGGCGTGGGCAAGACGCCGGCGCGATAGATACTGAGCCGAGGCGGAAGGGCAGTGCTGAGATCGACGCGATCGTAGCAACGTGGGTCGACTGAGAGAACTATGGGTTCGATTCCGTGATCGGGTAAGTGACGGCAGAGTCGCGCGATACGAATCGCGCCGACCGCAGCATCGGGTGGGAAAGTGTGGCTGACAATAAGAACTCGAATTGTCGAGGCCAACGGTCCCCCTGGGAACTTCAATTTGGACCCGCTCAGGCACTAAGCCGTACGCAACATCTTTAATACTCTCGCCAGGCTCTCGCGACGTCGAAAATTCAAGCCGCCCGCTACCAGCATATAAGCGGTGGCGCCGGCCAAGACTGTTGTAAACAGGCGAACTGCCGGACTGTATGTGCTCAGGATGCTGTGTTGTAAACCGAAGACGACAACGGCCATAAGGACGCTTCCGAGCAAGGATGGACCCAAGACTCCTAGGTAGTCCAGCAACGGTAATTGGACTTTGCGAAACGTACGCAAGTACATCGGAATGGCAGCGACAGGATAAGCGATCATCCATGCCGCGGCGATTCCGGCATTTCCCCATCGGCTGCCGAATAGAAATGCAATCGGGAGTACGATGGCCATCGCAATCGAATTCCACATATTGAAGCGAGACTCTCCAACGACATTCAGCACTACAGGAAGGAGCGGTGTCACGGATCGTACGGTGACGTAAAACGCCAGAAACCGCAAGGGTCCAACGGCCGTCGACCACTTCTGACCTAATAGAACGTTTACGAAGTCAGACGCCACAAGGCCTAGTCCGATGCTGAGGGGAAGGGTGACGAACGCGATGGCCTCCGTGAGGTTAAGCAGGTAGCGCCGCAATTCCGCCGGTTCTCTTTGAACAGCGGAGAACAACGCGGGAGTAACACTATTCAGCACACCGGTAATTTTCTCGACGGGAACGTTGGCCAGGTTCCACGCGACGCTGTAAGCGCCAAGGGCTAGCTGCCCGAGCACGCGGCCAGATACCACGAAATCAGAGTTCGAATATGCGTACCACGACAGCCGGCTGATCAGAACATGCCAGCTGAATCGAAGTGAGCGACCCAGAGTGCTGAATTGAGGCACGGCGAAGGCATGTCGGCGAACACCGAGAGTGAGAGAGGCAGAGATCAGCGCGCTCAGGATCGCGCCCAGCACCAAGGTCCAGTAGCGTAAGCCTCCTAGAGCAAAGAGGACCGTCGCGAGAGCAAGCACCAGAGTCTTGCATCCGTCGATGAGACTGATCAGCTTGAATCGCAGGTCTCGTTGCAAGAGCGCGAATGGCACGGACTGAAATGAGCTGATAACAAAAGTCGTGCTTAGCGCAATGACGACCAATGGCAGGCGAGGAGATCGAAAGAATATCCCGAGCGGAACCGCTGCGAGGCAGGATATGGCCGAGCCCGCAAGTCCCAGCAATACCGAGAATCCGTTGAGCTGGGCAATTTCGCCACTCGTGAGATCTCGCAACGTAAGAACGGTCGTGCCGATTCCGAACTCGCTCAGCATGGTAATTAGGCCGAGGTAGACGGTTGCCATCCCGACAAGACCGTAATCGTCGGGTGAGAGTACCCTCGCCACGAACAGAGTCGCCGCCCAAGCAACGATCTGGGTGCTCCACTTGACGCCACCCGTCCACGCAAGGCCGTGAATCAATTTGCCGTCAAGAGTTCGTGATGGCTCGAGAGGCTGCGATACGGTTTCTTGGGTGCTGGCTTCCATGCAGCCTCTTTAATGTTCAGAGGTGTTCTGCGACTGGGTCGTGCTAAGCGGTGGCACGGTGAGATGATTCTGTGTAGCCAGAATCTGCATGATCCGTTGCGCTGCTTTACCATCCCAAAGGGCCGGTTTGCGACCTTCGGAGCGTCCATTCCGCAGTACTTCGTGGGCGGATTCCATGATGCGCTCTGGGTTTGTCCCTACGAGGTGATTCGTCCCTTGCTCAATGGTTGCGGGACGCTCCGTATTTTCTCGGAGAGTCAGGCATGGAACACCAAGAACTGTTGTTTCTTCCTGGATTCCTCCCGAGTCTGTTAGCACTAGGGTTGCGGAATCCATCAGACAAAGAAAATCCAGATACCCCATTGGTGCCAGGGGCCGCAATCCGTTACCCGTATTGCCGCTTCCATTGGCGAGATATTTCGCTAGGCCGAGTTCCTGAATTCGACCCATGGTGCGCGGATGGATGGGAAACAGAATCGGCAGTGCCTGCGAAACCTCGTGGATAGCCGAGAGAAGAGCTTCCAGGATGTCGCGTTTGTCAACGTTGGAGGGCCGATGCAGGGTAAGGACTCCGTAACTCGAGATGGAGTTGCCAGAGCGTAGTCCGAGTTGATCGAGTATTGCCGAGCGCCTAGCCAATTCACGATGATGAAGCAGGGTATCGATCATCACGTTACCGACAAGAAACATTCGCTCGTGAGAGATACCTTCGGAAATCAGGTTGCGAATCCCGCTTTCTTCGGTCACGAACAAGAGATCGCAAAGATTGTCGGTCACTCTGCGATTGATTTCTTCCGGCATGGAAGAATCGAAACTCCTCAGACCCGCCTCAACGTGTGCGAGACCGATACACAACTTCGCAGCGGTGAGGGCAGCAGCCATGGTCGAGTTTACATCCCCGACAACGATAACCAGATCTGGCTTGAAATCGGTGAGCACTGGCTCCAGTCGCTTCATGACTTCGGCGGTCTGCACGGCATGGGTTCCAGAACCGACCTCCAGGTTCACATCTGCTTTGGGCAGCCTCAACTCTTCAAAGAATTTGCCAGAGAGTTGGTCGTCGTAGTGCTGCCCGGAATGAACGAGACAATGCTGGATCGCGGGGATGGCCTTGAACTCCGACACTAACGGCGCGATCTTCATGAAATTCGGTCTCGCGCCAACTACGCTCAGGATCCGCATCATCTTGCTCTTTTCACCGAATCATGCCAACTGCGGAAACTCACGACAGTGAATCTTGATTCCCGCTGATCTTACAGCCACCGCTGCCGAGTAAGCTGGGCCGACTTCCAACGCTGCCAATGTCCAATGCTTCGCCTCATTTCGATCGGGGCGGGTGGCAAGAAGAACAGCCGAGTCGCCGGTGTTCAGCGAGACGTCGAATTGGTGCAAAGGGTGGGATAACCCTTCGCCCACGGCCTTGACGTAGGCTTCTTTGCGCGTCCAGCAGTCGAAAAATGCACGATGTTGTTGCGTACTCGGGAACGAAAAAAAGGCCTTCTGCTCAACGCTAGAAAAGAAACGTTTCGCGATGCTTGCAACCTCGAAGTCGTAGCGGACGCGTTCAACATCCACTCCAATCGCATGCCCGATGGTCACGCCAAAGAGTACAGCCTGATCGGAATGCGAGATATTGAAGAGCAGATTCCTCATCGCGTATTGGCCATTGAGCGATGGCTTTCCGTGTTCCGTGTAACTAAAACTGAGACTCTGTGGCGCGAGATTGAGATAGCTGCCGAGCAACATCCTAAGCCATGCACGGCCGGTCACAAAGCGCTGACGATCACGCGGAAAGCGGAAGCGAGAAGCACGCTGATGTTCTTCTGGTGACAAGAAATGATCCCACCGTTGTTCTCTGGATCCTAGATTTTCGAGGGTAGTGCGCCAGACGTGGGCCTCATCCTGACGCAGAGGAGGAGGCACAAAGGCGCCAGTGGGTGCGATTGCATCACTCATCGGCTTCGTTATCGATGATCGAGCCACCTGAAAGGTGAACCGCAGGGTCAAAAGCCTTCGCAAGCTTTCCTTGTGACTGGTGTAAATCGGCCACAGAGGCGACGGTGGCAATGGGATTCGAGCTCGCGGCCGCCAGTATCGTGGAGAACTGTTGCGACAATCGCTCGACGGCATCCCGATCAAAGTAAGCGGGATCATAAACAAGTTCCGCGCTCCAGGTGTGTGCCGAGCGACGGCACTTCAACGCCAACTGAAATCGCTCAGTTTCGCAGCGTATCGCGTACACCGATATCCGCAAGCCATGAGCGACTTGTGGCGAGATTTCTTCTTCCGTGATGAAGCCGATTGGCAATGCGTCTTCGGTGCGGTCGTAATAGTCCTGATGCTCGATCGCGAGCGCCCGGCTCTTTGCTGTTGCAGTCATATGTTCCGCAAACGATCCATTCGGCGCCAGACGTACTCGTAGCGGAAGAGTCCTAGTATAGAGACCTAGAGCATTGGCAAGCTTGGCGTGGCCTCTTCCGTCACTGACAAACCCTATCGCAAAATCGGTGCGTCCGCGCAGTTGCCACAAAAGCACCTGCCATGCTGACAAGAACCAGTTGCCAAGATCTTCTCCGGAAGCCGATACCTTGTCGAGAACATTATCAGGCAGAAACACCTGCAATGTGCCGGGAACGTAGACAGCATGCGCCTCAGGAGTTTTCTTAGATTGCAATATGAGTGGTGCATTCAAAGGGCTGCTCTGTTCCCTCCAAAAAGTGCGCCCAGTTTGGGTTTGGGCATCAGTGTTCTGAAGTGACTGGTCCTGCCAGGTTGAATAGTCGCCATATTGCTGGAAACGGTTCCCTGCACTGACGAGCCCGGCGTAGTGTTCTTGTAGTTCCACGACCAGGTTCTTCAGGGTAACGAAATCGGCGCAAAGGGCTGGAAGGGTGAAGAGCACAAAGTGGCGGTCTGGAGCGGCATCGATCAGAGCAACGTCCAGTGCGCTGCCATCGAGCAGATCAGTCTCTGCCTGAGTTCGAAGGGCACTCCGGACGTGGTCTTCCTCTGATCCCGGATCCACCTCCGGCAGGCTCGAGCGAAAGCAAGAAAAGGCCGCATTCTCTTCGACCATCTGAACAGGAAATTCCATCCCAGGACTTCGGTAAAAGAAGGCACGGAGGATTTGGTGACGCTGGAAAATTCCGATAAGTGCGTTGTGCAAACGTTGCTGGTCAAGGTCGCCCTGCAACAGGACGGCTACTTGTGAGACGAACTGCTGGTCGCCTTGCAGTTTCCAGACATGTTTTTGCTGCAGAGAAAGCTGAGACCCGGCGGTTGCTGGACTGTCCATTCGGGAATACCGTATCCGGTTGAAAGGCGCTTTTCTGAAAATGTCGAGGTATGTCTCTGCCCAGACGGGGGGGCCGGGGAGTATTTTCACATACCGCTATAGGCTACAGCATGAGTTCGACCAGTGAAGTCGTTCCAAAAGTAACTCAGCGCGAATAAAGACTGCCATGAATGCCACTCACGCGAATCTTGAATTTCCATCAGATTGTCACAGATCTTTCCAGATGTCCAGAGATCTACGCTAGTGTTCCGGCAGCTGCATTTTTGAGCACGCGTGAATTTCGAACCTAATCCAACAACTAGCGTGTACTGGTGGAAGCCTGCTCTCGCGGATTCGACACAGTATCTTCAATGGCGGACGATCGCACGGTTACAGACGGTTCCTTGATCGAATACTTGAGCAGGCACCAAAGAGCCCGTAAGCCGTCCTTCCATCCGATCTTCTTACCTTCTTCGTACGTGCGGCCCCAGTAACTGATTCCGACCTCATATATTCGCAAGCGGCGCTTCGCCAACTTGACCGTGATCTCGGGTTCAAAGCCGAAGCGATTCTCCTCGATGGGAATGGATTGAATTACTTCGCGGCGGAACGCCTTGTAACAAGTCTCCATGTCGCTGAGGTTGATGTTGGTGAGGCAGTTCGAAAGAAGTGTCAGTACCCAATTACCGACCGAGTGCCAGAAGTAGAGAACGCGATGAGGACCGCTACCGAGAAAACGAGAACCGTAAACTGCGTCTGCCTTTCCCTGGACCAGGGGATCAAGCAACGCTGAATATTCGGTGGGATCGTACTCAAGATCAGCATCCTGGATGATAACGAAATCGCCCGTTGTTTCCTGAATGCCGCGGCGAAGCGCAGCACCCTTGCCGGCATTACGTGTCTGCTGGATGAAGCGTATCTGCGAATATTGCGATTGCAGATCACGCAAGATCTGGTCAGAGCCATCGCTTGATCCGTCGTCGACGCAAATCAACTCGATTTCAAGCGGTACAGAGAGAACGCGCTCGACAACGTGTCGCAGTGTCGCACGTTCGTTGTACACCGGCATGACCACGGACAGTTTCATCGAGAAATCAAGTGTAAAACAAAGCTTGAGTGAACACCGCCGAAGGGTTGGGTCAGCCGGGGTGACCCGGATGCGATTACTAGCCTGATTCAACTTGCCTTCGCGAGGCGATTGCGCGAGTGGACGCATGCATCAAAGGAATTGGCGACCAAATTGTCTCGTTTCGCAATAGGACTGAAGTGTAATTAGTTCCAGAACTGGATGCGTTTTGTGCATTTTTGTCCTAAGGGGTTTGCCTTAACAATCCTCTAAGTGTCTTCCTTGCAATTGTCTCCGGACGCCATTTCTGACTCTGCAGGTTGTTTGGCGCTTGTTTCTGCGCTGAAGTGATGGTGCTTTCCAAAGAGAAATGGCCGGTGGTCACAGGGGAGCCTCTGTGGAAAACATTGGTTGCCAGTCACATCCATCCTAAGCCCGTCTTGGCACCATGAGTGCATATGAAAATTGGAAAGATCGACGTTCCGTAATCTTCGCACCAAAGTCAGAAAATTTTGAACTCGCGAAACGCGAAACGGATACGAGTGTTCTAGGTTTCAGTGGCAAAGTCCAACCCCGGGGGTAAGGCATGAAAGAGGAGTCTGTTGCATTGGGTCCGCGCGAGCAACAGATCGCAGATCTGTTACTGCAAGGCTGCGATAACGACGAGATTGCACGCCAGCTCAAAATGGCGCGACGCACGGTAAAGGCGCATTTCAACCGACTTTTCCTTAGATTTGGCATTACCGGCGGAATCAAGCGAGTCAAGCTTGCGACCCTACTCTATCGGAGGCAGCTATGCTCAGAGGCGAACGCTACGGGAAGCGCATTCCCAGCGAAAGGGAGCAACGAGTTATCGAACTCGTCGCTCAAGGACTCAAAAACCGAGAGGTTGCAGACGCCATCGGGACCACAGAGCATGTCGTCAAGAACTACCTACGGGTCATCTACGACAAGCTCGGGCTATGGAACCGAGTCGAACTTGCCCTCTGGTACGAAGCAAGAAGACACGAAAGCGCAGCCCACGCCTAAAAGTCTTGAAAATTGGGAGCACAGTATTCTGGATCTGGTGCAAGCTCGCCTTCGCGGAGTACGTGCTTACGGGCATAACTAGCGGCTAAAAAACATCCCTCATAAAGAAAGGCCTCGCGTGACGAGGCCTTCCTTTTTTGCGCACGAGATTCGATCGCTACTGGCAGGACGATTCGATCGAGTGCAGCCTCGATTCAGCTTCCGCCGTGTTCTTCTTGAGTGCGGCAGCTAATAGCAAACGCGATTGTTCACAGTTCTTGTCGACACCGTCACCGCGGGCATACAAGTCCGCCAAGGCAATTCCTGCTTCAACGTTCTGCTTTTTTACGGACTTCCATAACAAGTGCGCCGCTTGTGCCGGGTCGCGCTCGGCTCCTTCAAGCAGGCGTTTCGCCTCCGCATACTCCAGTGCCCCAGCTCCAGAAAGTTCGGCTTCCTGCGATGGAAGAGCAGCAGGGGAAACTTCGGCGGCGAGAGTCACACCATGCTCGTGGCGGTTGTCCATGCGCACAGACTCATCAGTTCTCGAAACTTTTCCGTTGCGATGATTCTGGCTTGTCATCGATGTTGTTTGTGCCTCAGCCGGTTTAATCGCAGTTGCAGAGACAGACATATCCATTCTTGAGTTCGGTTCGGGCTTCGGGCCCGTGCTAGGTGACCTGTGCAGGATTGCCCCGATTGCTAATAAAGTGACGAGGGCTACTGCAGCCGCGAACAGCCAAGGCTTGCGGCTGCTGACGGGTTCAGCGTGAGGACGAGCGGCCCGTTCGCGCAGCCATTGAATCTCGTCGACTTCCCTCTCATCGTTTTCGAACGACTGGGTCTCAAAATTCGCAGTCGGACTTTGTGTCAGGCCACCCGGAGAGGCAGATGTTGGAGTCTCGCGTTGCCCAAGAGTAGTGCCACAGAATCCGCAAAATTTCTGACCATCGGGATTAGGTTCCTGACATCGCGGGCACAGATTGTCTTGTCTTCGCGAGTTTGACAAACCTGAGTCAGGATTGCGTTCCAATTCGCGCAAGAGTTCGAGCACGGCTTGTTCCCGGGCTTCCGGAGGATTCGTGAAGTAAACTTGGGCCCAACGCCCGAGATTTTTTCCCAGCGTTGGATTCATCAGCGGATTGAGTTCGGGGGTGGGCAAGTCTGCAGGCTTGTGCTGATCTTCGAGCGGATATTCCACTGATTGTCTCCTGCGAGTTTGGATCAATTCCACACTCGACCAGGTTCGTTGTCAACGTAAGAGATGGCCCAAATCTTAATTGTGCAGGGCCGAGCTAATTGCAGGGTTTACGAAGGGCAGGTTGAAATTGATCTTGCTGCGCATCGCGCTGGGTTGTCATCTTTCCGCCATCGGTTTTTCCGTAAAGATCTTCTCCTGGACAATAGTAGAGGGCGGTGTGCAGGTCCACCCATACTTGTGTCTTGGGATTTCCGGAAGAGACCGGCGTAGGAGGTGGTTCGGCCAGATTCAGAGCGATTAACGCCTTCTCAAATAGGGAAAGCTTCGGGCGGCTGGAATCCGTGCGGTTTTGTGGACCAATCGAGTTCCAACCGGCAACCACTGTGATCAACAAAAGTATCGCAATACCAAGATATATATTTGCCCGTTGTCGTCGCCAGTTTCTTGCTAGCCACAGGCGCTTGTCACTATGTGGTGTGAGTGACTCGAGCCACTGCTTTGCGCGCGCCGCCGAAGTCCAGGGTGAACGTGGAGGAAGAGCTGGCGCTGGATCATCGGGCAGAATACGAATTTCACTTTCTTCCTTGAGCTGGACGGCTGCTTCCTCTTGTTCAGAACCCCAATCAGGAACGATGCCTTCGCTAATCTGCTTTAGCATCACGAGGGCCGCGTCATGAGGCAGCGCCAGTGCGTCTGTCAGCCCCGCCTCGTCTCTTTTGCCTGATTTTTCCTTTTCGGCAGCCTGTTGCATCTGCCAGAGAGATGCCCACTTGCTCTGGATATCACCTGTAGGTTTACGATTGGGTGTAGGCAACCCGCAGCTGCCACAAAACGATTCTTCGCCAGTCAGCTGTTTACTGCATCCTCGACAAACAAGAATTTCGGCGTGGGAGGTTTCCGTCGTGGGAGGGACTTCCGGAGAGGCTTCTTGTGCTTCGGTAGAAGCTTCAGTTGGGAGTGGTTCGGCGAGCCGTTCAAGTTGTGGCTTGATCCTTTCCAGGGTCTCAAGCATGGTGGCGCGCTCGGCAGCGAGTGCGCGCTTCCATTCCAATTCTGCGGCCCGCGAAATGGCCTCGGTGATTAGTCCGGCCAGCAGTTCGCAGGTGCTCACGTCCTTTTGCTCGAAAGCATGCGCGTTAGCAAAGCCGACTTCGAGAATTCCAGCGGCTTTTCCTTGGGAGAAGAAGGGAACAGCAATCAACGACTGAATACCGTGCGTACGATAATTTTCAAAGCCCCGCCTGCTCGAAAGATCGTCTTGCAGCAAAGAATTCGAAGAGCGCAAACACTCGGCGGAAGGACAGGAATCGGTTCGAGCGCTCTCGATTCTAAAACCATTCACTCCGGAACTGATGACGCGGTAATGGATTTGATCTTCCTGAACAAATGCTGCAGCGACCCAATTTGCCGCAGTCACTTTGCGCACGCGGTCGACGATGAGTTGAGTCGCCGGTTGTAACTCCAGTTGTCCGGAGTGTATGAGCCGTTGAGTCTCGATAATATCCGCAAGAATCTGATGGGAGTCAGAAGCGTCCAAAGGCCGACGCGCGCTGTCGTTCTGTTCCTGAATGACGAACGCAGCTTCCAGGAGTTGCTGGAATGACTCTTCACTAAGAGTCAGTCGAGTCGGTCCGGTCGTGACCTCTTGGTTCAAGCGGAATACCCTGTCTTTTTGACTTGGTGGCATCCAAGAATGCCTTATTGTAATGCAATTGTGGAACCAAGAAATCTCGGGGGAAGGTCGGCTCCAAAACCAAGCCCATTTTTTTTGTGCTGAGAATGACGTTCCCTGCTGCCTTATTTTCAATAGCTTAAAGAGCGCTCCTTTCTAGCAGACCATCAGCTTCCGCCTTGAGAGGACACTTGCGGAGGCGATCAGTAGCGTAGCCATCGGTGGAGTGTGCATTAGTTTGCACACTGCCAAGTTCGTCGCTCGGTAATTCCGAGCTTTCATTCTGGGACGTTTTGTTCCATTCCGGCAGATTAGGGCAGATTGCTGTGTCTGGCGCGGGTTGTTCCCTTATGACGCTAACTGCCGAGTTCCATTTGGGTTAGGTCAATCGTGTTCTCGCGGCGAAGGTTTGGCGAAACCCGTGCACTTACGTTGGACGCTGAGTTCAAACGGATCAGCAATCCAGGTTGAAGGAAGGCAGATGACAGACCTGAATGAAATAAAGATTACGCCTCGCGATGAAGAAGTTCTGAAGCTCTTAGTGCAAGGTTGTAGCAATAAGGAGATAGCGGAGGAATTGCACATCAGTCCGCGGACAGTCAAACAACACCTGAGAACATTGTTTCTCCGTGCGGGAATTCGAGATGGCCGAAAGCGCGTCAAGCTGGCGACCGCCATGTTTCAGAAGGAGCAAGGAGAACCATGCAACCTCGTGAACGCTTAACCGCAAAAGAAGTCCAGATCGCCACTCTGGTCTGGGAGGGTCGTACCAATCGTGAGATCGCCGATTCCATGAGTACGACAGAACAGGTCGTAAAGAATTACTTGCGAAATATTTTCGACAAGGTTGGAGTCTGGAGCCGTCTGGAACTGGCTCTTTATGTTGCCGGACATGGTGGAAAGGCTTGGATTGACCAACTAGGTCTTCGCCACCAAATTCCGGTGAGCTCAAGCCATGTGGAAGCGCTTGTGTAGTGCTTCATAGCTGGTTGAAACCTTGTTCGGCAGGGTTTTCGGCGGATTATGCACAAAATGGGATTGATGGATTGATTTGTTTCATGAAAGGAGTATCGCTGAAAATCTGCTTCGGTTACGTTCCTCTGGAGGCCTGAGTGGCTGGGACGCGTGCGATTGCATCACTTCTGGTGCAAGGCGCTGTGGACGCAACGCATGTTGTTGAAATGCTTGGGGTCGAATGTGCTCAAAAGCTGTTGACGGCATAGGGATGGCCCTGTAAAGAAAACCATCCCATTTTATTGCGGATTTGAAAAGTCGCGGGGCTGGAGAAGCCGCGCGAAGAGGCAGCATCATTAGGAACACTTGCGCGTCACTTGGGGGCCCGTCCTCTCCATGGCGACTATGCGACCTTACCCTGACAGACGATTAGCTCTGGTAGTTGACGATTGTCCTCACATGCAACGATATCTCCGCATGCTCCTGGAACTCCAGGCATGCGAAGTGGAAATGGCGAGCAACGGCGAGGACGCTATTCGGCGTTTAGAAGAAGGGTGTGCGCCAGCGATTGTCTTGCTGGATGTTGAGATGCCCGGCATGGACGGCTTGAAGACGCTGCGTCACCTACGACGGCTGCGACCTGACTTGAAAGTGATTATGTGTTCAGGAGTGGACGATCCGCAGGTCATCCGCCTTGCCACGGAACTGGGAGCGCAAGCTTATATCACTAAACCCGTGCATCACCTCTATCTCTCCGCTGCGCTCGAGCGCTGCCTTGATTCGAGTGCGGCCGATGCTAAGAAGAGGGGAGTACGAACAAATCTGGTAAGGATGCCTGCTCCGTCAGTGGAGGTATAACAGGCTTCGAAGTTTGGACAACCTACGGGTTCGGCAATCGGATCCGAGGAATGGTTTGCAGGTATGAGCGGAGTAGCTCTGTATCCTTGTCAGAAATTTCAATGAACTGCAGGCCGGCACCAATTCCCGGGCGGCTCGTGACTACCTTTGCCTGCGTCCACAGCTTCGCCTCCTGAACCCATATCGCTAACTTTACTTTTTGGCCCTTAGCTAGGGTGATGGGAGCCTCGAGGTAACATCCGGCCATTGCCAATTCCACTACATTGCCCCTGACTGGCGAGCTCTGGCCGTCGAGGTGGACTTCCGCCGAGTTAATGCACTTGAACCGTGGGGTTTTTCTGCGTTCTGCTCCCGGGGAATGCCTGCCGTGGTCGTCGACCCCGGGCTGTGGCAGAGGAAAGTCCCAGAGGGGCTTGTCCGGAGTGAGGTTCATAAGCCCGACCTGACGTGCCCGGGGCGAATTGGGTTCGCCTACCCACTTTACTGAGAATCTACCCTTCTGCGCTCCATATCCGATACCGATGGTTTCCCCAGGCTTCAGTTCAGCCTGAACGCCAGATAGGAGGACACCATCTCGACTGATGTTGATAGTGGAGACAGTTTCCGAAAAAAGCTTCCCAGCGGCATCGGTGCCGAAGATTCGGACCGAAACCTTCATATCTTTTCGACCTTCGCGCCGCTGACCCATAGAGACGGATCTTCTCTCCCCTGAGAACCGTTTGGGTTTCGAATACGAGGATGGTACGTGATGCGTTCATTGCGGGGAAGTGTTGACTCGCGCACCCCGAGAAGGGCCCGGAGTGAGGAAAACGCTGCAAAAACTTGCGGGTAGGTAGTAGAAGGCGCAGAAAACAAGATTGTAAGAAGTTGAAAACATTAGGTGGTAACACTCTTGGCACGGAAAGCGAATTGCAGTTTTGCCATGTACGGGCCTGCGGTTCGAATCAAGTGGGCGCGAGGGGCGTGGAATGGCTTACAAAGAAACATTCTGGATGGCTTGCGATTCCACCGAGCAATTGCGAGCGGAATACGGGCCGTTCCAAACGCGCGGCGAGGCAGAAGTAGAGGCACGAAAACTAGGATTTCATTTCCTTTTACGTTATGAGCATGTGATTGGGGACAACGACGATATTCAGGAAGTCCGATGCATTTTTATCGAACTGCATCCCCAGCACGAAACGCCGCGCCTAGTCAGAAAGCTGCATACCCGCTGTGCGAGCTGCGGCGAATCGGCGGTGCACGATTACTCTTGGCAAGCGGAAGTCTGGGCCGATATTCATGAATTCGAGCACATTCGCCACCGGGTCCGGCTATTTGAGCAAACGCGAAGTGAGGGATTGAAGGAGATCTGTGACTGGCGCGATACCTGTGCCTAATCGAATCCTGATGAAAAGTTCTCGCCTTTTCTGCTAGTCTGTTCGGCTGCTTCCTTCACTCACTGCCACAAACTATGATGCTCCTCATATCGGTAGGACTAGCCCTGCTGCCTCTGCTCGCAATCGTTTGGATTGTCTTCTTCGGCGCCATTACGACGGTAGACGGCCTTTTCACGAGCCTGATTCTGCTTGCAATTTCGGGTGTATTTGCCCTAAACGCGTTTATTGAGATCCGAAAAGGTTCGGCTGGTGGATCTCAGACCGTCGCGGGTTCGGCACGCAAGACGACAAGTGCTGGCGGTTCTACTCAAAGGGGGCGGGTTGAGAGCGTCCAGTTTTTTGAAGCGCACGTAGGACAGCCGAACAAGTCTATTGTGGTCCTTTCCGACGGAACGAAGAATTCCAATCTGCTGGCTCTCGAGGGAGACGTGCGGAATGCTCTTCCGGTCGGACGCAAGGTGGAGATCACGCTGCGGAACGAAGGTGGCAAGAATGTACTGGTGAACGTGAATTACGCCTGACGTCTGTTCTTACGTTGCCCGTTGGTCGCTACCCTTCAGTTACTTCCGTAATCTCCCCAGTGATTTCCGTGTTTGCCGATATAACTTCCAGTTGAAAAATGGTAAAGCAGCAGTCCCGGCGTCGTGCCGAGGGGAGAAGCAGGATGTCTGGTTTGGCCGAAGACCGGAATGGATCTCCAACGATGTTGGCTAGGACAGAGGAGATCCAGCAACAGATTCAACAGCTTTCAGGCCGGGATTTGCAACTCTGGTCGATTGGCATCCTTGTAACTCTGGTGCTGCTGGCGGGATTTCTGAGCCTGGTTGTGCCGAACATTGTGTGGGCACAGCGCGTGGTCCATTTAGATCAGGCTTATCTTCCCCAATTGTTTTTTGGGCTCATTTCGATGATTGTGCTTTTCAATGTCTACATCGTTGGGCAGAAGGTCACACTAAACTCGACCCGGCGCAAGTTGATTCGTGAACTGGTGCTCAATGAACGTCTGGAGAGTCTTTCACTTGTGGATCCACTGACCCAGATGCTCAACCGGAGGGCCGTCGACGAACTCGTTCCCACCGAAGTTGCCCGAGCCAATCGGGTTGGCTGCAGTTTGACTTTCATGGCTGTTGAGATCAATAACCTCGTCTCCATTAATGGGAAATATGGAAGCCTTGAGGGTGACTTCGTTTTGGTGGAATTCGCGAAGATTCTGAAACTCGTCTTTCGAGGCGGCGATGTCGTTTTTCGTCAGGCGAAGGAGCAGTTCCTGGTCATGATGCCTGACACCGACGAGCGGCAAGCCGAATTTCCGATTCAACGATTGATGCGAGAGTTGGAACAGTGGAACAGGAGCAACAATAAGGCGTATGAGCTGGCGGTAACGTACGCACTTTCAACCTACGCGACTGGCACGGACTTCGCCGATAGTCTACGCGATGCCGATAGAAAACTCTTTCAGAAAAGAAACAAGCTGGTATCCGCGTAGGCGCGATAAGACTCACAAACGCTTTGTGAGTAACGAGAAACTTTCAGCGGACTAACTCTCCAGATTTCACAATGCCACACTGAGCTGCACCCTGAAGTGCAGTCATGTCATTCATTATGACCCGAACCGGTATCGCTTCCAGCAGATGCTGCAACCGTCCCTTGGCCACAAACGATTGCATAAATAGGGGGCCAGCAAGTTTGGAGACCATCTTAGGAGCAATTCCGCCGCCGATGTAAATACCTCCAATGGCCATAGTTTTCAGCGCGAGATTTCCCGCCTCGGCCGCATAAATCGAAATAAACAAATCGAGTGCCTGCTCGCAAAGCGGACACTTGCCCGCCATAGCAGCTGTAGAGATCGCTGCTGCTGGATCAGAATGCGCCATCTGCTCCGTCAGCCAAGCGGGCTCGGTACCTCGTCCGGTATCGCGAAGGAAGTGAAACACGTTCACCAAGCCGGGGCCAGAGACGATGCGTTCATAACTCACATGTCCAAAACGAGTACGGAGATAGCGCAGCAAATCGGTTTCGATGTCATTGCGAGGGGCAAAATCGCAATGCCCGCCTTCGCTGGGAAAAATGTGGTGCTGCGAACCGTCCCAATACATGCCCGCTTCACCAAGGCCGGTCCCGGCTGCGATCACCGCTTGGTTCCCCTCCGGGTTACCTCGGACCTTGTTAAGGCAGACCACATCATCGGGGCCAAGGGTAGATATTCCCCATGCATTCGCCTCGAGATCGTTAATTAGTATGGCATTAGGGATCTTGAGTTCATCAGCGAGTCGCTTAGACTCGATGATCCATGGAAGGTTGGAGGCTTCGACGCGACCGTTCCGCACAGGGCCGGCAATTCCGAAGCACGCCATGTCTGGGTGCATGCCGGTGCTGGAGGCATACTGGACAACAATTTCGTCGAGGCTGGAATATTCGCGGCTAGCAAACACCGATGCTGAAACCAGGCGGAAGTGGCCGTCTGAAACATCGAAGAACGCCAGCCTTGAATGGGTGCCTCCGATGTCGCCTGCCAAGATCATCTGTCGAAGTTCCTCCAGTGCCGGCCGTCACGCTCCAGCAGCTCTTCTGATTCCTTGGGCCCCCATGTGCCGGCAGGATAGTTGGGGAAGTTACGCGGGGGGAGTGCCTTCCACACATCTAATGCTGGATTGACGACGCACCACCCGGCTTCGACCATATCCGCACGCTGAAACAGGGTGGCGTCGCCAATCATGCAGTCGTGAAGAAGGCGTTCGTAGCCGGTATTGGGCTGAGTGCCGAAGTAATCCTGATATTCGAAGTTCATGTCGACGGCACCGAGCCGCATAATGGGTCCGGGGGATTTGGCAGCAAACCGTAGCGAGATTCCCTCTTCCGGTTGGATATGCAGAACCAGTTGATTGGGCATCAGGTTCTCGACTGGGGTATCGCGGAACAAGACAAATGGTGCGCGGCGGAACTGGATGACGATCTGGGTATTGCGAGATGGCAAGCGTTTGCCAGTGCGGAGATAGAATGGGACGTCGGCCCATCGCCAATTGTCGATCAGCAACTTCATGGCGACGAACGTTTCTGTTTTGGAGTCCGGTGGCACGCCGGATTCGGAGCGGTAGGCCGGTGCGCGCTGACCGTCGACGATACCTTCCCCATATTGTCCGCGGATCGTTTTGCTAAGGACGTCTTCATCGCTCAGAGGCTGAATTGCGTGCAGAATCTTTGCCTGCTCGTCGCGCACGGCGTCAGCATGGAACGATACAGGGGGTTCCATGGCAGTCAAGCTGATCAGCTGCATGATGTGGTTGGGAACCATGTCGCGGAGGGCGCCGGCCTTGTCGTAGTAGCTTCCGCGTTGTTCGACGCCGACCGTTTCGGCCACGGAAATCTGAATGTGATCGATATAGCGGCGATTCCAGATGGGCTCAAAGATCCCATTCGCGAAACGAAACGCCAAAATGTTTTGGACGGTCTCCTTGCCGAGGTAATGATCGATGCGATAGATCTGCTTTTCTGTAGCGACTTGGAGCAGTTGCTTATTCAGTGCTTTGGCCGATTCGATATCGTGGCCAAAGGGCTTCTCGATAATGACGCGACGCCAATAATGATTGTTCTCTTCGATGAGGCCGGTGGCAGCAAGGCTCTCGACGATGGGGCCGAAAAAGTCTGCGCCGGTAGCCAAATAAAAAAAGTAGTTGCCGCGAGTGGCGAACTCCTCGTCGACTTTCTCCAGCAGATCTTTCAATTTTGGATACATTTGAACATCGTCAAACTCGCAGGCGAGGTAGTGCATGCGCTGGGTAAACCATTTGACCAGATCCGAATCAAGCTGACCTTCGACGAAGGTCTTGAAGGCATCTGCCATCTTGTCTCGAAAATCATCAGTACCCATTGCAGTGTGGGCGACGCCGACGACGGCGAACTCGCTCGGAAGCAACTGGAGACGGGCGAGATTGTAAAGAGCGGGAATGAGCTTGCGCCGGGTAAGATCGCCCGCTGCTCCGAAGATAACCATGATGCAGGGATCTCCGCGTTTGCCTGCTTTGGGTTGCTCGGTTGCGATCGCCGTTTCGATATGCGCCATTGCCTGTCCTTAAACGATACTATGCGGTTTTCTTAGCCTGCACCGCTTCCACATGTCCGCCGAATTTCTGGCGCATTGCCGACAACATCTTCTCGGCGAAAGTGTGTTCCTGGCGCGAACGGAACCGAGTGAACAATGCCGCTGTGAGCACGTCTGCCGGGACGGCTGCCTCAACGGCGGCTTGGATGGTCCATCGTCCTTCGCCGGAGTCCTGCACGTAACCTGAGTACTCCGACAGAGAGGGACTCTCGGTAAGTGCCATCGCAGTCAGATCAAGGAGCCACGAACTGACCACGCTACCGCGGCGCCAAACCTCAGCGATGTCAGCAAGATTCAAGTTGTAGCGGTGCTCTTCAGGTAACTCCTTGCTGGTGGCGTTTTTAAAGATATCGAAGCCTTCGGCGTAGGCCTGCATTAGGCCGTATTCGATACCGTTATGAACCATCTTGACGAAGTGGCCGGCCCCTGACGGGCCGCAATGGATGTAGCCCTCCTCGGCAGTACCTTGCATTTTTTCGCGGCCCGGCGTACGCGGGATGTCTCCACGTCCGGGAGCGAGCGTCTTGAAAATGGGATCAAGTTGCTGAACTGCTTCTTTCGGTCCGCCGATCATCATGCAGTAACCGCGATCGATGCCCCAGATACCCCCACTGGTTCCGACGTCCACGTAATGAATAGCCTTATCCTGGAGTTCCCTGGAACGCCGTACATCATCTTTGAAGTAGGAATTGCCGCCATCGATCAAGATATCCCCGCGCTGCATGCGCTGGGCCAAGGTCTGAACGGTCTGCTCGGTGGGATCACCCGCCGGCACCATAAGCCAGGCGATGCGAGGCTTGCCCAGCTTGGACACAAAATCATCGAGAGAAGACGAGCCGACCGCGCCTTCGCCACTAAGTTTACTGACGTTGTCGGGGCTCAGATCCGTCACAACCACCTCATGACCGCCGCGCATGAGGCGGCGCGTCATGTTGGCGCCCATCTTGCCTAAACCCACCATCCCGAGCCGCATAGCTGCTCCTTGTCGGCTATTAAAACGTTTTTCTAGGGTCAGTAGTCTATCGCACTGGAAGACAAAAAAGGAATTTAACTCACAGCGCAGCAGCGCCGGATTATCGACGTCGCCCGCGTTTAGCCAAAAATCCCGTGTTCGGTGCCCTACAGCTGTGGAACGTCAAGCTTAGCGTAGTGAATCACAAATCTTGTGGAACGCGATCCGGATCAGGCTTTCGTGTTTTTCTCGATTGCCTGAAGCAGCTTGGAGAATGCGTCTGCAAAAAGCTTTACCCCATCATCGGTGAGCTTGTCGGTAATCTCTTTCATGGAGATGCCAAGCCCAGCCATGGTATCCATGGTTTGCTTCGCCGCATCCAGGCCTTGCGTAAGGGTCTCACGCGCGTGGCCGTGATCGCGAAATGCCTCGATGGTATTCGGGGGCATGGTGTTCACCGTGTCCTTGCCGATCAACTCATCCACGTAAAGCACGTCACTGTAACTAGGATTCTTAGTGCTGGTGCTGGCCCACAATACCCGCTGTGTCTGGGCTCCATTGGCAGCAAGTTTTTTCCAGGTGTCGGTGCCGAAAATCTGCAGGTATTTTTGATAGGTCTGCTTTCCATTTGCGACGGCGACCTTCCCTAAAAGGCTCTTCAGGAGATTTTGCTCGCGTGCCTCCTTCGCTGTTTTCAGGCGCTCGGCGACGATCGCGTCCACTGAGTTATCGATCCGGCTTATGAAGAAGCTGGCCACGCTAGCCATTCTGCTGACGTCACCGCCACTGCCGGCGTATTGCTGCAGACCTGCGATGTATCCCTCTGCGACCTTCTCGTACACTTCCTGAGCGAAGAGCAGGGTAACGTTGATGTTGATGCCTTCGCTGATGAGTTGTTGAAACGCAGGAATTCCTTCGGCAGTACCGGGTACCTTGATCATGACGTTTTCGCGCCCGACCGCCTTCCACAGCGTTCGCGCCTCTTTCAGTGTGCCTTGCGTGTCACGAGCGAGATATGGCGACACCTCGAGGCTGACGTAGCCATCTCGTCGTTTGCTGTCGGTGTAAATAGGACGCAGGATATCGGCGGCGTCCTGAATGTCGCGAATCGCCAGCACCTCGTAACGGCCCTTGGCATCCAGATCGGAACGGGAGCGCAGAGATTGCAGCAGGTCAGCATAGTCGTTGCTGCCTGAAATCGCTTTCTCAAAGATGGATGGATTCGAGGTGATACCGCGAATTCCGTCCTCGTCAATCAGGCGCTGAAGTTCACCGCTGGTGATGAGGTTGCGACGAATATAGTCCAGCCATACCGATTGGCCGAGTGCGTGCAGTTCTTTGAGAGAATTGATTGCCTTGGGTGTGTCAACGACTCCTGTTGGTTGCATAGTTACCTCTTCTTTAGAAACTTTGAGGCATCGCCGCGTTACCTCGTGTTCAGCCTATGGTGGCTAGGCTCTGGCGTTCTATTTCTTAGAATCGGCTATCGCCTCTCGCGCTGCTTCCACGACTTTGTCGGGGCTGAATCCAAACTTCTTTTGCAATTCCTTCAAAGGGGCAGAAGCACCGAAGGTGTGCATCCCAATCATTTTCCCAGTTGGCCCCACATATTGCGACCAGCCGAAAGTGGATGCCTGCTCCACAGAGACGCGAGCCTTTACGTCTGGTGGGAGAACTTGATGACGGTACTCCTCGCTTTGATGCTCGAAGATATCCCACGATGGCATGCTCACCACGCGAGCTTTTACGCCTTCAGTCTTCAATTGCTCGTACGCGCTTATGCAGAGTGAAATCTCACTGCCACTGCCCAGCAAAATCACGTCCGGCTTGCCATCGTCGGCGTCGGCGAGCACGTATGCTCCTTTTGCAACTCCTGAGGCTGACGCATACTTGCTGCGGTCGAGCGTGGGCACAGCCTGCCGAGAGAGTACTAACGCAGCGGGTTCGTGGCGAAGCTGCATGATGTACTTCCAGGCCTCTACGACCTCATTGGCATCTGCCGGACGCAGCACGACGAGTCCTGGTACCGCGCGCAACGAAGGCAACTGTTCCACGGGCTGATGCGTGGGGCCATCCTCACCAAGACCGATGGAATCATGTGTGAAGACATAGATCACGGGAACTTCCATGATGGCAGCCAGTCGAATCGTCGGACGCATGTAGTCACTGAAATTAAAGAACGTGCCGCCGTATGGGCGAAGCTTGGCGATCGACATGCCATTCAGGGCGGCTCCCATGCCGTGCTCACGCACGCCAAAGTGTAGATTGCGTCCTTTGTAGCTGCCAGCCTGGAAGTCTCCAGCCCCTTCGAATTTCAGCGTGGTCTTATTAGATGTGGCAAGATCCGCAGAGCCGCCGATGAGCCATGGGACATTCTGCGCAATCGCATTCAAAACCTTGCCGGAGCTTTCGCGTGTTGCGACACCTTTTGGGTCGGTAGGAAAGGTGGGAAGATTCTTATCCCATCCATCCGGCAACAAGCGCCGATGCATGCGATTCAATTGATCTGCGAGTTCTGGGAATTTTTTCGTGTATTCAGCGAATAGCTTTTCCCATTGTTGACGCAACTCGCCGCCGCGCTTGCCGATTCCTTGTCGAAAGCGCTCTTTGACTCCCTCAGGAATGAGGAACTTCGGCGATTCCGGCCACCCGTAATTTTTCTTTACCAGACGGACTTCGTCTTCTCCAAGAGGCTCGCCGTGCGCCGCGCTGGAGTCTTGCTTGTTGGGTGATCCGTACCCGATGTGGGAGTCGACGACAACCAGCGTTGGCCGGTCATTCGTTGCAAGGAAGTTTTCGAAAGCTCGGTGCAGTTGATTGTGATCGTTGGCATCGTTGACATGAGTGACATTCCAGCCGTATGCCTTGAACCGCTCCGCCACATCTTCAGTGAACGACCAATCTGCCGGACCATCTAATGTGACGCGATTGTTGTCATAGATCCAGCAGAGATTCGGAAGCTTCAAATGGCCGGCGAGCGATGCGGCCTCGGCTCCCACACCTTCCATCATGTCTCCGTCACCGCATATGGCGTACACGTTGTAGTTGAAAAGCTCGAAGCCGGGACGATTGTAATTTTGCGCGAGCCAATTTGCCGCAATGGACATGCCGACGCTATTGCCGATTCCTTGTCCCAGGGGGCCGGTTGTGGTTTCCACTCCAGTGGTCAGGCGGTATTCGGGATGTCCTGGCGTCTTGCTGTTAATCTGCCGAAAATGCTTGATGTCATCGAGGCTAACGGCGTACTGGTCCAGTCGCTCGTAGTCTGTGTTTACAGCCCGAACTTCCGCCAAGTGGAGCAGGGCGTAAAGAAGCATTGAGGCGTGCCCGTTCGAGAGGATGAAACGGTCACGATTCGCCCATAGAGGTTGTTCGGGATCGTAGCGGAGAAACTCCTGCCACAATGTGTACGCCACCGGTGCCAAGGCCATAGGCGCGCCGGGATGGCCTGAATTTGCTTGTTGAACAGCATCAATTGCCAAGGTGCGGATTGTGTTGATGCTGATCGCGTCCAATTGGCTGCTGGTTAGCAATGTCTGGTCGCTCACCGCCATTTCAATCTCCCTTTCGGCGATATTTCGGAACATCCACACCGATACTCAGAGGTGAGTTGGCTGGAATGACTGGGCCTGCCAGGCTGCGTCCTTCTTGCAGTTTATCAACTTCCAGAAAAGCGCGTTCGTCGTAGCGTCAATTCTGAAGCAGCCAGCATTTCTGTGGCCTGCATTGTATGGGATGACGGAGAATTTGCAAGGGATTCACTCGCAAAATGAACAGAGGAAAGATAAGGCGAAGAAACGCGCGGACTAGCGTTTCATCTGGGCAATGTAGCCGTGCTGGTTGGAATATCCCTTGGTCGCGCTTTCCACGAACTTCAGGAATTCCCGTAGGCTTTCGCGTTCTGGAACTTCCATCTGGCCAAACTTGATGCGAACTCCGAACGATGGAGTGGTCTTCGTAACGATTCCGTTTAGGATGATTCCCTTGACCCAGATTTTGCCGCTAGCTACCCATAATCCCAGTTCAACATTCGCGCCGCTTGGCACCGGAGTCGCGACTTCAACAAGACAACCGCCAATGCTTGTGTTTGATAGGTTGCCCCAAACCGGTGGTCCACCCCCGACTCTCAATTCGACCGCTACAAAACATTTCATCCGTGGGTGCCGACGACGGTCTGAGGCCCAGTTGGGAGTAAGGATGTCGGGTTCGAAGGGCGGAGTGGATTCTGGCGAGGTTGGCAGGCCAGACGGAACTGGTGCCGCCTCATCCTTCCCGACCTCAGATTTTCTATTATTAGAACCTTTTCGCTTGATTTCACGAAGGGCGTCCATGAGAGCATCATCGCGCTTGTCCGGCGCAGCCTCACGGTAGATCTGCAGCAGTTGACCCAGATGACTTACTAATTCCGGATCGGTGAGAAGCTGAGTCCAATCGGTGCCGGCAGGTGTCGAGGTCTTGGATTCGCCCATGGAAAGCCCGTGACGTTGGTCACGCCCGTGGCACTAGATTGAAGCAAGGGACCGCAGACGACAAGATGACTATGGTCAGTGTCGTCGGTAATCAGGTGACGGTTACCTTCCGAGATCAGGTTTCTTGCTCCTTGTATTCAGTGCGATAGCAACCGCGGTTGCGACGCTGATAAGGAGGGGAAACCACACTTGCGCCAGCCAGGGAACGGGGATGAGGAACAACACGTCGAAATCGAGCAGCGATCCCGGCCAGCGCACAGTCGCCCAAAGTCCGGCGTAGTATGCGGAATCCCAAATCGCAAAAACCCATAGAAACATCGCCAACCGTTCACGATTTCTGGCCGCACTGAGAAGGGCGACAGAGATAAGCATCACCAGGGTGGCCGCCTCTCGCCATACTTCGACTGTCATCAAGCTTTGTGGAAAATCGTTGACGGACCGGGACTGGTCATACATAAAGACCGAGTTTCGAACAGCGGCTAGAGATGTGAGATAACCGGGCAGCAGACCTCCGGCCGCTCGAAGGTAGACCACCACGGCGGCCTCTACAAATCCGAAAGCAGCAGCGAAAGCAGCACCAGCCGCGAGCCGTGACCAATTCAGGTCCAAGCTTTCACGTCGAAAGCCGACGTAGGCGCAGATGGGAACCACGATCAGGAGATTTACCCACCACGGCTGGGCCAGAAGTTGAAGCGATTCCATGATGGCAAGATTCTAAATCCGGAAGTCTGGAGAAGATATTCTCCGGGGAAGGTACTTCTCGAACTCCCGGGTGATCAAGTGATCTTACGTAGTGCTTTTGGGCTCAGGAACATCGAACCCGGTAATACAGAATTTATGGTATGGACCAGAGTAGAAGGTTG
>Ga0066903_100000201_pt1 | contig 32975 bp, 28 predicted proteins | sample PanSoiMetaGPlot1_FD_67491 | JGI IMG/M metagenome (GOLD analysis project Ga0066903, IMG submission 67491) | Tropical forest soil microbial communities from Panama analyzed to predict greenhouse gas emissions - Panama Soil - Plot 1 (version 2) | ecosystem: Environmental > Terrestrial > Soil >... | reverse complement strand
CGACGGCCATCATCAACGGATTTCTCGCCGGCCTGGTCGGGATCACCTGTCCCTGCTACTGGGTGAGCGGGCTCGGGGCGTGCATCATCGGCGGCGTCGCCGGGGTGATCGTGATCGTCGCGATGGAACTGCTCGAGCACTTCCGCGTCGACGATCCCGTTGGCGCGTGGCCGGTTCACGGCGCATGCGGCATCTGGGGCACGCTCTCGCTGGGGTTGTTCGCGAGCGGCCAGTATCAGGCGACCGGCTCGAGCCCGTTCGGCGTACCTCAGATCGTCCGGAATTCGCCCGAGGCGCTCACCGGCCTCTTCTACGGCGGTGGCACGCAGGTGCTTCTCGCCCAGTGCGTCGGGAGCCTGATCATCTGCGCGGCGACGTTTGCCAGCGCGATGGCCATGTTCGCGCTGTTGAACGCGTTCGGGCTGCTTCGCGTGTCGAAGGAAGGCGAGCTCGTCGGCCTCGACATCGATCAGCACGGCATTTCGGCGTACCCGGAGTACATCATCACCGGTGAGGCGCCCTCGCCTGGTGGGCCACGCGAAATTGGCCACGTCGGACGCCTGTCACCGGAGATGGGCCGCACGTAAGGCGAGAGGTCAGGTCGTGCACGCTCGTCGAGCCGGACGGGCGTGCACACCCCGCTTGTTTCATGGATCGATTCGACTCAGAACTTGATGCGGATGCCGCCGTTGACGACGCGTCCGTCGAGCGGCGCCCACGCATCGACCGTCCAGCGGCCGTCGACGCCGCGTGATGGACGCAGCAGCGGGTCCCAATCGGTCTGCTTCACGTCGGTGAGGTTCTCGGCGTTGATGAACAAGAGCGTGCGGCCGATTCGGCGGCTCGCGAGGACGCCGAAGACGCTGTACGACGCGCTCGCGGCTCGATACGGGTTCGCCTCCAGGCGCTGACCGCCGGTGTAGAACCACTCGACGCCGAGCCGCCACACGTCGCCCGCCTCCCACGCGCCGTCGATGCCGATGCTGTGCCGCGGTGTCAGCGGCACCTCCACGCGCCCCTCGTCCGTGGTCTCCCGCGACTGGACGAACGCGTAGTTCGCGACGATCGACAGGTCGTCGGTCTTCAGGATGGCGACCGCTTCGATGCCGGCGTTGGTGGTCGGCTGCCCCAGCGTCCTGAGGACGTAGCGATCCGTGCGTTCGACGCCGACGGGATCGGCGATGCGCGAGTAGAACCCCGTCAGCGTCGCCGAGAACGGGCCGTCGGTGCGCGCCAGATCGATCGACGCGTTGGTGCCGCGCTCGGCCTTCAGCGGACCGTCGATCGACAGACGCGACAGGCCCGCAGCCTCGGTTTCCTCGGTGATCGGCGTCGGTGCAAAGAACCCCTGACCCACGGACACGCGGCTCGACCACGGGCCGGAACGGATCAGGCCTGACAGGCGCGGGCTGAAGAACGTGCCGAACGCGCTGTGATGATCGAGACGTGCGCTGGCCGACAGCGCCAGCCACCCCGCGACGTCCACATCGTCCTGCACGAAGAGGCCTGGCGTCGTGTACGTATAGGCGAACTGAGGAGTGTCGATCGGCTGAAACTTATCGTGCTCGAAAGCCAGCCCGCCCACGAGAGTGTGTCGTGCGATCGCCCGCCTGACCGTGACCTCCGCAAATCCCGTATCGTGGTCGTCGCGCTCGGTCGTCTCGCCGTACCGATGATCCTGATGCGCGGTCGACCACGAGGCGCGCGCGCTCCAGACGAGGCCGTTCGCCTCGAGCTTCTGATACGCTGCCCCGATATCCGCGCGTCGCGTGTCGAGCGCCTCGATGTACGGGCCGTCCGACGGCAGCGACAGGCCGGGCATGGTCCCGCCCGTGCGGTCTTCCCACGTGGCGCCGGCCGTGGCGAGAAATGACGAGCCCGCATGGTCGTCCCAGAACACGCGGGGCCGCACGACGCCGCGCGCGTATTTCGGCAGGTCGGCCCAGCCGTCGCCGTCGACGTCGCCCCGCGCCTGGCCGTTCGCGCTTCCCAGGAAGGTCAGGCCCCAGCGATCAGACAGCGGCGCCGCATACCATAGGCCCCCATCGGTGGCGCCTCGCGTCGAGGCATTGAACAGAATCTCCCGCTCTGGCTGCGGGCCGGGACGCTTCGACACCAGGTTGACGACGCCGCTCATCGCGCCCGCACCGTACAACGACGAGGCCACGCCTTTGATCACTTCGACGCGTCCGAGATCGAGAGGGGGAATCTGCATGAGCCCGAGCGACACCTGCTCGCCGAACAGGGGCAGGCCGTCGGACAGGAATCGCGTGTAGCGGCCCCGCATTCCCTGAATCCTGATGCTGGCCGCGCCCAACGACGGCGACGTCGCCTGCACCCGCATCCCGCCGGCTTCGTTCAGAAGCATCACGACGTCGCCGGGCGTCATCATCACCTTCTCGTCGATCTCCTCGCGATCGATCACCTCGACGCGCATCGGCTGATTCTCGATGCCCCGGCCGGTGCGCGTCGCCGACACGGTCACGCGCTCCTCGATTGCGGCCGTGCGGCTCAATTCGATAGTGATCGGCTGATCCTGATTGGCCGTCAGCTCGACGGACGCGGAGGCGGGCGCGAAGCCGGCCTTGACTGCCACGATGTCGACATGCCCGGGCGCGACGGCGAACACGGTCGAGCCCTGAGCGTCGGTCTTCTGGCTGACCCCGTTGACGACGACGTCAGCGTCGGCGACGGGACGATCGTCGCTCGTGACTTCGACCCGAAGGCGGACGGACGACTGGCCAAGGACCGCCCACGGATTGACGAGCATCAACAGGCCGACGAACAGACGACGCACCGTAGCATCGACTTTATGCGATTCCGCGCCAGCCATCACCTCGCGCGAGCGCGATCGATAAGAATGCTCCCGACACTCGAGCGGAGCGCCCTGTTGGCCCGTCATGTTTGACATCGCCGTCGCACTGGCGTCGCTTCTGGCCGGCATGATCGCGTCGATTGCCGGCTTCGGCATCGGCAGCGTGCTGACGCCGGTGCTTGCGGCGCAGCTGGGCACGAAGGTCGCCGTGGCCGCGGTCTCCATCCCGCATGTGGCGGGCACGGCGGTGCGCTTCTGGCTGCTGCGCGCCCGCGTGGATCGCCGGATCCTCGTCCGGTTCGGCGTCGCGAGCGCGACAGGCGGACTGCTGGGCGCGCTCCTCAATGCGAACGTGTCGAGCCGCGCGCTCGCGCTCGTGTTCGGCGGCCTGCTGCTGTTCGCGGGAATGTCCGAGCTCACCGGTCTGGTGCGACGCGTCCGGCTGGGGCGCTCTGGCGCGTGGCTCGCCGGCGCGCTGTCGGGGATGTTCGGCGGCCTCGTCGGCAATCAGGGAGGGATTCGAACGGCCGCGCTGCTGGCGTTCGATACCGACAAGGAAGCGTTCGTCGCCACAGCCACCGCCGTCGCGCTCATCGTCGACGCGGCGCGTCTGCCGGTGTACATCGCCACGGAACGAGTGAGGCTGATCGAAGTCTGGCCGCTCGTCATCATCGCAGTGGCCGGTGCGTAATCGGGACGCTCGCGGGGTCGGACATTCTGCGGCGCGTCGACGAGCGCCGGTTCAGAACGGTCGTCGCCGTGCTGCTGCTGACGCTCGGAATCTGGATGCTGATCAGGGGCTGATGGCGAGGAAGAGGTACGACGCGAGAAGCGCGAGGTGGACGCCGGCCTGCAAGAGCGTGGCGCGACCGGGGACCACGGTCAGCACCGTGACGATGCACGTCAGGGCCAGTAGCACGATGTGCAGCGGATCCAGCCCGAGATGCAGCGGCATCGGCAGCCAGATCGACGCGACCGCGATCGTCGGGATGGTGAGGCCGATGCTCGCCATGGCTGAACCGAACGCGAGGTTCAGGCTGATCTGCATGCGGCCTCGCCGCGCGGCGTTGACCGCGGCGAGCGTTTCCGGCAACAGGATGAGCATCGCGATGACGACCCCGACGACGGAAACGGGGAGCCCAGCGATATCCACCAGCCGCTCGACGGTGGGCGACACCAGCTTCGCGTTGCCGACGACGGCCACCAGTGCGACGAGAAGCAGCGCAACGCTCGACGCCGCGCCTGCCGAGGGGGTCTCGTGCTCATCGCCCTCGATCACCTCGCCGTCGGCGGTCACGGGCAGGAAGTATTCGCGGTGCCGTCCAGTCTGCATCGCCACGAACAACCCGTACAGCGCGAGGGCGGTGATGGCGGCAAACGCGAGCTGCGCAGGCGTGAACACCGGACCGGGGTGGCTCGTCGTGAACGTCGGAAGCACCAGCCCGAGTGTTGACAGCGTAGCGACGGTGGCCAGGGCGGCGCCGGATCCCTCCGCGTTGAACGAGACGACCGATCCGCGTCGCGTGCCCACCAGGATCGACAGCCCGACGATGCCGTTGCAGGTGAGGATGACCGCGGCAAACACCGTGTCGCGCGCGAGTGTCTCGGCGGCGGTTGCGCCGGCGATCATCAGCGTGACGATGAGCGCCACCTCGATCACCGTCACGGCGACGGCGAGTAACAACGACCCGAACGGCTCGCCCACGTGGTGAGCGACGACCTCCGCGTGATGAACAGCGGCGAGGACCGAGCCCGCGAGGAAGAGCGTGACGACGCCGACGAGGGCCGGAGGAAGCGTCCGGCCCCACGTCAGCGCGAGGACGATGACGGCCAGGATCGGAACAACGCGGGTCCACGACAGCGAACGCATGGACCTAGTCTGTCTCATCCCAATCGCGGCGTCACTTGAACGTGATGGCGAGCGCCGCGTACACGGCCGCGAGGCCGAGGTATTCCGTCAGCTCGAACGGCCCGATGGCGTTCACCGTCCAGTCGTACGTCATGGCCGACACGTACGCGAGCGTGTTGCCCACGAGCAGCGCCCACCACGCCCACCGGTCGCCGCGCCGGAAGGCCGTGACCGCGATGGCGCTCGCCATCAACCCGAACGCCACGTTGAACACGCCGTACAGGCGGAAGAGGACACCGATGTACCTGGCCGTCATCGGCGAGGACGTCACGAGCGACGACCATGACGCCCGGGAGAAGCCCTCGTAGCCCGCGGCGAGAATCGGCGCGCCATTCGGGCCGAGCAAGTGATCGGGGAAAGCCGCCGCCATGGCGCCCCAGGCGGCCAGTCCCACGTCGGCGGCGAGGACGAGAAGCCAGGCGACGCTGCGCGCGCGCTTCATGATCCCTCCTTCGCGGCCGCGCAGATCGTCTCGACGTCTCGGGCCGACAGGCGCATCTCGGGATGCAGCAGCGTGTAGACGCCGGGCATCTTGCCGTCGGATGCGTCCTGACACGACAGCCGCAGCAGCGCGCGCCGCTGCTCCGGCGAATACGCGGCCCACTCCGAGAAGTTGACCGCTCTTCGCCCTTCGCTGACCGCGTACGCCATCAGCCAGGACACCGGTGCGACCTGCGTGTACCACGGAAACACGGTCGCGTTGGAGTGACAGTCGCCGCACGAGCGATTCAGAACGGCGACCAGTCCGCTCGTCGTCCCGACGTGCGCTTCAATCGTGCGGCCGGCCTCGATTGCCGGGTTCGCCAGCCCGGGGCGCACGAACTGCGCGGCGGCCAAGACGACGACGAAGACGACGAAGACGACGAAGACCAGAGGGGCCCGCAGCAGTCGTCTCCTCATGGCGCGGCCTCACTTCGAGTCGAGTCCCTTGACGAACGAGAACCACTTGAACTGCCGTTCCAGGTGATGCGCCTTCACCAGATCGATGAGCTCCGGCGTCGGCTCACCGTAGACCGTCATGAAGTGGTTGTCGGCGTAGTCCTGAAACAGCTTGGTTCGGGCTTCGACAATGTTGCGGTTGTGCTCGATCAGCCCTTCAGGCCCCGTGTACGCCTCCCGCACTTCGCATTCGGTGCCGTCCTTGGTCAGGAACCAGTCGTAACGCAGCGTGTGCGTGTCTTTCTCCCTGGTGATCCGGATGCATTCAGCCGCCTGCTTCTTGAACCCTTCCAGCTGACCCGGTCGAACGGTCATGTGCGCGCTGAGTTCGAAGGCCATAGCTCCTCCTTCGGTGCTGGGATCGCGTCAGGTGTCTCTGTCGTCGCCGGAAATCCGGACACGATCAGCCGGATTGCCGGCAGACGCCGTGGTGTCACGCCTCATTGGCGGGATTGGGCACCACCCGCTATCGTCGAGTTGCATAGGCTGCGCCGGAGCACGCGGGCGGCGTCGTTTCCCGGAGAGTTGTAAGATCGTTGCACCGCGCCTTGAAACAGCTCGCCTCGATCCTCCTGGTTGTTCTGCTCGCGTCGCCGGTCGCCGCACCCGCGAACCGCATCGACGTGTGGGGCGGAGCACGCCCGCACCCCCTGGCGTTGGCGGGGCCGGACGCGTCCGCCGCGGCGATGGCCGCCGGGCGTGTGTATCGGTCTTCGCCGGTGTCCGCCCGGCAGTCGAGCGACAGCCATCCCGCGGAGTCGTCATCGCTCGACGTCTTCAATGCGCCCGACGGGTCTGCGCGTCTGACGCGCGCACGCGTCGGCATCGCACGCGTGCGATCCGTCCGTCCGCACGGCGATCGCGGGCCGCCGCGACGCCTCCTCTCGTAAGTCCGTCCCGACGTTCACCGCGAACTGAACGTGAACTGAAAGCGAACTGCTAGAAGGAGGCCGTGTGCCTGCAGATCAGATCTTCGTGTTGCTTCTCGTCATCGGAATCGTGCTGACGCTCGGGTGGGTGTCGTGGCATTCACGCCGTCAGGAGCAGACGCCGCCGCAGACGGAAGGCGATCGCGACTCATCATGAGTTCGTCATGATCGATCGGAGCTGGACGCGCTCGCGATCGAGGGCGACTACACGAACTCACGGCCGGCGAACGTCATTGCGTGGACCACGAGCCTGGTGATGATCGGGCTGACGATCGCGCTGGTATGGACGTCGATCAGAACTGGAGCCTGACGCAGACTTCGTCAAAAACTCAGGCGCACGCCGAACTGGAACGTCCGGGGATCGCCGACCGCGGTGATCTGGTTGAACGTCGACGACGGGTTGGTCGGATACGCGCCCGCGCCGAAGTTCGTGTTCCGCGTCAGGTTGTTGACGCGGTTGGTCAGGTTGAAGGTCTCGACGAGGCCGTCAATACGCCTACCGCCGCCGATCCGGACCCCGCGGCTCAGGCGCATATTGAGGGTGAAGAAGTCGCTGGCGACGCCGGCGTTGCGGTCGATGAACGTGACCGCGCGCACGTCGAAGTTCGCCGGTGAAACGGCGCCATTGGCGAGTGGCCGGCCGTTCGTGCCCTGGAGGCTGGCCACGCCCGACGTGATGTTGAAGGGCAGCGACGAGTTGTACTGCAGCATCGCGCTCAGCTGGAAGCCGTGGCTGAGCCGCTCCCACGCCGTCGTCGCGGGGGCCATCGAGCTGTTCACCGTTCCGTTGACGACGAGACGATGGCGTTGATCGTCGTCCGAGCGGCCCCAGTCGCGCATGATGTCGGTTGGATCGATGGGCGAGCTGAAGAAGAACTCGCCGACGTTGTTCATCGACGATGACAGCGTGTACGTGACGCGGAGGCTCGACCACGCCAAGGGCCGCTGCACGAACGAGACGTGGACGCCGTGGTAGCTGGACTCGCCGGCGGCCGAGTACTGGTTGTTGTTGCGGTACGCGGCATTCGGCCGGCAGCCGTTGTTGGTGCCGGCGGCGACGCAGGTCGGCACGTTCTGGTTCACCGTCATCAGCAGTCCGTCCCCGCGCGCGTACTGGTAACCGACGCTCACGGTGCGGCCGGCGCCGAGCGATCGCTCGACCTCGACGCTCGCCTGCTTCGAGTACCCATTCTGCAGCGTCCCGTTCATGGTCGTGAAGTCGACCAGCGTCGTCGTCAGAATGCGCGCCGGCATGATGTTCGGGAAGACCGGAGCGCCTGCCTGCGTCGGGATGATGCCCGACACGCCCGGTTGGTGGAGATTGTTCACGTCGGTCGTATTCCCGGCCGACAGAATGGCGTTGGCGACCGCCCGCAGCGGCACGCGATCGAAGAACAGACCCGCGCTGCCGCGAATGACCGTCTCGCCGGAGCCGGAGGGCGTCCAGGCGAACCCGGCGCGCGGCGACAGGTTGTTCGCGTCGGTGGCGACCGTCTCGACAAACTGCAGGTCGTACCGCAGGCCGACGTTGAGGGTGAGCCGCGAGCCCACGCGCCACTCGTCCTGCGCGTACAGGCCGACGTTGGGGTTGGTCTGCGAGACGACAGGATCGCCGAACGTCTGGGCGAACCCGCTGTACTTGCCGGCGAGAAAATCCTGGAGCGTGGAGAAGGTGTAGGCGCCGCGTGACGACCGCGGATAGGTGATGGTGTCGGCGTTGAACACGAAGTCGACGCCTGCACGCAGCGCGTGGGCGCCGGCCTGGTGCGAGATGTTGTCCACGACCTGGAACATCTTGTTCAGGCGCGCCGTGGGGCTGCTCGACGACGTGCCGAACGCCGCCACGCCGGCGATGCTCACCGCCGGTCCGACCGGGTCGGTCGGCGGCGCCTGCAGATCGCTGTAGGTGAACTGGGCGCGGGTTTCGTTGACGGTTCTGGGTGACATCGTCCAGGTGTTCGCGAACGCGATGGCCTGATCGATGTTGTCGAGTCCCGCCGACGCCGACGGCGCGTTCAGCCCGCCGACTCCGCGGGAGTTGTCGGACGTCACGTGGTAGAGGCTGTACCGGACCGTGAGCTGATCGGATCCGCTGATCTGGTGATCGACCTTCCCGAGCACGTTCGCGCTGTGCACCGGGTTGGGATACTCGCCGGTCGCGAGCGGCGCCCCCTGATACCCGACCGCATTGAGCCTGGTGTTGATGATCGGGACGTTCTCCGGAAGGATCGTCACCAACCCGGTCTGATCGAGGAGCCGGTGCTCGAAGTTCGTGAAGTAGAAGGTCCGGTTGCGCACGATCGGCCCGCCGATGCTGCCGCCGTATTGCTGCTGGTTCATCGGCAGCGTCGACCCCGACAGCGCGTTGGGTGCGTTGAGGCTGTCGTCGCGGATGAAGTCGTACGCGGTACCGTGCATGGCGTTGGTGCCGCTCTTGGTGACGACGCTGACATACCCGCCGAGCGCGCGGCCAAGTTCCGCCTGCCCGCCCGAGGTCACCACCTGGAACTGCTCCACGGCGTCCAGGCCGTACGGGATGCCGCTCAGGCCTGCCGCATCGTCGTTGGCCGACAGACCATCGACGATGAAGTTGTTCGACAGGTTGCGCTGGCTCGAGACGGAGATGCCCTGTCCGGGCACCGCCGACGTTTCGGCGAAGAGCTGCGTGCTGTTGGTGTTCGTGGTCGACACGCCGGGGATGAGCAGCGCGAGGTCCAGAGAGTTGCGGCCGTTCATCGGCAGGCTTTCGACCTCGGCCTGCGGCACCGTGCCCGCGATCTGGCTCCGTGCTGTTTCGAGCACCGTCGCGTCACCGACGACGGCCACGCTGGTGTCGAGCCGGCCGACAGCCAGCACGACCTGGACGTCGAATGCGGCGCCGATCGTGAGCGTCAACATCCGCGTGTTGTCCGTGAAGCCGTCCAGGTGCACGGTCAATTCGTACGGACCGACTCGCAAGTATGGAAACCGGAAGCGGCCTTCCGAGTCGGTGGTCGTGTCCGCGGTGACGTTCGTTGCGGTATGGCGAGCGCGAACCATCGCGCTCGGCACGACGGCGCCCTGCGGATCGCTGACGCGTCCGCCGACGCTCGCGGAATTGATGGTTTCCTGTCCGTACACGCGGCCGCCCGACGCCAGGGCGCAACACGCCACGAGAGCCAGGGCGACGCCAAAGTGTTTCACGAGCTCCTCCGATAAACGCTTCGCCAGACACGCCACACGCGCGATCGTCTGAAAGACGCGCGGTTTTCAGCAGTGAAGAGCACCCTCGGCGGGCGAGGGTGTGCGTGGGTTCAGAGCGGGCGATCGATCCCGAAGAAACGGGTCAGGCGCGAGGAGGAGGAGGATCCGGCGGGACCGGACGCTCGCCTCTGGTGCGAACGTCGGCCGCGGCCACGTAGGTCGACGGAGCCGGCTGAATCGAGCGCGTGGCGCCGCCTTGCACGCCGGTTACGCCGACCAGCGTGGCCAGGACAGCTGCGTCAGTGCTGCTCGCGGCCCGCATGGCGCAGGTCGCGGACTTCGCCTTGTGGTGCATGGGGCAGGCGCCGCCGAGATCGTGGCCGCACGAGCACTCGGCCGCGTGCGGAGCGGAGGACGTGATCCACAGCGCGACGGGGACGAGCGCCGCCGTCCCGACCTGGCTGAGCAGCCAGATCGCCGTGACGGGCGCCAGTACCGCGCGCAGTCGGAGCATCAGGAAGACACCTTATCGCCCGGCAACTGAGCCTGTCAAACCATGGGCCGCGGGTGACGTCGACGGCGTTGCGCTGCGGGTGCGATAGCCACTCAGCGGCGTGACGTCACGCGCTTCATGCGCCTCACGCTGCCGTTGATCCTCGTGCTCGCAGCGCTGGCGGCGAGTTCCGGTCGGCGTGCCGCCCGTGGCTGCTCGCGTTCGTGCTCATCGGGCAGTACGTGCACGCGGCTCAACGGCTTGCCTACACAGCCTGGAATCCGCTGTTGTCGTACACGTTCTTCGGCGGGCTCGTGCTGCTCGGGGTCGGCTACGAGCGGCTGTTCGCCATCGCCAGTGAACCTGTTGTCGTCGAGCCTCCACTCAGAACCGAACGATTGGAGAGCCGGGTTGCCGCCTCGGGATCGTGAGAAGGCAGATAGACCAGTGGCCGCTCCTGCCCCAATGCCAGGATTTGTGCGTGCGTGCGGCGCGCGACGCGCGGATCGGGGCTGACGCCGTCAACTTTCCCGGCCAGCAGCAATGCCTCGTTGTAACTGGTGTCGCCGGCCAGCAGATACGACGGATCGCCGCTGACGACAACCGAAACATGATCGGGCGTGTGGCCGGGCGTCGGTACGATCACCACATCACCATGGCGCGTCAGCGGCATCGACTCACCGAACGGGCCGAGTGGCCGTCGATCGAACCGGATGGGTTCCGGCGCCCACCATTTCGGCCACCGGTGCGGCAAGTAGCCCTGCGCACGCCCCACGAGCCCGCTCGCGCGCGCGAGCTCGCCTGGCGCGACCCACACGCGGCTTCCGGTCACGTGCGCGAGCCCTCCCGCATGGTCGGTGTGGAGGTGCGTGAGCACGACGTGTCGAACGTCGCGCGCGTTGATCCCGAGCGCGCGCAGCTGCGGGCCAAGTTCCTCCTCCGGCTGCACCGAGAAGTGCACCGCCCGCCGGTAGAACGGATGCCAGCGTGGGTGATAGCCACGCTCGTGCACGCGCGCCGTTTCGCCGGTATCGACGAGGACGAGGCCCTCATCGTGCTCGATCACCCACACGTGGATCGGGAGCCACTCGCTCCACTCGTCGTCCAACAACATATGGGCGAGGCGCGTGGGCGCGCTGCCGCCGCGCGATTCCATCTGCGGGCGGCGCACCTGGACTCGGCCGGTGGAGAGTGCGTGGATTCTGGCCATGGCCCGATTGTGCCGAATGCGATGCTCACAGGCTGTGACTTTCGTCACGCGTCCGCGACCACAACTCGCGGCTCAGGCGAACCGGATCGAGCAGCTCGACACGCCCGGGCGACGTGCGGATGAGACGTTCGGCCCGAAGGTCCGCCAAAACGCGCGCAACCACTTCTCGAACCGACCCGACGCTGTTCGCCAGATCCTGTTGACTCACGAGCGCAGTGAGCGGTCCGCCCGGAGGGCGCGAGGCCGCGAGATCGAACAGGTGGCGCGCGACGCGCTGGCGCACCGACGCGAACGTATTGCCGGCCAGTTCCTCGAGGACGTCGTACAGGCGGTGCACCGATTCCTCGGCGAGAGCCCACGCAATCGAGGCATCGGCACGCGCCAACCGCCTGACGCGGTCGCCGTCGAAGAGGAATGTCGCGCCCGGGACGAGCGCCTGCACGAAGACGGGCGGCGGTCCGCCGACGAGCGCCGGCGCGCCGAGCAGATCGCCAGTGCGCGCGTAGCGGACCGTCACCTGCCGTCCGTCGCTGGCGTTCATGTACACGCGGAGCAGACCCCGCAGGACGACGGCCAGCCCTGCGGCGTCGGCTTCGGCGTAGACGGTCTGGCCGGCAGGGAATTCGAGGACGCGGCCGCCGTCGGCGAGCGATGCGATCGTCCCGATCGGCAGCGATGTCCAGCGTCCGCGACGCAGCAGGTCCACGACATCGACGCGTGTCGGTTCCTGGTGCGGCTGACTCGGCCGGCGCGGCATCGCATGAGATTAGACGAAAGGCGCGGGCCCGGTGGGAGAATAGCCTGGCATGGCCGAGCGAATCGACCACAACCGCCGGCAATGGCTCGCGAGAGCGGCGATGTCGGTGGCCGCGGCGCACCTTGGCATGCGCGGCACGGCGCGCGCGAAAGATCGTGATTCGCACGAGCTGGCGGCGATCGGCCGTGCGGTGGACTGGGTCAACTCGCCGCGCCTGACGCCGTCGAGCCTGGCCGGCAAGGTCGTACTCGTGGACTTCTGGACCTACACGTGCATCAACTGGATGCGGACGCTTCCCTATGTCCGCGCCTGGTCGCAGAAGTACCGCGACCGGCTCGTCGTGATCGGCGTGCACACGCCGGAGTTCGCCTTCGAACATACCGTCGACAACGTCCGCCGCGCCGTGCAGCGGATGGGCGTCGATTACCCGGTCGCCACCGACAACGACTACGCCATCTGGCGCGCCTTCAACAACGCCATCTGGCCGGCCATCTACCTGGTCGATGCTCGAGGAAAGGTTCGAGAGCATCAGTTCGGCGAAGGCGGGTACGAACGATCGGAGAAGGCCATTCAGCGATTGCTCGCAGAAGCTGGTGTCGCTGGTGTCGCGGCCGGCGCTGAAGGCGGCGTCTCGGTCAACGCCGGCGGGCTCGAAGCCGCGGCCGACTGGGGCAACGTGAAGTCTCCCGAAAACTACGTCGGCTATGAGCGGACGCAGAACTTCGCGTCACGCGGCGGCGCGGACGCCGATCGTCGTCGCGGCTACGCCGCGCCTTCGAGGCTGGCGCTCAATGAATGGGCGCTGGCGGGTGAGTGGACGATCGGCCGGCAGGCGACCGCGCTGCACACACCGGGTGGCCGCATCGTGTATCGCTTTCACGCCCGCGACCTGCATCTCGTCATGGGGGCGGGCCGGCAAGGGCAGTCCGTTCGGTACCGCGTGTCGCTTGACGGCCAGCCGCCAGGCCCTGCGCACGGCCTCGATGTCGACGACGGCGGCAACGGCACAGCAGCCGAACCGCGGTTGTATCAGCTGATCCGGCAGCCGGCGCCGATTGTCGATCGCCTGTTCGAGATCGAGTTCCTCGATGCCGGCGTGGAGACATTCGCCTTCACGTTCGGTTGAGAGTCTATGGCGCCTACGACACAAAGCCACCAAACATCTCTTTGTGTCAATCGCGTCGTCGAGTGAGCAATGCGAGGCAGTCGCGTCAGGTGCCGCCGACCCGCCTGATCCCGCAACGTTCCGGCTAAGTCGCCTTTTGCGCGAGCTCCGTCAAGCTTGCTCCAAGCATCCGATTGAACGCCGGAAACGGATGGATGACATCGGCGAGCGTCTTGAGTGGGATGCGCAGCTTGATCGCCAGCACCAGCTCGCCAAGGATTTCGCCGGCCCGCGGCGTGACGAGCGTCGCGCCGACGAGCACGGCGCGCGTCCGGTCGCCCACAAGCTTGAGCGCGCCGCTGTGAAAGTCATGGATGGACCCACGCGCCGTTTCGGCCGGATCGGCGCTGGCGACCACGACATCGATGCCTCGTGCGCGTGCGGCCGCCTCGGACAGACCGACCGACGCGATTTCAGGATCGGTGAACGTGACGCGAGGCACCGCCGTGTGATCGGCCTTCGCATCCAGGCCTCGCAGCCGGCGTGCGATCACCTGACCGTGGTAGTAGGCGAGGTGGGTGAAGCCGCCAAGTCCCGTGATGTCGCCCGCGCCGAAAACGCCGGGCTTGCCCTGAGCGCCGTCGAAGGGCCGCTCTTCGAGTGTCGCCGCATCCACCTTCAACCAGCCGCGATCCGTCTGCGCGAGGCCGGCGGCACGCCACGCTTCGGCGTTGGGGCGGCGGCCCGTGGCCACCAGCAAACGGTCAGCGCGGATGACCGCTCCGGACTTCAAGTGAACGACGACGGGCGACGATCGTCGCGACGTGCCGGCGGATTGCGGTTCGACGCCGACACACGGGTCTCCAATCTTCAGCGCGATCCCGTCCGCCTCGAGGTGCGTCCTGAGCGCGGCGCCGGCCTCCGGTTCCTCGTGGCCGAGGAATGTCGGTTCCGCTTCGATGATCGTGATGCTCGAGCCGAGTCGTGCGAAGGCCTGCCCCAGCTCGACGCCAATGGCGCCTCCGCCGAGGATCGCGAGCGAAGCCGGCAGCTCGTTCGGAATCGTGGCCTGGCGGTTGGTCCAGAACTCGACGGTGTCGAGGCCGGGGATGGGCGGAATCGCCGCGCGGCTGCCGTTGGCGATCACGACCGCGCGACGCGCGACGAGATGATCGCCGCCCACTTCGACCGTGCGCACGTCCGCCAGTTTCCCTTCACCGCGAAAGAGTTTCGCTCCGGTCGCCTCGAGCTTCGCGGCGGGCCGGCTGTCGTCGAGGTTGCGCGCCTCCCAGAGGACGCGCGTCGAGATCTTGGGGAAGTCGACGATCCATTCCACGCGCGAGGCGGCGAGGGCGCGCGCGCGATCGGCCTCGCTCAGCGTTTCGGCCGAGCGAAGCAGCGTTTTCGACGGAATGCAACCCCAGTACGGGCATTCGCCGCCGACGAGCTCGCGCTCGACGACCGCAAGCGTCAGCCCGCTGTGCTCGAGCCCACCTGCGATCGCTTCGCCGGCGACGCCGCCTCCGAGACAGACGACGTCGAACTCCTGCGACAACGGACCTCCCTCGCAGCCCATCCTCGACGTGCAAGATGCTCGCCCGGGCCTAAGCAGACTTCTTCGTGGGCAGGAAGGCAACCTGGTGGAGCGCTGGTGACGCCATCAACAACAGCGCCACGCAGAACAGCGGCCAGTTGAATGTCGTGGGCAGCATGCGCAGGACGGCGTCTCGGCCGTCGGGCAGCGCTCGCCAGGCGTCGATCATGAACACGGCGAGCGCCACCGCGACGCCGACCGAACCGAGCGCCCACGGCCAGCGCGCGTGGCTCGCTCGATCGTTCATCTGCGTCGCCAGCGTGCCCCACAGCATCATCACCAGCGCGATGCTGACCGGCGCGAGAACGGGCCCCCACCACGGAAGCGGCAGCAGGAACAGGATGTCCCAGTCGAACAGCGTTCTCGGCCAGCCCGAGATGAGGTGAAGGAAGACGTAATAGAAGATGTCCCAGGCGCCGAACGCCAGCGCCGCGTAGCCCGCGCGTCGCCGCCACGTGCGGCCCGCGAGCAGCCCCAGCGCGCCGATCATGACGAGCGTCGCCGCCTCGCGCCACAGTTCGACGGGGCCCAGCGCGCCGATCACCGGTTCGAGTGGCAGCGGGTTCGCCTGATACGGCTCGATCCGGTCGACGAGCGTCCGGACGTAGAAGACACTCGCGGCCTCGACCCAGGCCATCGCGATCGCAAAAACCATGACGATCGTCCACCGCGCGCGCTCCGAAAGGTAGCTGTTCATCGCAGAGACTCCGCGGCGCTCGCGAGGCCAGCGTGTCCCGCTGAAGCGCTTGCGCACAGGCGGATGCGCGCCTCGACGCGATCGATGACGTCGTCCGGCGTCGAGGTGCCCGCCGTCAGCCCCACCACGTCCGCGGCATCAAACCACCCGGGGCAGACGTCCGCATCGGTGTTCACGTGGTGTACGCGCGCGCAATAGCGCGCGCAGGTCTTGACCAGCTCGCGCGTGTTATTGCTCGACGGTCCGCCGACCACGATGACGACGTCGGCTTCGCGGGCTATCTCGATCGCGGCCGTCTGCCGCTCCTTCGTCGGATGGCAGACGGTGTCGACAACGCGCACCTCCGAGTGCGGGAATCGCCGCCGGATCAGGTCCGCCAGGCGCCGCACCCGTTCGACCGGCTGCGTCGTCTGGGCCGCGACGCCGACGCGTGGATGCTCGTCGAGCGCGAAGATGTCGTCGTCTTCGAGCACCACGTCGAAGCGATCGAGGTCGCCGGTGAGGCCGCGCACCTCCACGTGGTCGCGCTGCCCGACGATGACGACGTGGTAGCCGTCGCGCGCGAGGGCGGCGACGGCCCGGTGCGCGACGCGGACGAGCGGGCAGGTGGCTTCGACCACCGTCAGTCCCAGCGCGCGGGTCCGTGCCAGCGTCCGCTCTGACGTCCCGTGTGCTGTGACCATCAGGGTCGGCGTGGTGACATGCGCGACGTCGCGCGCGACCGCGATGCCCTTCGCCTCGAGGGCGCCGAGGACGGCGGGGTTGTGGACGAGGTCGCCGAGGATCGTGAGCGGCCCGGCGTCCGCATGCTCGAGGGCGAGCGCGATGGCGTCGCGGACGCCGAAGCACATGCCGAGGTGGGCCGCCCGGAGGATGCGCACGGACCCATTATATACAAATAACTCTGTAGAACAAAGTATCCATGAGAATACGCGGAGGCGGAGCGCATATACTCCACGGCAACCCGAGTGCCGAGCGTTCATGTCGCCTGAGCCCATTCCCGCGCGTATCGCCGCGATCGCGCGGCCGAGCCCGCCACTCTGGAAGTACTACGTGCTCCAGGCACTCGCGAGCAACGTCGCGTTCCCGGTCACCATCGTCCTGCTGTACTTCCGCTATCACACGATGCAGTACCGCTTCGATGCCGAGGGGATTCACATGCGGTGGGGCATCCTGATGCGTCGTGAGGTGATGCTCAATTACTCGCGCATCCAGGACATCCAGTTGCGCGCGAACTTCGTCGAGCGCTGGCTGGGCCTGGCGCGCATCGAGATCCAGACCGCGAGCGGCAGCGCCGGTGCACAGATGACGCTCGAGGGCCTGCTCAACTTCGTCGAGGTCCGCGACTTCCTCTACTCTCGGATGCGTGGTGCGCGTCATCTCGGAGACGCGCCCGTCACGGCGCCGTCCGAATCGCTGGCGGGCGCGCTGATCGACGTCGCACGCGAGCTGCGCGCGATCCGTCAGCTTGTCGAAGCGCGTGACCGCGATGGCCGGACTGGACGCTGATCCCGACTTCCGCTTGAGCGGCCTCGAGCGCCGGCTGCTCGGCGCGCTGGCGGTGCCGGAGGCTCCGGAGCCGCCGGATGGATCACCAGATTCGATCCGCGTCTTCCGCGCCGGACGGAAGTATTACCTGTGGCTGGTCATCATGTGGGCCTTTGGCGCGATCCTCGCTGGCCTCGTGGCCTCGAGCCTCAGCATTCCGCTCGTCATTGCGATTCGGCGCGCGCCCGCCTGGCCGAAGATCGCTGCCGGCGCGGCGTTGATACTCATGTGGAGCACGTACGCCGTGGCCGCCGCCGTCACGTACATCTCCCGCCGTCTCAGTTACGGCCTCCGCTGGTACATCGTCACCGACCGCAGCCTGCGGATCCGGACCGGCATCTTCCAGTTGACGGAATTGACGATGACCTACAGCAACGTGCAAGAGATCCGCGTCGCGTCGGGACCGCTGCAGTACCTGCTGGGGATTGCCGACGTTGAAGTGCAGGCCGCGGGCGGCGGCGGCGACGGCCAGCACGGTGGCGGTCACGTCGGCCGATTCAGCGGTGTGTCGCACGCGACCGACATCCGCGACGTGATTGTCGAGCGACTTCGGCAGTACCGCGATTCAGGACTCGGCGAGACGGCGCACGCGGCGACGCCGCAGCCGGCGTCCGATCTCGCTGCGGCCAAGACGGTCCTGGAGGAAGCGCGCGCCCTGCGCGCGGCGCTCGATCACTGACGGCCGCGGTGTTCGGCACGCGGATCCGGCCCCTGGCAAGGTAACGATTCAGCCTGTCGATTTCGCGCGGACTCGCGAGCGCGTCGAACGCGGTCAGGCGGAACGCGCGCCGCTCGTGGGGAACCGGTTCGATGCCGTTCGGGTGCGCGACCCGTCCGTGCGGGTGGACGAAGTCGAGACACCGCTCGAGCTCGTGGCCGCCCGCGAGCGCCTGCACACCATCCAGTCCGTCGGGTGCGAACGCCCTGAGTCGATCGATCGATTCGCGACGCCGGGCATCGATCGCAAGATGAGCGCCGACGCGTCGCACCAGACGGGCCGCGGCGGCGCCCGATGCGGTCGCGATCACGTGCGCACGGCGCTGAACCGCGAACTGAACGGCCATCGTGCCGACGGCACCCGACGCACCGAAGATCAGCACGGTCTGGCCCGGCCGCAGCCTTCATCGTGTCGGGGATGTCATGCGACTCTGCGTGGGCCGCTCTCGAGACTCGACGATGAGCCACAAAAATGTGCGATCGAGACGCGCTGCACGATCACCACCAGGCGCGCGATCGCGAGGCGCTCCGGCACGTGCGTTGCTCGTCCATTCGTGCGAACGAGCGGCCTCATGCCTCAGCGAGACATTCCCGTCCCATCCGCACATTCGGGCTCAGCTTCGAACCTGGGGTGTATGGATAGCGCCTGCTGGACGTATCGAAACCAGTCAGCTGGAAACCGATAGTGAGCATCGATCGTCGAAAGGAACACCATGAAAGATAGATCGCCCGATTCAGAAGAACAGTACGGATCGCCTCGCCCGACCCCGCCGCTCGGCCCCGCGAATGAAGCACGCGCGCCGAACGGTTCGCGGATGAATCGCATTGCCGAGCGCGCCCACGAGATCTACGAGCGGCGCGGCGGCGAGAACGGCAAAGCGCTCGACGACTGGCTGCAGGCCGAGCGCGAGATCGACGGAGAAGATTAGGCGTCAGGATACCTGCGCCGCCGTGCGAGCGGCCGGCTGATACGTGCCGGGCGTGGCGCGTCCCGCGATGGACAGTCGATTCCACGCGTTGATCGTGGCGACGGCCACGGTCAGATCGGCGAGCTCCTTCTCGCTGAAATGCGAGCGGACGCGCTCGTACACGTCGTCTGCGACGTGTCCCTGCGAGACGCGCGTCACCGCTTCGGTCCACAGCAGGGCCGCTCGTTCGCGGTCGGTATAGAAGGGCGCTTCCTCCCAGGCGTCGAGCGAGTACATCCGCTGCTCGGATTCGCCGATGGCACGGAGATCCTTCCAGTGCATATCGAGGCAATACGCGCACCCGTTGATCTGTGACGCGCGGAGCTTGATCAGATGTAGGAGGCCTTCCTCGAGGCCGCATCGATGGACGTATTCCTCCAGGCCGAGCATCGCTCGAAACGCGTCGCCTGCCACTCGCATGTAATTGATTTGTGGTTCCATCATGTGCTCCCGGCAAAATTGAGCGTAAAGAGGTGCAGATGTCGAGTACACCCTCGCCCTTCGATCCACGAGCGTTCATCAAGAGTGTTCACGGGGTGCGCTACCAGGTCAAAGACGTGGCCCGCTCGGTAGCCTTCTACACCCAGCATCTCGGTTTCAAGCTGGAGCATCAGCAGCTGCCGGCGTTCGCCAGCGTCTCGCTCGACGATGCGCACATCCTGCTGAGCGGCCCTGGAGCCTCAGGCTCGCGGCCGATGCCGGACGGTCGACGTCAGGAGTCGGGCGGTTGGAACCGTGTCGTGCTGAGGGTTTCGGATCTGCCCGGGTGCATGGCCGGGATGAAGCAGGCGGGCGTGGTCTTTCGAAACGGCCTGGAAACGGGCCCGGGCGGCCGGCAGATTCAAATCGAGGATCCCGATGGCAACCCGCTCGAGTTGTTCGAGCCGGCGCGGTGAGCGCCGCGACAAGACGAGGCGGCGCGGTCGCGCTCGCGCACGAGTAACCAAAACTTGCAGTCAGCTGCAGGACTCGAAGGAGGACAAGCCATGCTGACCAGGACGCCGATCGTCCCGTATATCCCGGTGAAGGACATGGCGCGGGCCCGGCAGTTCTACGAAGGGAAGATTGGCCTCAAGCCAAAGCAGGAGTACGCAGGCGGGGTCATCTACGAATGTGGCAAGGGATCGTGGGTGTTCATGTATCCGACGCCGAACGCGGGCACGTCGCAGGCGAGCACGGCGTTCTGGGCCGTCGACGACGTGGCGTCTGAAGTCGCGGAGCTGAAATCGAAAGGCGTGAAGTTCGAAGAGTACGACATGCCGGGCATCAAGACGGTCGACGGCATCGCAACCAGCGGCGGCGCGAAGACCGCATGGTTCAAGGATACTGAAGGAAACATTCTCGCGGTGAGCCAGCGGCTCTGATGCGGGAGGAAAGGATGAAGACGATGCCCGACGCGATCAGAATCGCGACCTGCCTGTGGTTCAACAAGAACGCCGAGGAGGCGGCGATGTTCTATGCCGCGACCTTCCCGGACAGCCGGGTCACCGCGGTGCACCGATCGCCCAGCGACTATCCGAGCGGCAAAGCGGGCGACGTGCTGACCGTCGAGTTCACCGTGCTGGGTCAGCCGTTCGTCGGGCTGAACGGCGGCCCTCAATTCACCTTCGACGAAGCGATTTCGTTCCAGGTGTTCACCGACACGCAGCAGGAAACCGACCGCTACTGGAACGCGATCGTGAGCGGCGGCGGACAGGAAAGCGTGTGCGGCTGGTGCAAGGACCGGTTCGGTTTGAGCTGGCAGATTGTGCCCCGCGCGTTGATTGAGGCGATGAACGATCCCGACACTGCCGCCGCCAGACGTGCGATGGAGGCGATGATGACGATGGAGAAGATCGACATCGCCCGGATCGAGGCGGCGCGCGCCGGCGACACGCGCGTGGTTCATTCCTCGTAGGCGAGGCTCAGCGGCGCTTCGTCACCTGTGGCGTCTTCCACGTGCCGTCGATGACCTCGGGCTTCGGCCAGTACAACCGCAGCGCCATCATGAACGGCCCGCTTGGCGCCGGCAGCCAGTTGGACTCCTTGTCCTTGCCCGGAGAGGCGTGCTGGATGACGAGGGTCAGTCCACCGTCGGCGTCCCGCTTCATCCCGGGCAGCATCGGCGAATTGAGCAGGTAGCGGTTGAGGGGGTTCGCGACGAGCAGGCGCGACGGCAGCTCGTACATCGTCAGCGACCAGAAGGCATTGACGGGTGGCAGCTGTCCGGGCGCAAAGCGCAGCGTGTACGCGTTCGCACCTGTCAGCGGCGCGCCGGATGCGTCGAAGTTGACGATCGGGTACCAGGCCTCTTCCGCGGAATTGCCGTAGATGCCGATCGCCGCCGCCGCCATGCGATAGGCGTGGTTGTTCTGCAGGTGGTCGCGCGATCCGGCGACATCACCAGAGGTGAGCTCACCGCTCGCGAGTTTCTTCTCGATGCCCTCGAACGTCGTCCAGGCATCCTTGATGCCGTCGGTGACCGCCTGACGGATCTCGGGGCTCAGCGTGCCGGCGTCGAACGTCTTGCCGGCGCCGATGTTGAGCCGCGCGAAGCGCGCCATGAGATCCCGCTCGGACGCCTGCGTCGCGCAGAACTGCAGCACGAAATTGAGGATGCCGAAGAACGCGGGGGACGTGCGCTCGTCAGCGGCGCTGAGCGGCTTGATGAAGGCGACGATTGGTGCAGGGCCGGCTGGCTGCCCGAGGGATCGAGACAGCGTCTGGACCTTGTAACCGGATTGCACGTGCGTGACGTTCTCCATGTCCTTCGGATCGAACAGCTGCGTCCGGAAGATGATGAACGCGAAATCGGTTTCCGATCGCATGACATCCGTCACGTCGGCGGGCTTCTCGCCGTGCCAGCGTGGCCCCGCCAGCAGGTAGTTCGCGGCCCCGTTGCCGGTCGCGCGGCTGCCCACGTAGGCGAAGTTGAACGTGTACATGTCGATGAACTGGACGGAGTAGTAGCGTCGCTTCTCGACCTCCGGCACGGTGATGACGAGCGGCTCGGCTCTGAGGTCCGCGCCGATGAACGAGTACGGCGTGTCCGAGTTCGGACTCTGGATCGCCCGGTCTTCCGGCGTATACACGCGCGGCGTGTGGTGCAGCTGGTTCCATCCACCCTTGTAGTCGGGGTCGCTCGGGTTGACGAAGTACGAGTACTGGATGCGGTAGCTGTCGACCAGTGGAAATCCGTACGTGTAAGCGTCCCTGGCGATGGCGCGCGCTTCATCCGCGCTGATGGAGGCGGCCGTCGATATCTGTGGCTTGGGCTGACACGCGACGATCGACGTGCAGAGACAGACGATCGCCGCGATTCTGGCGTCAATCGTCAACGCGAGTCCTCATGACGTGTTGTCAGAGGCTCCACGATACCCTAGCGGACGACCGGGCGCGGATCGTTTACAGACACTTCCCCTGGCCGTAATTCGACCAGACGATGTGTTCGCCAGTAGGGAGGATCAACAGTTCTGCCGAGATCAGTCTCGCGACGGTTTGACCCGTGGAATCGAGTGGCGGCGCAACGACGTCGTCCTTCGTGCGGTACCCGCACGCCTCGATTGATTCGCCGGCCCTGAGCGCGGTGTTCTTGTCCAGACCCCGTCGCGACAGCTGAAGAATGGAGGGACCTTCGAGCGCCCAACGTTCCGGGCTGCCGTCGTCTGCCCATGAGTCCACATACATGATGCTGTGCGGATTGACGGCATCGAACCTTGAGATGACGCCTTTGATTCGAACCACCTTGTTCCCGTCGAATACCCCCGAGAAGGAATGGTGGGCAGCCAGCGGCCGCGCGAGCGACGCAGCAACGGCGACTGCACAAGCGACCCGCTTCCTCGTGCTCATCGGACCTCCTTTGGCCATACAGTGCTCAGACGGTATTCCGATGATGTGACCGGTTTGTTACGGCGGTGGCCCCGGGCTCCCGAAGGCAAGGGCACGTTCAAGCCGCAGGGGTGTGGCCGGCCGCCTCGTGAAGCCGCGATCCGAATTTCAGATACAGCGTCGGCACCACGAACATGTTGAGCAAGGTGGAGGTCGTCAGGCCACCGAGGATCACGATCGCCATCGGCGTCTGAATCTCGCTGCCGGTCTGACCGCCGCGAAGCGCCAGTGGAATCAGGGCCAGACCCGCCGCCGCCGCCGTCATGAGGATGGGCACGAGCCGCTCTTCGGCGCCGCGCTCCACCGCCAGTCGAAAATCCCGAACGCCCTCCACGTTCATCAGATGATGGATGTGCGTCACCAGCATGATGCCGTTGCGCGTCGCGATGCCGAACAGCGTGATGAAGCCGATCGTCGTGGCGACGTTGAGGATGCCACCGGCCAGAAAGACGCCGGCCACGCCTCCGATCAGGGCCAGCGGCAGGTTCACCATCACGATGAGCGCATCACGAGCCCGTCCGAACGCCAGCACGAGCAGCACGAACACACCCGCGATTGCCAGCGCGCCCAATCCCCTCAACCGCTGCGACGCGCTCTGCTCGCTCTCGAACTGCCCCCCGTACTCGACCCGATACCCGGCTGGCATGGGGACCCCGTTCGCGATGGCGCGACGGATGTCGTCGACGACGCTTCCCAGATCGCGGCCGGCGACGTTGCAGGAGATGACAATGCGGCGTTGCACGTTCTCGCGAAGGACCATATTCGGACCCTGTTCCCGCCGAACATCGGCGAGCGCGCGGACAGGGACGATCGCGCCGCCGGGCGTATCGATGGGCAGATCCGCGATGCGATCAAACGCCGATCCGGAGGCCGGATCGAACTTGACAGTCAAGTCGAACGCCGTCCCGCGATCGAAGATTCGGCCAACCGTCGCTCCCGCGAGACTCGTTTCGATGGCTTCGGCGACATCGCCGGGGCGGAGCCCGTAGCGTGCGATGGCCGAGCGGTTCAGGACGAACCGCACGAAGGGCACGTCCATCTGCTGCTCGAGCGACAGGTCCACGACGCCCGGCACCGGCTCGATCGTCGATCGCACACGCTCTCCGAGACGGCGGAGCGTGGCGAGGTCGTCGCCAAAGACCTTGATCGCGATGTTCGCCCGAGTGCCGGACAGCATGTGATCGATCCGATGAGAAATCGGCTGTCCGATCGTCACGTTCGTACCCGGCAGCGTCGCGAATTGGCGGCGAAGTTCTGCCAGCAACTGATCGCGCGGCCGGCTCGTGTCACGCAGGCCCACGTCGATTTCGGCCGCTTCGACACCTTGGACGTGCTCGTCGTATTCGGCGCGGCCGGTGCGCCTCGCCGTCGCCACCACTTCCGGCTGCGACAACAGAATCTCCTCGACGCGCCGGCCGATCTCGTTGGACTTGGCCAGCGACGTCCCGGGCAGCGTGTTGGCCTGGACGGTCAGGCTTCCCTCGTGGAACTCCGGCAGGAATGCGGTCCCCGCCTGGGTCAGCCCCGCCAGCGCCACGACAAGCAGCGCCGCGGACAGAATGATCACGGCGAACGGGTGTTCGAGCGTGGACGGGAGGACGCGCGCGAACCCCGCTTTCAAGCGACGGGTCAGCCATCCGTCATGACCACGCTCGATCGAGGCGGCGCGCGGCAGGAAGGTGGCGCAGAGCGCCGGCGTGACGATGACGGCGACTCCCAGCGAGGCGAGCAGCGCCACGATGTAGGCCACGGCGAGCGGCGTCAGCAGCCGGCCTTCGACACCGGCCAGGCCGAACAGCGGCAGAAAGACGACGACGATGATCACGGTGGCGAACACGATCGACGTGCGGATCTCGAGCGTCGCGTCGCGGACGATGGTCGCCGCAGGTTGGCGATCGGCGTCCGGTCTCGCCCGGTTCTCGCGAAGCCGGCGCACCACGTTCTCCACGTCCACAATCGCATCGTCGACGAGATCGCCGACGGCGATGGCCATGCCGCCGAGCGTCATCGTGTTGATGCCCGCGCCGAAGGCGCGAAGCGCCAGAACCGCCGCGGCAAGCGAGAGGGGAATCGCCGTCAGCGTGATCGCGCTTGCGCGTGCGTTCGCGAGAAAGACGATGACGATCACCACCACGAGGAGTCCGCCGTCGCGAAGCGCGCGGAAGACGTTGGACACCGCGACCTCGATGAAGTCCGACTGACGGAAAATCCGGCGGTCGATGATCATGCCGGCCGGCAGCTCGCGCTGGAGCGTGTCGAGCTCGCTATCGAGACGGCGTGTCACCTCGACGGTGTTGGCGCCTGGTTGCTTCTGCACGCCGACGATCACCGCCGGCTTCCCGCTTCGGGAGCCTTCGCCGCGTTTGAACGCGGCGCCTTCGCGCACGTCCGCCACATTTCGCACCAGGACGGACCGGTTCCCGCGCAGCGCGACCACGGTTTCACCGATCTCTTCGGGAGTCCTGGCCCGGCCGACCGCCTCGAGCACGTACTCCTGTGCCCCTTCGGTAAACACACCGGCAGACGTGTTCAGGCTGGCGCCCCGGACGGCCGTCAGCAGCTCGGTGAGCGTCACGTCGTTGGCGCGCAGCGCGTCGGGGTGCGCGATGACCTGGAACTGGCGCTCGGATCCACCGATCGGTGTGACCTGCGACACGCCGGGAACGGCCAGCAGCCGGCGCCTCACCGTTGTGTCGGCGACGGTCCGCAAGGCGAGCGGATCGTCCTGATCCGAGGCAATCGCGAAGAACAGAATCTCCCCCATGATCGACGAGACCGGCGCCGGCACGGGCCGCTCGACCTGCGGAGGCAGCGTGCCGCTGACAAGGGACAGCTTCTCGGACACGAGCTGACGCGCCATGAAGATGTCGGTGCCCCAGTCGAATTCCACCCAGACGACCGCGATGCCGACAGCCGTCGCCGATCGCACGCGCCTGACGCCCGATGCGCCGTTGATCGCGCTCTCGAGCGGAAACGTCACAAGCGATTCCATCTCCTCCGGGGCCATGCCGTGTCCCTCGGTCAGGATGGTGACGGTTGGCGCGGTCAGATCCGGAAAGACGTCGATCGGCATGTGCCGCGCCGTCCACGCGCCGGCGCCGAACAGGAGCAGCGCGAGACCGATCACGAGCCAGTTGTGTTCGATCGACCATTGAATGACAGATTTCATGGTCGACCTCAGTGCACGTGGCCTTCCGCGGGCAAGCCTTTCGCCGCGGAGGCCAGTTGAATGTCGTACGCGCCGCGCGTGACCACGCGGTCGCCTGGCTTGACGCCCGCCCTGAGCCCGACCACGCCACCCTGTCTCGACGCGACGTCGACGAAGCGGCGCGCGAAGCGCTCGCCGGCGATCTGGACGAACACGTACGGCCTGCCCGCTTCGACGAGCACGGCCTCGCCGGGCACGACCGGGACACGCTGGGTCTTGCCCGTGTAGAGAATGGCGGTACCGGTCTGCCCGACCAGCAGCTCGCCACCCCGATTCTCCACTTCGATCTGCAGGGGAAGCGCTCGCGTCTTGGGATCGATGACCCCGGCGTCGTGGACATGATCCGGCTTGAGCTCGATCGGATCCGCACGGCCAGGTATTTCCAGTGCGACCGCGGTGAGCGCGCGCGCTGCCGGAGCCTCGTTCGGCGGCACCTGCGCCTGCAGCTCGACACGGTCGCCGCGTACGACCCGGAAGAGCGGAGCGCCTTCGCTGTAGGAGGCGCCAACCGCCGCGAACACCTCCGCGATTCTTCCGGCAATCGGCGCACGCAAGACGAAGGCATTGCCAGCCGCGGCGCCGCCGCCGCTCCGCAGCACTTCGTCGCGCTGCGCGAGCCTCGCGCGGGCGGCCGTGAGCCGGGCCTCGGCAACCGCAACGGTTCTGCGTGCGTCTTCAACTCTTCGACCGGGAACCGCGCGTTCTTCGAGGAGTTTTTCGGCCCGGGCCAGATCGGCTCGCGCACCGTCCAGCGTGGTCTGCGCTTCGGTCACTGTGGCCTCCAGCGAAGCGCGGTCCTCGCCTCCACTGGACAGGCGCGGTTCCAGGCGCCCGAGCTCCTGGCCAGCGGCGACGCGATCGCCCACCGACGGCAGTCGGTTCGACGCGTAGCGACCGTCGGAGGGCGCCGAGACGAGCGCTTCGCCGCCCGTGATCGGTTCGATGGCGGCGGGTACCCGGATCGCGGTTCGCACGTCACCCTCACGGACCTGAGCGGTCGCAAACGGATTCGTCCACTGCTGCTCTTTCAGGTAGGCGATGGCCGCCGGATCCGTCCCCGGCCGCTTTCCGGCATCGGCCAGCGCAGACGCCTCATCGGCAAAGACGACGAGGCTCCCGAGATCGTGTCGATCGGAGAGACCGGGCGCCGAGACGAGCAGCGCCCAGTGATACCGTCCCGCCGGCGGCAGTTGGCCTTCGACTCGAAAGGCCCCCGGACGGAGCGGCTCCGAACCCGTCAGCACGGCGCGCGCGCCGTTTCCCTCGGGCGTCATCTCGATCGTCGGCCGTCCTGCGTTGAGCGCCTTGAAATCCGCCAGCGTGGTCAGGTGCACGGCAAAGCGAACGGTCTGTCCGGCGACGAGCGGCGGATACTCCATGTACAGTTCGGTCTGCTGCGTCCAGCTCGTGACATCGAGTGTGGGCGGTTCGGCGGCCGAATGCTGTCCCGGAGGCGTGTTCGCGCGGCGGCACGCGGGACTGAGCGCAATCGCGAGACCGACGGCGATCGAGAGGCTTCGTCTCATTATCGGATCTCCGATCCGCTCACACGTTCGAGCTCGATCTCCGCCTGCCGCGCCGCCACATCGAGACTCGCCTGGCGAATGCGCGCAGCGCCGCTGTTGCGGTACGCGTCGAGGAGCTCGAGGATGCCGCGTTCGCCCGCGTCGTAGCTGACCTGCGCGATCCGTTCGAGCAGGGTCGCGTTGGCCGCGGTCGATTCGCGATAGCTGTCGGCGGCCTGCCGTCGTTCGCTCACGATGGCGCGAAGGGCGGCCAGCCTTGTGCGCAGCGACGCCTGGACGGCCGTGATCTGTGCGTCCGCACGGGCTCGACGAGCTTCGGCGAGCGCCTGCTCGGGCTTCGCATGATCGAACAGCGGGACCGCGACGTGAACGCTGAACACGCTGCCGATGTCGCCGCCGCCGATGTTCGACGACTTGGTACCGGCGACAATCTCGGGCTCGGGAATCGGTCGTCGTCCTGCGGCGTGCATCGCGAATTCCGCCGACGCGGCTTCCTGCCTGAGCGCGGCGAGCTCGGGAAGCGCGGTCTGCGCGCGGGCCAGCATGTCTTCGACCGACGGCAGCGGTATCCGCGACGGCGATCGATCCGCGGCGACGAGGCTGGTCACGTCAGTCGACGGATCGAAGAATTCGGCCAGACCGGCCTGCGCGCGCGTGCGATCGGTCCGGGCCGCCGCCAGGTCGGCGTCGAGATCCATGACCTCGCGCTCGGCGCGAAGCCGGTCGTAGCCGGCGGCGTCACCGGCAGCTTCCCGCCGCGCGAGAATGCCAGCGAGGGTACGGAGCCGATCGCGCGAGGCGACGATTTCCGATTCGCGGACCTGAGCGGCGACGAGGTCCGCGTATGCAGCCCGGAGCGCCGCGCGAACCTGCCACAGTTCCGCGTCGGCGCGACGCTGGCTCGCGGTGACCAGTGCCGCCGCGGCTTCGACGTCGAAGCCCCGTCTTCCCGTGATGGGCAGGGGCTGCGTCACGAGGAACATGTGTTCGGTGACGCCCGCAACAGCTTCGCGGTTGTACGTCACTCGCGGGTTGGGCCACCGCGACGCAGCCAATCCCTCGGCGCGCGTGACGTCCACGGCGCTTCTGATGGCTCGAACGCGCGGGCTGTCGGTTGACAGTCGCGCGAGAGCGTCCGCTTCGGAAAGAACAGTCTGGGCTGCAGCGAGCCTGGGCAAACAGGCCAGCGCCGCAGCCACGCACCACGTGCGTGTCCGCATACGACTCCTTTGAGACAGACGAATATCGAGACGCGGCTCTAAAGCCGCTTACGTGGTGGGAGAGAAGGGCGGGGCGCGGAGTCCGGTCGGAGCGCGGGGCGGGCCGTGAATCAGGACGCTGACGTCGGCAAGCGGTCGCTCGATCCGGCGAAGCGTTGGCGGATCGATACGCTCGATGACGCTCCGCTCCGGCGCGGCGATCACAATCGAAGGCGCGATGTTGTAGATGGTGTCCAGCGTGATGGCTGGACTGTCGTCGTCGTCATCAAAGTTCGAATCGCGCTCGGTTCGATGCGGGCTGTGCGGGGACAGGTGCCGATGGATGGTGACGTGTGCGTGCCCGTGGTCCTCATGTTTATGGACGTGTTCGGGCGGCGCGATGGGGAGCAGCCCCAACGCAGTGCCAAGGACGCCGGCCAGGAACCGGGACACCTTCACGTCGCAATCGTACGCGACTACCCGGGCCGCAGCAACTCGTCGAGTTGTGGATCTGGGTGTCAGCGTTGCTTATCATCCGGAACGGGCGTCATTCATGCCACGGTCGGTCTTATTGCTCATGCTCGGACTGATTTCGAGCCTCGCTGTCGACGGCCCGGCGATGCCGCAGGGGGCTCGCCGCGATCCACCGTCGACCGTGTTGACGAGCGTCGGCCTCACGCCGGAACAAATCGCCACCGTCGATGCGGGCCGACCCGTCGCCAAGGTGCTTTCGTGGGGTAAGCCGTCTGAAGTGTATGTGTTCGGCGCGGTCCACGTGGACGCTGCGGCCGACGCGTACATGGCCTTCGCGCGCGACGTCGGACGGTTGAAGGGCGCCGAAGGTTACATCGCTGCCGGTGAGATCGGCGACAACGCGACAGTCGCGGAGCTCAACGCGCTCACGGTGGACTCCGACGACGTCAAGGCCTTGAAGAATTGTCGGGAGGGCTCGTGTGACGTCCAGCTGCCGACCGCGTCGATCCAGGCGTTTCACGAGGCCGTCAACTGGTCGCGGCCCGACGCCGGAGACCAGGTGAACGCGCTTGCGCGCCAGATGGTGCTGCAACTCATCGGCATGTATCGCGGCGGCGGCAACGGCGCGCTGGGCGAGTACCGGGACAAGGAGCATCCTGCGCGCATCGCAGAGCAGTTCGAGACGATGATCTCCCGCGCCTCGGCCCTGCCCGAGGCATTGCCTGAGCTCCGCCGCTATCTGCTCGAGTATCCGCGCGCCGAACTCCCCGGCAGCGAAAGCTTCTTTTACTGGGAGAAGGTCAACTTTGGCCTCAAACCTACAATCCGGGTGAACCACGCGGTCGTGTACCGCGGGCGAACGCAAAACCGCGATTTCTCCGCCATCGCGATCAAGCAGCTGTACGCAAGCCACTACTTCTACACCGCCCTCGATACGTCAGTGTGTATCGACGATGGTGCTGCACAGGGCCCGCACGGCTTTTACCTTCTCACGCTGAAAGGCTCACAGCAGGAAGGCCTCACCGGCATCAAGGGCTCGATGTTGCGCAAGGTCGTCGTCAGCAAGACGCGTTCGGGCCTCGAAGGCGCGCTTGCCTCGATCAAGCGCACTGTCGAACAGACCTCGCGCGGCCCTCGCTGACCCGCCGCGGTCATGCGGCGACCTCCTCCGGCGCGGCGGACGCGTGTTCGGCCGGCTCGTGGCGCTTCGCCATGTAATAAAGGACGGGCACGGCCATCCGCGACAGCAGGAGCGACGCCACCTCGCCGGCCATCAGGGAGATCGCCAGCCCCTGGAAGATCGGATCGAACAGGATGACCCATGCGCCGACGACCATGGCGGCGGCCGTGAGCGCCATGGGCCGGAACCGCACCGCGCCGGCGTCGACGACGGCCTGTTCGAGGGGAAGCCCTTCGCGCAGCCGCATCTCGATGAAGTCGACCAGGATGATCGAGTTGCGGACCACGATGCCCGCGCCGGCGATGAAGCCAATCATCGACGTCGCCGTAAAGAACGCGCCCATCGCCGCGTGAGCCGGCAGGATGCCCACCAGCGAAAACGGGATGGCGGCCATGATCAGCAGAGGCGTCTTGAACGACTGGAACCAGCCGACGACCAGGAGATAGATGAGCACGAGCACTGCCGCGAACGCGAGGCCGAGGTCGCGGAACATCTCGATCGTGAGCTGCCACTCGCCGTCCCACTTCATCGCGTAGCGCGACGTGTCGAACGGTTCGACCGCGTTGAACACCTCGAGCCCGTACCCCTCGGGCAGTGACAGCCGGCTGACGATGCTGTTCATCCGCAGGATGGCATAGACGGGGCTCCCTTTCTCCCCTGCGAGATCGGCGGTGACGTAGGTCACCGCCTGCAGATTCTTGTGATGCACGCTCGGCTCTTCAGGAATCGCCGTTGCGCTGGTGAGCTCGCCGACCGCGACCGTGCGGGCGCCGTGAAGGCGGATCGACTGCACGGCCTCGAGCGTGCGGCCCGCGCGAGGAAGACGGATCACGATCGGCACGTCCTCTCGTGCCCGTTCGTCGTGGAGGAGGCCGGCGGATTCGCCCGAGCCCGCCATCCGTACGACGGCCGCGACCGCGGCCGGCGAGAGGCCCGCCGCGGCCGCTTTCTCGTCGTCGACGGCTAGCGCAATCCTCGCGTGCGGGGCTTCGACAGACCAGTCGGCATCGACCACGCCAGGCGTCAGCTCGAAGATCGATTTGATGTGCGCGGCGAGGTCCTTTCGCCGTTCGGGATCAGGCCCGTAGATTTCCGCGACGAGGGTCTGCATCACCGGCGGACCTGGCGGGAGTTCCGCCACCTGGATGAGAGCGCCAAACTGCCGCGCGATCGGTGTCAGCCGTTCGCGGACGCGGCCGGCGATCTCGTGGCTCTGCGCCGAGCGTTCACCCTTCGGCAGGAGGTTCACCTGCAGATCGGCGAGGTGTGGAGCACGCCTCAGGAAGTAGTGTCGAACGAGGCCGTTGAAGTTGTAAGGCCCCGAGACGCCCACGTACTGCTGGACGTTGACGATCCGCTCATCGTCCAGAGCGGCTGAGGCGAGCGCCGCCGTGACGCGCGCGGTCGTCTCGAGCGCAGTGCCCTCCGGCATGTCGACCATGACCTGGAAGTCGCTCTTGTTGTCGAACGGCATCATCTTGACCTTGACCCATTCAAGCGGCAGAAGCGCCACAGCCGCGAGCAGCAGGACGGCCACGCCCGCCAGGAAAATCGCACGCCTCCTGCCGCTGGCAATGAGCGGCGCCATGACGCGCCGATAGAGCCGCGTCAGGCGGTCTTCCTCGACGGAGCCGTGGTGCGCGGAAGGCTTCAACAGCCGGACCGCGGCCCACGGCGTTACCACGAACGCGACGGCGAGCGAGAACGCCATCGCCGCCGAAGCGCCCAGCGGAATCGGCCGCATGTACGGTCCCGACATGCCGCGCACGAAGGCCATCGGCAGGATCGCCGCCACTACGGCGATCGTGGCGAGGATGGTCGGGTTGCCCACTTCGTCGATGGCCCGGATGATCGCGTCCAGCTCGCCGGTCCTGACATTGGACATCCGCGCGTGGCGGACAATGTTCTCCACCACCACGATCGCATCGTCGACGAGGATGCCGACGGAAAAGATCAGCGCGAACAGCGTGATGCGGTTCAGCGTGTAGCCATACAGATAGAACGTGAAGAGGGTGAGGGCGAGCGTCACCGGAATCGCAATCATCACGACGGCAGCCTCGCGCCGGCCGAGAACGAGCCAGACCAGCGCCGAGACCGACACGACGGCGAGCAACATGTGCCACAGCAGTTCGTTGCTCTTGTCGGCCGCTGATTCGCCGTAGTCGCGGGTGACCGTCAGATGCACATCCGACGGCACGATCGATCCTTTCAACGTCTCGAGCTTCGCGGTCACGCGGGCGGTGACGTCGGTCGCGTTGGTGCCCTTCCGCTTCGCGACGGCGATGGTGACGGCGGGCTGCGCGCCGGAGGCCTTCGATTGAAACGCGACATATGAGGCGGGTTCGGCGTCGCCGTCGACCACGTCCGCCACGTCGCGGACGAGCACAGAGCGTCCGCGCGCGGAACTGACGACGATGTTGCGCAGCTGGTCCGCGGTGCGCAGCCGGTTGCCCGCTTCGAGGTCTGCAGTCAGACCGCCAGCGACGAGGCCCGAGGCGCGGCCGCGAACGTTACTGTGAGCAATCGCCTGCTGAACCGCGAGCGGATCGAGACTGTAGGCGGAAAGCCGCGCGGGGTCGATGTCCACTCGAACCTGCCTGGGGCGCCCGCCGATGATGGTCACCTCCGACACGTCGTTGACTTCAGCGATGGCATCC
>Ga0066903_100000200_pt1 | contig 32981 bp, 25 predicted proteins | sample PanSoiMetaGPlot1_FD_67491 | JGI IMG/M metagenome (GOLD analysis project Ga0066903, IMG submission 67491) | Tropical forest soil microbial communities from Panama analyzed to predict greenhouse gas emissions - Panama Soil - Plot 1 (version 2) | ecosystem: Environmental > Terrestrial > Soil >... | reverse complement strand
TCGGCCGACCAGGTGCGGGCGGGGCAGACCGGTTTCCTCGGCCTGAACTCGATTCCGGGCGTCACCGGGCAGGGCATCGTCGTCGCGGTGGTCGATTCCGGCATTTCGCCGCACAACGCGCTGGCGAACAAGGTGATCGCCAACGTCAGCCTGGTAACCGGCGATCCGAACGTCAACGACGAGTTCGGCCACGGCACGCACGTCGCCGGCATCATCACCGGAAGCGCGAGCGCGGCCTCGTCGACGACGACTCTGTACAGCGGCGGCATTGCGCCGGGCGCGCAGCTGGTCAACGTGCGGGTGCTGGGCGATGACGGCAGCGGCCTGACGAGCGATGTCATCGCGGGCATCGACTGGGTGGTCGCTCACAAGGCCACCTACAACATCCGGGTGATGAATCTTTCGCTTGGGCATCCGGTGATGGAGCCGTCGGCGACCGATCCGCTGTGCCAGGCGGTCGCCCGCGCGGCCGCTGCGGGCATCGTCGTCGTCGCGTCGGCCGGCAATGCCGGCAAGATGCCGAACGGCCAGATGGTGCTCGGCGGCATCACGTCGCCGGGCAACTCGCCGCTCGCCATCACGGTCGGCGCGCTCAACACGTTCGGCACCGTCAAGCGATCCGATGACGGCCTGGCAACCTACAGCTCGCGGGGGCCGACGCGCTACGACCTCGCGGTCAAGCCCGATCTCGCGGCGCCGGGCAACAAGATCGTGTCGCTCGAGGCGAAGGACGCGTATCTGCCGGCCAACTACTCGTGGCTTCACAAGGCGGGAACCGGCACGAACGCGTACATGCAGCTGAGCGGAACGAGCATGGCCGCTCCGATGGTCTCGGGTGCGGTGGCGCTGCTGCTGCAGGGCAGTCCGTCGATGACGGCGCCGCAGCTGAAGCTCTTGCTGCAGAGCGGCGCGACCTACGTGCCGAAGGCCGGATTGATGGGTGCGGGAGCGGGCAGCGCCAATTTCTGGGCGGCGCGCAAGTCGCAGGCGGCCGGCCTCGTGCAGAACCTGACGACGACCGTCGCCGGCCTCGTGGTCGGAGCGAGCGGCGCGTCGTTCTGGGACTCGGGAACGCTGGGCAGCCGTTTGTATGCGGGCACGGGCATCCGCCTGCTGTCGCTGCTCGAACTGCCGCTGGTGCTGCTCAATCCGTCCCTTCTTCACTACGGCGATCTGAACCTGATCGGACTGAACAATCCGCTCGCGAACATCGCCCCGAAGATTCTTCAGTACGGAGAAGTCGGCAGTTGGTCGGCCAACGAGCAACTGCTGTGGGGGGACACCGTTTACGATCCCTCCGGTCAACAGCTGCTCTGGGGTGATTCCCGGACGACCGACGACAACCAGCTCCTCTGGGGCGACACGGTCATGACGTCGTCCGATCCCGAGTAGACGGCATGAACGCTGGTTCTTCTTCCCGGTCGCTCGTGAATGGCGTGCAGAGGATCACGCCGCTGTCGGCGTACGTTGCCATCATCGCGGCGGCCGGGGCGGCAGCGCTCGTCGAGTCGCTGATTGCGCTGCCGCGAACGCCGCGCCCGCTCGAGTGCGTGCTCTTCGCGGCGCTGGCAATCCTGACCGGGTCGTTCTCGATCAAGGTCGTCGGCGTCCCGGCCCGGATTTCCGTCTCCGACACGTTCTTTCTGACAATCGCCCTGCTGTTCGGGCCGTCGGCGGCCGTGATCACCGTGGCCCTCGACAGCCTGATGTCGTCGTGTCGCAAGGGCGATTCGCTGCTGCGGCTGACGTTCAACACCACGGCGCCCGCGCTCGCCATGTGGGCCGGCAGCCACGCCTTCTTCCTGTGGTCGCGTGTTGCGCCGTTCGCACAGGACGACTCGTCGCTCATCGCCGTGCCGGCGCCGCTGTTCTGCGTGACGGCCATCTACTTCCTGCTGAACTCCACGCTCCTCGCCGGCGCGGTCGCGCTCGAAACCCGCCAGCGGGTCTGGACGTTCTGGCATCGGCATTTTCGCTGGCTCTCGGTGAGCTACATGGCGTCGGGATCGGCTGCGTTCTGCCTGGTGATGCTCGTGCACCATCTGGGCGCTGCCGCGATTGCCGTCATTCTTCCGGTCGTCGCGGTGTTCCACATCACGCTGCGATCGTCGTTCGGACGTCTCGAGGACGCGCGTCGCCACCTCGGCGACATGGATCGCCTTTACCTGTCGACGGTCGAAACGCTTGCGATGGCCATCGACGCCAAAGACGACGTGACCCACAGCCATGTGCGGCGGGTGCAGGCCTACGCCGTGGGCCTGGCGAGAGAGCTGGGCGTCGCGGACGAGCAGTCCATCAAGGCGATCCAGGCGGCGGCGCTGTTGCACGACACGGGAAAGCTTGCCATCCCGGAGCACATCCTGAACAAGCCCGGGAAGCTGAACGACGCCGAGTTCGAGACGATGAAGCTGCACGTCGATGTCGGCGCGGACATCCTGTCGCTCGTCGAATTTCCGTACCCGGTCGTCCCCATCGTTCGCTGCCACCACGAAAACTGGGATGGCAGCGGCTATCCGCGGGGCGTGGCCGGAGACGAGATCCCGATCGGCGCACGCATCCTGTCGGTGGTTGACTGCTTCGACGCGCTGACCTCCGATCGTCCCTATCGGCCAGCGATGTCGGCTGAAGCGGCGTTCGAGATCCTTCGCGCCCGCTCGGGTGTGATGTACGACCCGGACGTAGTCGACACGTTCATTCGTATTCAGCCGGCGATGGCACCCGAGCACACGGAGGCGGTGACGCCGCACCAGGTGCTCGACCGCATCTCGCAGACGCGCCGTGCGGCGGCCCGCGCCGATGAACTCGCGGCGGCCTCATCGGCAGCTGTGCCGGACGATGTTCTTGCGTTCGTCAGCCTGGCGCGCATGGCGTCTGGCGAGAGCTCCGCGTCCGACGTGCTCGCCCTGGCGTCGAATCTGCTGCGCTCGGTCGCCGCCAATGCGACCGCGGTCTGGTACGTCGTCGACCCGACGCGCAGCGAGCTCGTCGTGGCGCACGCCGCCGGCGCCGACGCGGCGCCGTTCCGCGGATTGACCATGGCGATCGGCTCACGTGTCACCGGCTGGGTCGCCGCCAACCGGCAGACGATCGTCAACGCCGATCCGGCCCTGGATTGCCGCAGGCCTTCGGATCACGCGCTTCAAAGCTGCCTGAGCGTGCCGTTGACGATGGGCGACGCCCTGATTGGCGTGCTGACCCTGTACTCGTCGCAGGCAAAGGCCTTCACTGAAGACCAGGGGCGGCTGCTCCAGATGATCGCGCCGCACGTCGCGCAGGCGCTGTCGCGCACGAAGCGGAGCGGGACTGATCATCAGGAGAAAAGCCACGGCCTCCGTCTCGTGTCCGCGCGCTGAGGCTGGCGGCTAACGGCCGCGCCGCATCCGACGGGCAAACAACTTGCTTCAGCACGACGACAGCGCACCCGAATTCGGTCAAGACGTCTGATTCCAGAACTCAGCCAGCATTGCTCTGTGACTGATTACCAGACATCCGCGTCGCTGCTCCGCGTGCGCATCAGGGCGCTCCCGCCGCACGGTCAATTCGAAGAGTTCGATTTGAAGCGCTATCGGCCCGGCGACGTGTACGAGATCACCTCCCAGCTGGCGTCGCTCCTGATCATCGCGGGCTATGCGGAGCTGGCCCCGCCGGCCCAGCCGCGCGCCACGGCCGCCGATTCGCCGCGTTGGACCAAACGCTGAGACGGCTCGGCGCCTGGTGAGCGGCGAGGCATTCCGTTTGCTCTTCCCGGACATGTGTGGAAGCGTCCGATCGGCCCGCTCGCGACTGCACTGCTGCTGTGCGCCGCGGCGCCCCCTGCGGCGTCGGCCTACTCGGTTCTCGCCCACGAATCGAACATCGACTCGTTGTGGAACACGGGCATCCGGCCGCTGCTCCTCCGCCGGTTTCCGCGAGCGAGCCCTGGACAGCTGATCGAGGCGCGCGCGTACGCCTACGGCGGCTCGGTCATTCAAGACCTCGGCTACTATCCGTTCGGCAGCCACTTCTTCAGCAACCTGCTGCACTACGTGCGGACTGGCGACTTCGTCGAGACGCTCATCCGCGATGCGGACACGCTCGACGAGTACGCGTTCGCCCTCGGAGCGCTGGCGCACTACGCCGCCGACAACACCGGCCATCCGGTCGCGGTCAACCGTGCCGTGCCGATGATGTTTCCGGACCTGCGGCGCAAGTTCGGCAACGACGTGAGCTTCGCCGAATCGCCGGCCCGGCACGTCATCACCGAGTTCTCCTTCGACGTCGTGCAGGCGGCGTCCGGCGGCTACGTCCCCGAGACCTACCACACCTTCATCGGCTTTCAGGTTGCCAGGCCGCTGCTCGAACGCGCTGTGCGTGAGATCTACGGCCTCGAGATGAAGGACGTGTTCGTCAGCGAGGATCTCGCGCTCGGCTCGTACCGCCACGCCGTCGCCCAGACCCTGCCCGCCATTACCGAGGCCGCGTGGCGCGACAAGCAGGACGAAATCCAGCGGCTGAAGCCTGGTGTGCAGCGCAGTGGTTTCGTGTATGCCCTGACGCCAAGGCAATATGAGCAGCAGTTCGGGACCGACTTTTATCGTCCGGGCTTCTTCTCGCGATTCGTCGCGTTTCTGTACCATCTGCTGCCCAAGATTGGTCCGCTGAAGCCGCTCAGTTTCAAGGCGCCCACCCCAGAGGCCGAACGGCTGTTCGTCGAGAGCCTCACCGAAACACGGCGCCAGTACCGTCAGGCGCTCAACGCCGTCGGGACCGGACGTCTCGACCTGCGGAACATGAACGTCGATATCGGGCGGCCGACCAGGAGGGGCGAGTATCCGCTCGCCGACGACACCTATCGGGAGTTGCTCGAGAAGCTTGCGAAGCGCAAGGAGGGCCGCGTCCCGCCGGCCCTTCGGCGTGCGCTGAACGAGTTCTTCGCCGGCGGGCCTGCGGGTACGTCACGGAAGGAGCAGAAGCGCGAGACGCGCATCCGGGCCATGCTCGCCGCGCTCAACGCAGCGTAGAATAGCGGCGCTTCATGCGCCTGCTCCGCGCGCTTGCCAAGAGCGCCGTCACCACCATCATCTTTTTCGCGCTGGCCGAAACGACCCTGCGCGGGGCCTATCTCGCACGCAACGCGGTGGTGCGGTATATCCCGTTGCCGTACGTCGTGGGCGACGACTACGGGCCCATCCCGCCGTGGCTCGACAACCTTCTGATTCTGCGCCCAGACGATCATCTGATCTGGACGAATACCCCGAACGCCCGCCGGACCTACGTTGACATTTTTACGCCGGCGCGCCGCGACGAAGACCGTGTCGCGCTGCTGCGTCGCTTCGTGCCGTGGCTGCCCGCGGAATTCCGTGCGAGCCCCACGTGGGCCATCGCGCTCAACGCCGACGGCTACCGGAGCGCGCCGATGACGGAGGCCCGCCGTCCGGGTGTGCTGCGCATCGCCTGCCTCGGCGACTCCTGGACGTTCGGCATGAACGTCGATCAGGACCGGACGTATCCGAGCAGGCTGCAGGCGCTGCTCGAGCGCGCGTCGCCGAGTCAGGGTGTCGAGGTGATGAACTTCGGCGTGCTCGGGTACTCGTCCTTTCAGGGGCTGCAGCTCCTCAAGCAGCGCGTCCTCGATCTGCATCCGCAGGTGCTCCTGATCGGATTCGGCATGAACGACTCCGAGGTGGCGGGCTACCGCGACAAGGACATGGTGGGCTCGGGCACGCCCGGCTGGCGGGATCGGGTCAAGAGCGCGGCGGGGGACAGCGAGCTGTACAAGCTTCTTCGCTACGTCGCGCTGGTTGCGCGGTTCCGTCCGAAGACGGTAGGCGATTACCTGCACGAGGAGGCGGCTCCGAAACAGGATGCCGCCACCGATCCGTCGGATTACAACGCGATGGAGCCCTGGACGCGCGTGTCGCCGCGCGACTACGAAGCCAATGTGCGCGAAATGGTCCGGATCGCACGCGCGCGGCAGATTCGCGTCGTGCTGGTGGACAACGAGCTCTGGATGGGCAGCCCGTATCGCGCGACGCTGTCCCGCATTGCGCGCGACGAGCAGCTGCCGCTCGTCGACAGCGCGCAGATCGTCCGCGACGCCACGCTGGCGAAGGAGCACGAGCTCGAGGGCCGGCTGGGATTGCGCGCGACCAATGCCGTGGTGGAACAGGCCGCGCCGGCAGGCGCTCGTCAAGCGGTGATCTTTCGCGTCTACGAGGGATCGTACGCCGTGCCGCGGGCCCTCTCGATTGCGGGCACCGACCCCCAGCTGGGCGACGTCGTGCCCAACTCAGTCTTTCTGCACGATGACGGGCAGGACGGAGACGAGCGCGCGGGGGATCATGTGTGGAGCTACCGGGCGACGTTCGACGTCGGCGCCCGCGTCCACTACGTGTATACGAACAGCGGGCGAGCGGGGCAGTGGGAAGGCCTCGACCTGCCACACATCCGCGAGGTGGCTGTCTCGCGATCGGCGGACGGCGGTCCGCTCTACCTGCCGGTTGAAACCTTCGGCAAGCTCTATATGCAGGCCGACAACTGGCACACCGACGCGGCCGGCTACGATCTCATCGCGCGCGCGGTCGAGCACGCTATCGTCTCGCTCAATCCGTTCTGACGATCCGCTCCTGCGGGTGCGGCGCGACGGGTGAGCGGGTCTTGAGATAGGCGGCCAGCGCGTCGATGTCGACCGCGCCGCCGACCTGCATCGTGCCCTCAGTAAAGGCCTTGAAGCCGTCGCCGCCCATCGCCAGGAAATTGTTGAGGGTAATGCGGATTCTGGCGCCCGGTGTCAGGTGCATCCCCTGAATCACGATGGAGTCGCGATCCACGTGTTGCCCGGGCGGAGCGTTGAGCCGATAGCGGTACGAGAAGCCCTCCGACACCTGAAGCAGCTTGGACACCCCGGTTGAGGGGTTGTCAAACTGCTGTTCCAACGCCCGCATGAGGGCGTCGCCGGTCAGCGTCATCACGGTCAGCACGTTGCTGAACGGTTGCACGGCGAACAGCTCGTCGAACGTGATTTCCCCGGGACGCTCGTCGGCGCTCTGGTGATTCGCCACCAGGTCGGTGCGGATTCCTCCCGGATTCATGAATGCGGCGGCCGAGCCCCCCTTGTCCGGGTCGCGTGTCGCGGCCAGCTGCGCGTCCGCGATCAGGTCGCCGAGGGGCGACTCTCCGGCATTGTTGGCGCGCCGCACGATGTCGGCGGCGATCGACCCGATGACGCGGTGCGCCAGCGGCGCCGACAGGCTGGCGTACTTGTCCACGATCCTCGTTTCTGCGGGGTCGGGCGGGACGTCGGGCGTGACGATCTCGTTCTCGGCCGACGCCTTCGTGATCGATCCGTCGGTGCGCGACACGTCGAGGCGGATGCGCGTGATGAGTCGGCCGTACGAGCCGGCGCTCGTCACGAGCCGGCCGTCGATGGTGCACACATACGACCGGTGCGTATGGCCGCTGACGACGACGCCGATGTCGGGCGACAGTTTCCGGAGGATGGGGCCGATGGCGCCGGTGAAGTTGTCGCACCGGTTGGGGTCGGCGCCTTCGGCGTTCTGTTCGCCGCCTTCGTGAATCAACAGCACAATCGCGTGAACGCCGCGCTGCCTCAGCAGCGCCGCGTACCGGTTCGCCGTCGCCGCCTCGTCGAGGAACCTCAGCCCCTTGACGCCGCTCGGCGTCACTTCCCGAGGCGTGCCTTTCAGCGTTTCGCCGATGAACCCGACGCGGATCCCGCCGATGGTCCGAATCGCCATCGGCGGGAAGAGCGGTGCGCTGTGGCCGTGCACCGTGCGAAGAACGTTGGCCGCCAGATACTTGAAGGACGCGCCTCGAAATCGTTCACGCCCCTGGCAGCCCTCCACGGCGTGGCAGCCTCCGTTCTGCATCCGCAGCAGCTCCCGCACGCCGTCGTCGAACTCGTGGTTGCCCACCGACGACAGCCCCAGCCCGAGCACGTTCATCGCCTCGATGGTCGGCTCGTCGTGGAAGAAGGCCGACACGGCAGGCGACGCGCCGATGAGATCGCCGGCGGAAACGATGAGCGAGTTCGGATTGTCGCGCACGGCGTTGCGGAGATGGGTGGCGAGATAGGCGACGCCGCCTGCCACACGGCCGTTGACCTGCCCGCTGGCTCCGGCTGGCGGCTCGAGGTTGCCGTGCAGATCGTTGAAGGCGAGCAGCTGGATGGGAATCGTGTCGCTGGCCGCAACGGCGCGCTCCCACGCGCTCGACAGCCACGCAGCGCACGCCGCAGCGAGAGCGACGACGAGACGGGTGCGCCTACTCACGCACGACCCCTTCCTCGAGGCGCAGGATACGTGTGGCGTAGCTGTGCGTGAAATCCTCGTCGTGCGTGGCCACGACAAGCGTGCGTCCGTCACGGGCCAGCGTCGTCAGCAGTGCCCCGAGCTCGTGGCGGCGGGCCGGATCGAGCGACGCCGTCGGTTCGTCCATCAGCACGACGCGCGGGTTCACGGCGAGTGCCCTCGCGATCGCGACACGCTGGGCCTCGCCGCCCGACAGCTCGCGTGGCAGCGCGTCGGCGCGGTGCTCGACGCCGAGCGCGCGGAGCAGCGTGCGCGCCTGATCGATCGCAGCCTCGCGCCGCACGCTGTGCGCATGGACCGGCGCCAGCCACACGTTGTGCAGCGACGTCAGATGCTCGAACAGGCAATGAAACTGGAACACCATGCCCACTGTTTGCCCTTCCACCACGATTCGGCCCGACTCGTATGACTCGAGGGCCGCGATGGCCCGCAGCACGGTCGTCTTGCCGCAGCCGGAGGGGCCCATCAGCGCCACCAGTTCGCCGGGCGACGCCTCGAAGGTGACACCTCGAAGGATATGACGGGACGCCCGCCGCAGGTGCACGTCTTCGACCCGCAGAACCGCGGCGGCGCTCATGCCGTCGGCGCCTTCCACCGCCGCTCCAGATGGCGCGCCACGGCCGCGAGCGGCAGCGACATGGCCAGATAGAGCAGCGCGCACAGGGCGCCAGGCATGACCCAGCTTCCGAGGTTGGTGGCAAAGATCTGCGTCTGCTTGGTCAGCTCCATGACCGTCAGCACCGAGACGAGCGCCGAGTCCTTCAACAGGGCGATGAAGTCGTTGGTCATCGGTGCCAGCGCGAGACGAAAGGCCTGCGGGCCGCGCACGAGAGTCAACACCTGCCGTCGACTGAGTCCGAGCGTTCGTGCGGCCTCGAGCTGACCGACGGGAATGGCCTCGAGGGCCGACCGGTAGATTTCGCTCTCGTACGCCGCATAGTTGAACGCCAGCCCCAGGAGCGCCGCACCGAATGCCGGAAGCCGAACGGCCGCCGCGATGCCGTAGTACAGCACGAACAGCTGCAGCAGAATCGGCGTGCCGCGCATCAATTCCACGTAACCGATCAGCGCGAGCCTGAGGGGCGGCGGGCCATACACGCGGCCGGTCGCGATCACGACGCCGATCGCGATGGCGAGCCCCATCGCGAGACAGGACAGCACCATCGTCACCACCGACGCGCGGACGAGCGACGGCAGATACTGCCGCGCAGCCGTCCATGCCGACTTCGAGCCTGCGGTCGAGAGGGCGTCGAAGCCCGTGACCGGTGCCACCGGCTCGCCTGCCAGCAGGCGGGTGTACAACGCCGGCTGATCGTCGCTCCAGACGTTCCACTTTCGGAAGATCCGCTCGAGGGTGCCGTCGCGCATACCGTCGCGCAGGATCTCGTTGCACGCGTCACGAAGCGGCGCGTTGGCGGGCGCGAGGACGCCGACATAATGGCCGATCGCCACCGTGGCAGGCTGGACGACGAACCCCTCCATCGTGCGGCGGCGCCGGTCGGCCAGCACGTTGTCGAGCAGGACGGCATCGACGCGCCCCACGAGGAGATCGCTGAACGGATGCACGTCGTCTTCGTATGACAGGGCCCGGAGGCCGTGCGAGCGCTCCGCCGCGAGCAGCATCTCGTAGGCGATGGTGCCGCCGAGCGTAGCCACGCTGCGCCCGCGCAAGTCCGCGAGCGTCTTGAACCGCTGCGCGTCGGCGGCACGGACGCTCAGCACTTCCCGGAACTCGTAGTAGGGAATGGTCGTGGCCAGCGACGCGCGGCGCGCCGGGGTGTCCTCGATGCCGCTGAGGCCGATGTCCGCGTCGCCGCGGACGATCGACTGGTCGATCGATGTGAACGCGATCATGACGAAGCGGGGCGTGCGTCCCAGCTTCGCGGCCAGCAGGTTGGCGATGTCGACGTCGAAGCCCACGAGACGATCGAGATGGGCGGGATCGGCTTCGACAAACGGGGCGCCGCCTTCTGCGTCGCCTGCCCACCGGAACTCGCGCGGCTGCGCGGCCGCGTCGATGGCCGCGAGCCACGCCGACAGGGCGATGAGGCCGGCGACATGGCGAACGGCGATCACGCTGACGATTATAGGAGCCGATGGTCAGGAGATTGGCGCCCGCGATCTCAAAAACGGAGAGGGGCGCACGGATCTGTCGTCCACCGCATGCAGCGTCGTGCATCGTCGATCCGTTTTGCGTGGCACTCGCCTTGCGGTACGTCGCCGTACCCATGACCGCCCACCAGAGGGCCGGCTGCCTGCTCATCGTCGACGACGACGAATCGACCGCGGAGATGTTCGCGCGCATTCTGATGCTCGAGGGCTACGAGGTGCACACGGCGCAGAGCGCCGAGTCGGGCCTCCGCCAGCTCGAATCGTGCCGTCCGGACGCGATCATCCTCGACCTCCGCATGCCGTTCATCAACGGTCTGGGGCTGCTGTACCGGCTGCGTCAGGTCGAGCGGACCAGGACCACGCCGGTCGTGATCGTGACAGGCGATCAGTGCCTCGAGGACAGCGTCATCAGCGAACTGCACGACCTGGGGGCCGAAGTCCGGTTCAAGCCGCTCTGGGTCGACGACCTGGTCGATGTCGCGCGGTCGCTCGTCGGACCGAAGCCGACCACGTCAGCCAACGCGGTACGGGCGTTCAGGTCCCCCTCTGTCGGCCGCGCCTGAGCGGCACCTCCACCAAGTCGCGACCTCAATCGACGCCCGGCGAGACCACGGGGTAAGATGGTTCCATGAAGCGCATTTCTGCAGCGGTAGTCATCGGCGTTTTCCTGCTGGCGCTCGGCGGATGGGTCGCGCGCCCGGCGGGACAGGGCGCGCGGGCATCGACACAAGGGACGCAAGCGGCGCCCAACGCGAAATACGGCCCCCACAAACAAGCCGCGCTTCCCCCGCTGCCGTTTGGTCCGCGCGACCCCGTGCCGCGACCCGCCAACTGCGTCAACCGATCGTCGCAGGCCTGCGTCGCCGACGTGTTCAAGTTCGCGGCTGAGCATCCCGAAGTACTGGGGTACGTCCCGTGCTTCTGCGGGTGCGAAAACCTCGGTCACCGCGGAAACGACGAGTGCTTCGTGAAGGCGCGCGCCGCCAACGGCGACGTCACCGCGTGGGAGCCTCACGGCACCGAGTGCCAGGTCTGCCTCGACGTCGGGCAGCAGGCGATGCAGATGTATTCGTCTGGAGCGTCGGTGAGGGAAATCCGGGCGGCTATCGAGAAGAAGTACGCCGGCACGTACCACAACCACACGCCGACAGTGCAGCCGCCCGCGAAATGAATGGAGACTGAAGAATTGAGAATGGAGAATGGAATTCTGAATTCCTAATTCCTCATTCTCAATTCCTACATCACCGCCGTCGGCATCAGCGAGATGAATTCCTTCCGCGCGAGCGACGGCGTCCAGCCAGCCGGCATGTCGCCGTTATCGGGCCGCAGGAACTGATACTGATGCGGCTTGATGGTTTCCAGTAGCTCCTTCCGCGTTTTGATCTGCATCGGACGGCCGACGTAGATCTTGCCCATCTTCTCCATCAACGATTCCGGCAGCGCGCTGGCGAACATGAACATCGGCCAGGTGAAGCCCGGGCCGTTCAGTTTCCGCAGCTTCCACGCCCACATCGCGATGGCGCCCACGCGCCAGACGGTCGGCGCCCACCAGCTGACCTGGCCGGGGCGCAGGTTCATCTTCCAGCACTTCATCATGAGCTGCCACTGAAGCGGCGTCAGCTCTTTCGTTTCGTCGACGCCGCGCTTGTTTTCCATACGCGTGTCATGGAGCGGCGTGAAGATCGACGGGATGAAGAATGCAAAGAGACCGCGCCGCTCGACTTCATAGATCAGGTCGAGTGTCGCCTTGACGTCTTCGTCGGTTTCGCCCGGGTTGCCGACGATGAGCGTCACCGCCGGGAACCAGTTGTTCTGGTTCAACACCTCGAGCCCGCGGATGAACACGCTCGGCCACTCGTCGATGGGGAACGGCACGCCCTTGCTGGGCATGATCTGCTTCGCCACCCGCACGGACCCCGTCTCGAGGCCGATGAGCGGCACGAGCGCCTTCTTTTCCGGATGCGTGCTGAGCACCGGCAGGTGAATGGGACTCTTGTCGATGACCTCATCGGTCAACTGCTTGATGAGCAGCGGATCGACGAGGGCCGGCGCGATGGTCGCGTGGCTGAGCACATGCTGTTCGACGCCGGGGGTGTTGACCACCTCGTGGTACAGGTCGACCAGCGCTTCGCGATTCGGGAAGTAGAACGGCGTGGGCGTGTGCACCTGGCCCCAGATGAACATGTCCTCGGTCGCGAGCGAAATCTGCTTGTTGCCTTCGCGGACGTTGGCCCGGACCGCCGACAGAATCTTGTCCTTCGGCAAATCGATCTGCGGGTTCAGGTCGGGCACGCAGAACTGGCAGCGCCGGCCGCACCCGGTCGTCATCTCGACGACGCCGAACGTGGTGCGCTTGTCGGGGAACAGAATCTCGTTGCGGTCCTTGGGATGGACGACGTCGATCTGCTTCGGCAGCGGTTCGCCGTTGAGAGCCCGCGCGAAGAGCGCGATGACGTCGGCCGATTCGCTGCGCCCCTCGACGACGCAGTCCACGCCGAGGTCGTCCCAGGAATTGGTCTGCGTGATCTGCCAGCCGCCCGATCCGCCGACGATCACCTTGAACTGCGGGCGATACGGAGACGACTTGATCGCGGCAAACATCTCGCGCGCATAGTGCGAGTTGATCGGCTGCTTGGCGGACCCGAAGATCGACGTGTAGACCCCGGCCGCGAACGTGACCCCCAGCGGGTTGTGCGTCGAGACGGCGACGACGCGCGTCTCCGGCCCGATGAACTTGTGCAGGTCCGCGGGGTAGCAGCAGGCGATGTCGTCGGCCCGGTAATAACGTAGCAGCGATGCTTCCAGCACGCGGACGCCCGCGGGCATGTACCGCGCAGATCCGTCGCCGTTGTATTCGACATTGCGCCACTCCGGGTACTTGCGATTGAGGATGCCCTCCAGCCACATCGGCAGCGAGGCCATGCTCATCTGAATGAAGTACCCGGCGTGGTCGATCGTTTCGGTCAACGGCGCCGTGATGACGATCCGCTTTCCCTTCTGGCTGGGCACATTGCTGTGGGCATTGTCAGAAACGGCAGTCAGCATAAGCGCTTCAGATCCGTCCAGTCTGGAGTGATGAATTCCGCAAGAATGTGCTTGTTACCGTAATAGATGCGGCGTCGGCAGGTCAACAATGGCAGCTCACGTGCGAGGTCTCGGGGCCGGGTGCTGGGGGAAAAGCCCCACGACCCGGCACCCGAACCCCTCTATACCACCCGAACCGATCGTGATCAGTTCGTGGCAAAGCAGTACAAACGGCCCGCGCCCCCCGTCGAAACCAGGTTCGGCTGGCTGCAGCCGCGGCTGGCGTGCGTGGAGTTCCACGATCCGTTGCCGCCGCCCTGTTTGTCCGAGTGGCCCAGCTGCGCGGCCCCCATGTTGTTGCTCGTCCAGTTGTTGCACGTGTGGTCCATCGCGTCGGTGTAAGCACGGCCGTCCGGCTGGCAGCCAGTCAGGATGTCGTGCTCGTTCGGCATGTCGCCGACGCCGTTGACCACCTCACCCTTTTCGGTGAGCGAGAACTGCTTGCCGAGCGCGACGCCCATGCGCGCCTGCTCGAGCGTGTCGCCGTGCAGCTCGGCGACGCTCTGGCCGATGCGCTGGCCGCGCTGATTGAACCAGGGTCCGTTGCCGATGCGATCGCGCGCGTTGACCGCGTTGGCACCCTGGGTGCACAGGTAGGCGTGCCACGTCGCGCTGCCGCGCCCGGCGGCCGCGGCGAGCATCTGGCACTGCGCGTCGGCGCCCGCGATGCCGCCCAGGTTGGCGCCGTCGCCCTTGCCGGCGCTGCTAATGAAGAAGGACATCGGAGGGGGCGGGCCGGCGGGACCGCGCCCGGGCTGCCCTCCGCCTGCGCCTTGCCCTCGGCCCTGTCCGGCTGGAGGCTGCTGCGCCAGCACGAGATACGTGCTCGCCAGCACCGCCACGGTGAGCCCCATCAGAATCGATCCCATTCTTTTCATGGTCGTTCTCTCAGTGTGGGCGACAACCCTCGGGTCGTCGCGTTGTTTGGGTCGCATCTTAAACGAGGGCATACGTGCCAGCAAGTGTCACGTCGGCTGACCAGAACTGTCAGTTGGCGTGGCGCTTGTGCGCAGGATCGTGCACCCAGCCCGGCATTGGCCTTGAACAGGGGCGTCCGGGGGCGCTTGTGTCAACGGGGAACCGGACACGACTGAAGGACGCGAAGGGCTTCACGCTGATCGAGCTGCTCGTCGTCGTCGCGATTGTGGGCGTGCTGTCGACGCTGGCGATCACCCAAGTACTCCGTGCCAGGATGGCGTCCAACGCGGCCGCGGCGCTCGGATCGCTGCGGGCAATCAACACCGCCGAGCAAGGGTACGCGCATCAGTGCCAGGGGTTTGCAGTGTCGCTGACCGAATTGAGGGTGGCCGGCAACTTCCTCTCGCCCGACCTGTCGGCGACTGACACCGTCACCAAGAGCGGCTATCAATTCGACATGGTCGCAGGGCAAGGCAACACGGCGCTTGCGGCCCCGCCGGCGGGCTGCACGAACACCGGCACCAACTACTACGCGACGGCCGCGCCGCTGTCACTGATGACGACCGGCGCGCGATCCTTTGCGACCAATCTGTCGGGGACGATCTTCTACAACGCCACGGCCGTGCCGCCGGCGGAAGCGACGTTTCTCACCACGGCGTTGCCGATTCAGTAACGGTCAGCGGCCGCGCTTCTGCGCTGACGCGAACTGCTGGAGGATCGGCTCGGTCTGTTCGAGCGAGATGCACGCGTCCGTGATGCTCTGTCCGTACACGGCTTTGCCCGGGACGTAGTCCTGGCGTCCCTCCACGAGGTGGCTCTCGAGCATCGCGCCGAAGATGCGGCGCGACTGAGGGTTCGCGGCCGCCTCGATCTGCGCGCACAACGCCCGCGCGACATCGGCCTGCTTGCGATGGTCCTTGAGGCTGTTCCCGTGCGAGCAGTCGACCATGACCGACTCGCGCAGGCTGCGCGCCGCCAGCCGCGCGCACACCTTCTCGATGTGGTCGGCGTCGTAGTTGGGACCAGTGCGCGAGCCGCCGCGCATGATCACGTGGCAGCTGTCGTTGCCCGAGGTCTGGAAGATGGCCGCCACGCCCTGCTTGGTCACCGAGGGAAACCAGTGCGGCGACCGTGCGGACAGTACGGCGTCGACGGCGACCTGCGTGCTGCCGTCGGTGCTGTTCTTGAACCCGACCGGCATGGACAGGCCGGACGCCAGCTCGCGATGCACCTGGCTTTCCGTGGTGCGCGCGCCGATGGCGACCCACGACGTCAGGTCCGCGATGTGCTGCGGAATCTGCATGTCGAGGAATTCCGATCCGGTCGGCAGGCCGAGGTCGTTGATGTCGAGCAGGAGTTTCCGCGCCAGCCGCAGTCCCTTGTTGATGTGGAAGCTCTCGTCGAGATCGGGATCGTTGATGAGTCCCTTCCAGCCGACCGACGTCCGCGGCTTCTCGAAGTACGACCGCATCACGATCAGCAGATCGTCCGCGAACCGATCGGCGAGCCGCTTGAGCCTCGTCGCGTATTCGAGTGCGGCCCCCGGATCGTGAATCGAGCAGGGGCCCGCGACGATGAGCAGACGCGGGTCGGCGCCCTGGATGATGGCGGTGATGGCCTGGCGGGCATCCGACACGACGTTGGAGGCCCGCTCGCTGATCGGGATCTCTTCCAGCAGAATGGCCGGCGGAATCAGCGGACGGACATCGCGAATCCGAAGGTCGTCTGTTTTGCGCAACATAGGTCCTGTCCGCCGTAGGGGCAGGCGGTGTGAAACAGTCGAAACCATAATCCTGTCATAAACGACGGCTGCCCTGTCAGTGCGGTAACCTTCTCGCGTGCAGAATCCCGCGACGTCGTCCCACTTCCGCGTGGGGCTGGTGCTGTTTCCCAACCTGACGCAGCTCGATCTCACCGGCCCCTACGAGGTGTTGTCGCGACTGCCGCGCACGACCGTCGATCTCGTCGCCGCCGACGAGCGGACGGTGTCGAGCGAACGCGGACTCTCGATGACGCCGACCGCGACCTTCGATTCGGCGCCGCCGATCGATCTCCTCTGCGTCCCCGGCGGCGTCGGCGTCAATGCGATGATGGAGGACGATCGGCTGCTCGAGTTCCTGGCGCGGACCGGCGCCTCGGCGCGCTACGTCACGTCGGTGTGCACCGGCGCCCTGCTCCTGGGCGCCGCCGGCCTGCTGCGGGGGTACCGCGCCACGACGCACTGGTTGTCGCTCGATCTGCTGCCGGTCTTCGGCGCCATTCCGGTCGAGGAGCGAGTAGTGGTCGATCGCAATCGCATCACCGGAGGCGGGGTAACGGCCGGAATCGACTTCGGGCTGACCATCGCCGCGGAAGCCTTCGGCCGCGAGATCGCCGAGGAGATCCAGCTCGTCATCGAATACGACCCGGCCCCGCCGCTTCAGGCAGGCTCGCCGCGCTCTGCGTCCGCCAGTCTCGTCGATCGAGTGAGCCGTTCGCGCGAGCGTTTGCAGGCGGACCGGCGGGCGATCGCACAGCGGGCTGCACGTCGAATTGACAAGTCCACCGTATAATCTCGCCCTTTCGTGACGCGACACCGCGTCAAGGGTAACGCCGCCGTGCGGCAGAAAGTGACCAGGCGATGACGACTGTTGGCCCCGCGATCGACACGGCCAGACTTGTACAGGCACTGAATCGGCTCACCGAGCTCGCCTTCGGGTTCGTGCCCTCCAAGGTTTTCCAGACCGCTTTCGAGCTGGGCGTGTTCGAGGCGCTGAGCGACGGCGCGCTGACGTCGGACGCGGTGGCCGCAAGGCTCAAGATTCATCCGGTCGGCTGCCGTCGGCTGCTCATGATGCTGGTGAACCTCGGCCTGACAGAGCAGAGCGGGGACGGATTCCGGAATTCAGAGCTTGGCCAGTTGTGTTCGTCGCGTTCGCCCGTCAACCTGGGAACCGTTTCGAGCGTCGATCCGTTTTACCGGATGTACGAGTACCTGCCGGACGCGCTGCGCGAATACGGCCCTCAGTGGCAGAAGGCCATCGGCATCACAGGCCGCGATGCCTTCAGCGCGCTCTATGCGGATCCGGTGCGGTTGCGGCAATTTGCGGGGTTGATGAACGCGTTGAGCGTACCGCAGGGCCAGGTCATTGCCGAGTCATTCGATTTCATGCCGCACACCTGCATCATGGATGTGGCTGGCGGACCGGGCGGCCAGGTCATTCCGATCGGCCTGCGGTATCCCCATCTGCGGGGCATCGTGATGGACATGGCGCCCGTCTGCGTCGTCGCGCGCGAACACATTGAGGCGAGCGGGCTCGGCGATCGGTTCACTGCGGTCGCTGCGGATCTGATTGAAGGTCCTATCCGGCCGGCGCCGACGTCATTCTGCTCGGCCACATCCTGCACGACTGGAGCGATGAGGTCTGCCGCATGATCCTCCGCAACTGCGCGGCGGCGCTGCCGGCCGGCGGCGTCCTGCTCATCAGCGATTCGGTCTCCGCAACGATTTTTCAGGCACCCGAATCGACCACATCAAGGATCTGACGATGCTCGTCTGCAATGAAACGGGCGCGAGAGAGCGCAGCGAGGAAGAACTGACCTCCGTCTTGAGCGAATCGGGATTCCAGTTCGAGCACGTGCTGCGTCCGGACGCGCCGCGTGATCTGCTCGTCGCGCGGAAGCCATCTTCATGAGCCTCGCACCAGGCGACCGAGTCGGCGCGTATGAAGTGACGGCGCAGCTTGGTGCTGGCGCCATGGGCGTCGTGCTGCGCGCGCGCGACACGAAGCTGCTGCGCGATGTGGCGCTCAAAGTCTTGCCCGAACAGCTCGCCAGCGATCCTGATCGGCTGTCGCGCCTGCAGCGCGAGGCACAGTTGCTGGCGTCGCTGAACCACCCGAACATCGCGCACGTGTACGGGCTCGAGCAGGCCTCAGGCGGCGCTTGCATCGTAATGGAGCTCGTCGATGGGGAGACGCTCGCCGACCGGGTTCAGAAGGGGGCCATTCCGCTCGACGAGGCCGTCGAAATCGCGCGGCAGATCGTCGACGCGCTCGCCGCCGCGCACGAGCGCGGCATCGTGCATCGCGATCTCAAGCCGGCGAATATCAAGCTGACGCCAACTGGCACGGTCAAGGTGCTCGACTTCGGCCTCGCGAAGCCTGTCGCGCCCGGATCCGGCAGCGGCAGTGGATCATCGATGTTGCCGACCATCGACAGCGGCTCGATGGCGGGCGCCATCGTCGGCACGGTCGCGTACATGTCGCCGGAGCAGGCGAGAGGAAAGGATGTCGACGCGCGGACCGACATCTGGGCCTTCGGCTGCGTGCTGTACGAGATGCTGACCGGCCGCCTCGCGTTCGACGGCGAGACCGCGACCGATATAATCGCGAAGGTCGTCAGCGGTCAGCCCGATTTCGACGCGCTGCCTCCGGTCACGCCTGGCGCGATCCGGCTGTTGCTGACCACGGCACTCAGCAAGAACGTCCAGCAGCGGCTTCAGCACATCGGTGACGCACGGATGCTGCTGGATGCGAAGGCCTTGGCCACTGGCGCACCAGCGGTTCCGGCGGCGGTTGCTGCGCCCGAGCGGAAACGCGGTCGCTTCGCGGTTGTCGTCGCGGCCTTCGTGGCCGGCGCTGCCCTTGCGGGTCTTGCGGCCCTGGCATGGTCGCGGCGCGCCGGCACAGAGCCTGCGCCGCCGCAGCTGAACCTTCAACTGGCGCTGCCGTCGATTATCGGTGCGCCGCTCGTGTCGCCCGACGGACAGCTGATTGCGTACTCGGCGGAGCCGCCCGGGGACAAACGTGCGATCTGGATCCGCCCGATGGGAGCGGACAGCTCGCGCAAGCTCGCCGGAACCGATAACCCGCAATACGCAGGATGGGCGCCCGACAGCCGGTGGCTCGCGTTCGTCGCCGACAAGAAGCTCAAGAAGGTCGACGTGGGCAGCGGCTCCATCCAGGTGCTGTGCGACGCACCCGACCAGGTTCGCGGCCTGACGTGGGGCCGAGCGGGCATCCTCTTCGCGATGGGCGGTGCGCTCGTTCGCGTCTCGGCCGATGGTGGCGCCGTCACGCCGGTCACCCAGCTCGATCCGAAACTGAAGGAAACCGTGCACGTGATTCCGGTCTTTCTGCCGGACGACGATCATTTCGTGTACGCGATTGGAAGCAGCGAGCCCGAGCACGCCGGGATTTTCGTCGGCGCGCTCGACGGCAAGACCAAGAACCGGTTGTTGCCGCTGGGCACCAGGTTCAACGGGCTCAGCTACGTGCCGCCCGGCTATCTGATTGTGGCCGGCGAGTCGCTGACGGCCCAGCGATTCGATGCGTCAGCCCTGACCCTGTCAGGTTCTGCCATTCCGATCGTCGACAGCGTCGACTCATACTCCGCGTCGAACACCGGTCTGCTGTTGTACCGGAAAGTGTCCGCAACAGCCGCGGAGAAGCAACTCACCTGGTTCGATCGCGCCGGTCGAATCGTCGGACAAGTTGGCGGGAAGGGCAATTACGCCGCCGTCGAACTGTCGCCGGCCGGCGATCGCGTGGCCGTCGACATGATCACCGAGGGCAATCGCGATGTCTGGGTCGTCGACGTCGCCAGGGGCGTTCCGTTGCGAGTCTCTTACGATCCCGCGTCCGACTGGACGCCGGTGTGGTCGCCGGACGGCTCCCGCATCGCGTACGCCTCGTCCCGCAAGGGGACACACATCTACGTGAAGTCGGCGAGCGGCGTCGGCAACGACGAGCAGATGTTCAAGAGCGAGTCGACGGAGATCCCGGTGTCGTGGTCGCATGATGGCCGGTACCTGGTGTTCTCGCGCTTCAAGCCCCCGAATTCTCCCGGGGGCGTCGATACGTGGTTGCTGACGCTCGGCCCCGAGCCCAAGGCGACGCCTTTTGTGGAATCGCCTTTCGATAAGGCGCAGGCGCGCATTTCTCCGGACGGCCACTGGATCGCGTACGCGACCAATGATTCGGGCGCCTACCAGATCGTCGTGCAGACGTTTCCGGATCCCAACAAGGGGCGATGGCAGATCTCCGCCCAGGGCGGCATCGAGCCGAAATGGGGCCGCGATGGCCGCGAGCTGTACTACCTCGCGTTCGACGGCAACCTGATGGCGGTTCCGGTCAAGGACGCCAAACCCGATGTGTCGTTCGAAGCCGGGACGCCGACCGCCCTGTTTCAGACGCCGCTCACGGTCAGCCGGACGCAGTCGCCTCGCGACCGCCGGTACGACGTCGCCGCCGACGGCCGCTTCCTGTTCGCGATTCCGTCCACCACATCGGCGGCGCCCGTCACCGTCGTCGTCAATTGGGCGTCAGGGCTCGAGAAGAAATAGCACGCCGGCTATTTCCACACGCGCGCGACGGGCTTGCTGACCAGGAAGTCAGGATTCGCGCCGGCCTTCGGCCTGAACTTCTGCACACGCCCGCTGTCCACCTCGGCGACGTAGAGGTTGCCCTCCTCGTCCACGCTCATGCCGTGCACGCCCCACAGCGCGCCGGGGAACATCCCGAGCGTGCCCCACGAGTAGAGCAGGTGTCCCTGCTGGTCGTATTTCAGCAGCTTGTGCGTGCTGCGATCGAACGTCCAGATGTTCCGGTCGCGCCCGATGTAGAGGAGGTGCAGGCTCGACGGGTCGGCGTCGATGCGCCAGTCGTACAGGAACTTGCCGTTCTCGTCGAACACCTGGACGCGATGGTTGTTCCGATCGTTGACGAACACGCGGCGGCTCGTCGGATCGACGGCCACGCCGTGCACGTTGTTCATGTAGTTCGGCCGCCGCTCGTTTGGCGGGTTGCCCTTGATGCCCCACTGCATCACGAACTTGCCGTTCTTGTCGAACTTCGCGACGCGCGTCCCGGTGTAGCCGTCGGAGACGAAGAACGTCCCGTCGGGGAGCCAGTCGATGAACGTCGGCCGGTTGAAGTGCGTCGCGTCGGCGCCTTCCATTTCGGGCGTGCCGATCGTCTGCAGCAGCTTCTTGCCGTCGTTGGTGAACTTGTAGATCACCTGCATGTTGTCGTCGACGATCCACACGTTCTTCTCGGGATCGTAAGGGCTGACGTACACCGAGTGCGGACGGCGCAGCAGCTTGTCCCACTGCGTCCACGTTTCGACGATGTTGCCGTTGGCATCGGCGACGACGATGCAGTGCTCCCACTTCGCGTCGACGCCCAGCTGGCGGTACGGCGGTCCCTTGATCCCGATCTCATCGTCCTTGCCTTCCCAGGCCGTCAGCCACTTCCGGGTGTCCTGATCGGTGCCGCCCACGCCGGGTAGCGACGCGGTGGTGGCGTCGCGCCAGAGGCCGGCGACCGGAAAGCTGATACTCGGTCCGAGTTGGGGAATCAGCGTGTTCCTCGGCTGGTTCATCTTCGGGAGCTCGCCGCGGAACAGCATGTAGACGCGGTTCGGACTTTCGGCGAAGACGCCCTGACCCGCGCCGTAGGTCCATTTCTCGTTGCCCGCCAGCGTGCTGATGTCCTTGGGCCAGCCCTTGACCACTTCATAGGGGCCAGTCAGGTCTTCGCTGCCGACGGCGCCCGGTATGGCCGCGAATCCCTTGCCGGCTGTCGACGTCTGGGCGGACGCGCCGCGGCGCGTCTCCGTCCACATGCCGAACGCCGTGCCGATGGCGAAGATGCCGACGACAAACACTGCTCGACGCATGATGCTTCTCCTCAATTGGCTTTGCCTGTCGCCGGGAACAGTTTGATGAACTCGTCGTTCGTGGCGACGCGCCCGTGAATCGGCACATGCTGCGCCACGTCGAGCTTCAGCTTTAGCATGTTCTGGTACAGCGTGCGCATGCCGGGCGTGGGGGGGGCCGGCGCCGCACCCTGCGCCGGCGGCGAGTACAGGTCGGCGTTGAGCAGAATCTTCTCCTTTGGCAGGTACGCGATCAGCATGTCGGTGCTGTGGTTACCCTGCCGGTACGACGGGTCTCCCAGCTCGTAGGCCATGTCCTGCAGGTGCAGGATCTCCAGCATCCGCACGCCGTCGCTCACCACGTACTTGTTGCCGACGGTGTCGATCGGCGCCGGACGCCGGCTGATCATGTACATCGGGCTGAAGATCGACATGCGATCCGGCTTGAGCGTCCACGCCGTCGGATGGAACAGGATGTCGAGGTAGTACTCCTTGTTCGATTCGTGCGTGACGATCGTCGTGCCCTGCGAGAGATAGGTTCGCAGGCCGCCGAGGTGATCGAAGTGGTGGTGGGTGTTCACGACATAGCGGATCGGCTTGTTCGGCGCCAGCCTGTTGACGTCAGCCATCACGGCCAGTGAGCGCTCTTCGTTCACCGGCGCTTCGACGACCGCAACGAAATCCCGGAACTCGACGAGCATGCTGTGATGCGTGCCGCCCGCCAGCAGCCACACGCCGTCGGCGAGCTTCTGGCTCTCGACCTTCACGGGCGGGGCGGTCGCGCGCTTGATGGCGTCGGGCACGGGGATGGTCGTCACCGGCACGTTGCGCTTCACGCTGGAGACGTTGAGCTCGTAGTAGTTGTGCGCCGGGTTCAGCCGCGGATCCCCCTGGTGCACGTGCACGAGTCCAGGAAACTTCACGCCGTCGAAGTCCTTGTACTGCGTGTAGCGCATCTCGTAGTCCATGTCGCCGTAGATCGGATTGGGGAACCAGGTGTCGACGAGCTCGACCAGGTTCTGGTCGTTGATCGTGCCGTTCACCTTGTACTTGCCCATCGTGAACGAGACAATCGTCACCTTGCGCCCGAACTGCGACAGGCCGAAGTCCGACGCGCCGACGATGGGCAGGGTGATGGCGGTCGCGTTGGTCGCCGCGAGCGCGGCCTTAAGGAAGCCGTGCGGCGTGAGCACGACTTCGAGCTGGCGCAGATCGGCGTACGGGACGCCGTCGAGATAAGGCCGCGTCACTGGCACCGGCATGTCGTCACGGACGTCCCACGCGTAGTCGCCGTTCAGAATCGTGGTGACCTTCGTCTCCGGCATCGGCGTGCCGCCGAGCAGCGGATAGTTTCCCTGCCGGCGCGTGTAATCCTCGCGCGACCACTTCGCCTCGTAATCGACCACGCGCGTGTAGCTGCTCACTTCGTACTTGGGCCAGTCCTCGGCCAGGCCGTAGGTTTGACCGATGCGCGAGAACCAGCCGGCCCCGGTGTACTGGATCGATTTCAGGTTTTCGCCGCCCATGGCCTTGAGCGACGCCTGAAGAACCGGGCGCGGATCAACGGGCCGCGAATCCTGAGCCGAGGTCGCGACACCGAGCAAGACGAGCGCAACGAGAAACGAGATGGCGTACTTCATGGCCAGCACCTCATCACCCTTTCAAACTTTCAACTTTCAACTTGCCTGAACTCTACCAGACGCGGCAGGCGTTGGCCCGCACCATCGGCGCATCGGCCTTGCATGCAAAGGCCCGCTGAAACTCGGGCATATTCGACACGACACCGTTGACGCGGTACCGGTTGGCGGCGTGCGAGTTGGTGCGCGTCTGCGCCCGCTCGTATTCCGGCGTCGCGGTGGCGCAGTACATCTGGCCGTACCCGACAAACACGCGCTGCTCCGGGGTGAGGCCGTCGATCGCCGTCGTAGCTCCCGGCCCGGGCCCGGCCAGATATGCCATCAGCGCCAGCCGGAGGCCGCCGTTGTCCGCCGTATTCTCCCCGAGTGTCAGGCGGCCGTTGATGTGCGTGTCGCCGGCGACGACGTACTCCGAGTACTGGCTGGCCACGCAGCTCGCCCGCTCGTCGAACCGTTTCGCGTCGGCCGCCGTCCACCAGTCGCGCACGTTCCCGTTCGCGTCGAACTTTCGCCCCGAGTCGTCGAAGCCGTGCGTCAGCTCGTGGCCGATGAACGCGCCGGCTGCGCCGTAGTTGACGGCGGCGTCGCGCGCCGCCTCGTAATACGGCGGCTGCAGGATGCCGGCGGGGAAGAGGATGGTGTTGCGATTCGAGATGTACGCGGCATTGACGGTGGGCGGCGTCACAAGCCAGTCCGTGAGATCGGTCTGGTGGCCGATGTGGCTGAGATCACGGCCGTTCTCTGCGGCGCGCACCCGCTGCAGGTTGCCGTACGCATCCGCACGCGAAATCTGAAGCGAGGTGTACTCGCGCCACGTGTCGGGGTAGCCGATGCGGTTCTCGATGGCGTCGAGTTTCTGGAGCGCGGCGCGTCGGGTCTCGTCGCCCATCCACGCCGCGCGCTGGATGTCCTCTCGCAGGGCCGCTTTCAGCCGACCCACCATGGCCAGGATGTCCGCCTTCGCGGCAGGGCGGAACGCGTCCTCCACGAACGCCTTGCCGAGGGCGTCGCCGAGGTGCTCGTCGGTTTGCGCAAGGCACAGGCGCCATCGTGGCTGCGGTTCCTGCTGGCCCAGCAGGGCACGGCTGAAGAACGCGAATTCGGCCTCGCCGAACACCGTGGGCAGCATCGTCGCTGCGCTGTGCAGGAGATGCCAGCGCAGATAGCTCCTGATGTCGCCAATGCGCGTGTCGGCCAGCACACGATCAACTTCGGCGAGGAACGTCGGCTGCGAGACGTTCAGACGCTCGAACGGCGGCGCGCGCCTGGCCTGGACATAGCGCTTCCAGTCGAAGTGCGGTGTCAAGGCCTGCAGTTCGGCGAAGGTCCTGGGATTGGTGAGGGCGTTCGGATCGCGGACGGCCGCCCGATCGAGGAGCACCATGGCGAGCCGCGTTTCGATGCGCAGCACCGCGTCGGCCGCTCGCGCCGATTCGGCCGGCGTCATGCCCGAGAGTTCCAGCATGCGTGCGACGTGATTTCGGTAGGCCGCGCGCAGCTTCACCGAGCGATCGTCGGTCCCCGTGTAGTACTCGCGATCCGGGAGGCCCAGCGCGTCGGGCCGCGCCCACGCGATTTGATCGATGGCGCGCGTCGGATCGCTCCGGGCGACCAGCTGGAAGAAGGGGAACGTCGACGTGGCGGCGAGGCCGCTTGGCGGATTGGCCGCAGCGACGGTGTGCAGGTGCGCGAGCAGGTCGGCGAGCGCTCTCGTGTCGCGCAGGTGGTCGATGCGCCGCAGATCCGGCCGCAGCGGCGCGAGCCCTTTGGCGTCAATCGCGCGCGTGTCCAGGCACGCGGCGTAGTAGTCGATGGCCTTCGCGAGATCGCCGGACGCGCTTCGTCGCTCGAGAATACGACGCAGGATCGCGTCGTTGCGATCGCGCACCTCCTGCGGCCGTCCCCACTGCTGGCGATCGGCAGGAAGGGGATTGGCCGCCATCCACCCGCCGCAGGCGAACTGGTAGAAGTCCACGCACGGATCGGCCGACCGATCGAGCGACCCGACTTCCACGCCGGCAGGCCCGCGCGGCTGTGCCACGCCCACGGCCGCCGCGGCCGGCAGCGCGGCGCACACGAACGCGATAAGACAGCGCCGCATGATTCCTCCCGACGGAGGGAGGATACACCGGCTACAATCCGGCGGTCCGCGTCTGATCCGGGCGATGCACAGCTTTCTTCAGGACCTGCTCTTCGCGCTGCGCACGTGTCGGCGGACGCCTGTCTTCGCCGTGACGGCGGTGGCGACGCTGGCGCTCGGGATTGGCGCGACGACCGCTATCTTCAGCACCGTCAACGCGGCCCTCCTGCGGCCATTCCCGTATCCGCGTCCCGACGACCTCTACGCGATCGGCCAGCGCTTTGTCGACGGCAGCCTGACGAGCGGCCTGATCGCGCCGGTCGAGTTCACCCGCCTGAATCGCGCCGGTTCATCGGTCATGCGCGCCGCCGGCGTCAACAGGTTCGACACCACGCTGCTGCGCGACGACGCGGCGCCGATGCGCACCGAGGTGTACTCCGCCACCGAAGGGTTCTTCGAGGTGTTCGGCCTGCCGATGACGCTCGGCCGCAGTTTCGCGCACGAGGATCATTTCCCTCGAGGGCCTGGCTTTGTCGTCGTGTCGTATCGCGCGTGGCGCGACATCTTCGGGAGCGATCCCGGCATCATCGGCCGATCGGTGCGCTTCAGCGACGTCACCATGACCGTGATCGGCGTCGCCGCGCGCGACTTCGACGTCCCGCATGCCGCCGATTTCTGGATCAACGTGCGGATCGACCCCATGGGCCTCGGACACGGGTTCCAGTCCTACCTTCGCGCGCAGCCGGGCACGCGGCCCGATCGACTTCGCGCCGACCTCGCCACCCTCATGGCCGGGATCGTCCACGACCTTCCGGGCAGCGGCGAGAACGGGCGGGCGTTTGTCATCGAGCCGTTCGCCAGCTCGGTGATTGGGGACCTCGGTCCGCTCCTCCTCGTGCTGCTGAGTGGAACGGTCCTGCTCCTCGTCCTCACGTGCGTCAACGTGACGAATCTCTTTCTCGCGCGCGGATCGACGCGCGTCCGCGAGATCGCCCTGCGGGCGGCGCTCGGTGCCGGCCGCGGCCGGATCGCGCGTCAACTCGTCACTGAGTCGCTCGTGGTCGCTGCCGGTGGCGCGGTGGTGGGGTGGTGGCTCGCCTATGCGGGAGTCCGCGTGCTGCTCGTGCTGGGCGCTTCGCGGCTACCGCGCCTCGACGCGGTGCCGTTCGACAGCCGTGTGGTGCTGTTCACGGTCGCGACGCTGCTGGCCGTCGGGGCTCTCGTCGGGCTCGCGCCGGCCTTTCAGCTGGCGCGGACCGATCTCAGGGAGTCGCTCAGCGAAGGCGGCCGCACCGGATCGAAAGGACGCGGCACGTATCGCACGCTGGCCGCCATGGTCATCGCCGAAGTCGCCGTCGCCGTGACGCTCGTGGCCGGCGCCGGATGGTTGACACGGAGCTACGCGAACCTGTCCACGAAATCGCCCGGCTTCAAGACCGACGGCCGCCTCGAATTCGAAGTGATCCTGCCGTTCTCCCGTTACCGGCCGCCGGAGGTCATCAGCTGGTCGCACAACCTGTTCGAGCAGCTGCGGAAGATGGGCGGCGTCGTCGCGGTCGGATCGGCCTCGACGTTTCCGTTGCGGCCCGCGATCGACAACACGCCGGTGGTCAGCGTGATCGGCGTCCCCGTCGATCCGACGCGGCCCGGCGTGGTCGCGCGAATGCGCATGGTCAGTCCCGGGTTCTTCGACGCGATGGGCATGAGGATGTTGAATGGCCGGGGCTTTACGGATGACGATCGGCAGACGACGGCGCCGGTCGCCATCGTCAACGAAACGTTCGCGCGGAGATACATGCCTGGCAGAAAGCCGACGGCGATGCAGCTCGCGTGGGGATTCCCGGCGCCCGATCTGAAAACCCAGCGCCCGATCGTCGGGCTCGTGAACGACGCGAGACACGCGGCCCTCAGCATCGAGCCCGAGCCGGCGTTCTACCTTCCGCTGGATCAGTCTCCGTTCTGGCGACAGGCCGTCGTGGTTGAAACGAAGCTGGCCGATCCGACGCGGCTGGTTCCCCTGATTCGCGCCGAGGTGAAGCGTCTCGATCCCCAGCTGGCGGTCGAGCCCGAGGCCGTCAGCGCGATCGTCGCCTCGACGATCAGCCGGCAGAAGCTCGGGATGGACCTGATGCTCGTGTTCGGGGCGATTGCGCTCGTCCTCGCCGCCGTCGGCATCTATGGTGTCATCGCGTACGGAGCGTCGCAGCGAACGGGCGAGGTCGCGACGCGCATGGCGCTCGGGGCCTCGCCGTCCAACATCTTCTGGTTGATCGTCGATCAGGGACGGACGCTGGCGGTGATGGGCGCCGTCATCGGACTTGCCGCGGCGTATGCGACGGGCCGGATCGCGTCGAGCTGGCTGTTTCAGGTGCACGCGTCCGATCCGCTGATCCTCGTCGCGTCGCTCGGGCTGGTGCTAACGATGACACTCGCCGCGACGGTGATTCCCGCGCGGCGTGCGGCGCGGGTCAATCCGCTCGTCGCGATGCGAGCGGAATAGACGACGGGAAGGTTCTTGCCGCTTCGACGCCTCATCCCCTGGCGCGCAATCGCTGCATCCACTCTTCTTCATCGGGACGAAGACGGCGAAGTTTTCGAGTCCGTTGTCGATACGGAAAGGCGCCGCACGTCGCGCAGGCGAAGTAATCCCATTGCTCGCCATGGCTCACGTTCACGCCGCCGATGGAGCTCACCTCATAAGTCAGCGGCCGGTCGCACGAAGGACAGGTCGCTGACGGCGTGTCTCTGGTCTCCGTTGTCGCAAGGAAGTCGTACTCGGCACCCCCGAACGCAGCTGGTAGAAGGCACGGGCGTCGGTGTCTGCGTCAGCGGACATCGGACCTCCTTCAGACGAGAAAAGACTCCGCATTGTCCCCCGGGACGGAAGTTCAAGCACAACCACGTGTCTGCAATGGGGAGCGCACCAATGTCTTGAGCGCTCGGTCGCGGTGACGTCGAGGCGATTTGCTATACTGGGCGTTCCGATCTGCTCTGGAATTCTCACCACGCGGAAGTGGCGGAACGGCAGACGCGCTAGCCTCAGGAGCTAGTTGCCGCAAGGCAGTGGAGGTTCAAATCCTCTCTTCCGCACCAGCCTTCGCTCACGCTTGCGAACCGGTCATGCGCTTCGGCTAGGCAAGCCTCGCGAAGGCTGTCGCGCCGAAGCGGCGCGCCGCGAAGGCAGACCATCGCACCTACTGCGGCGCCGGGGTTGACGCCTTCCACCGCAACACAACCGATGCCGTCGTCGTGTTGTCGTACTTCTTGAAGCCAGGCACCGGATCGTTCGAATAGCGCCACAGGTAGCCGATCTTCAACGCGAGCCAGCCGTTCATCGCCGCCTGCGCCGAGATCTCGGCCTCCGACCGGTATGCACTGGCGGTGGAGAAGTTCGGGTAGTAGGTGAATCGCTGTGTCGTGTCGCCGCCGGCAAACGGGACGCGGCTGAGCAGCTGGAACAGCCCGGCCGGGTCGTTGACCGTCGTGTCGTTCGTCCGGTTCTCATGATTCCAGGCGATGCCCGTCACCCCGTCGAGCGTCCACGACGGCGTGCGCCGCAGAGCCCACGTCAGACCCGCGTCCAGAATCGAGCGGAAGTCGATGCCCGAGAACTGGTCGCGTTCGAGCTTGATCCCGGTCGACAGACCCATGAGGGGCGTGAGCTTCCGAGAGCCCCGCAGCATGCCGAGGTAGCGCTCCGCCGTCCGAATATCGTGGTCGTCGCTCCGAACGGCCGTAGCCGTCGACTCGATCTGCCAGATAGCGCCGCGGCGATGGCTGGCGAAGTCGGCGCCGAGCGTCGCGGTCTGCGAGTTGCCGCTCGTCCCGACAAACGACGCGCCCACCTGCACATCCCACAACGGCGGCGGCTCCTTGGCGGGCGCTTGGGCCCGCGCCGTTGACGCGATCGACAGAAACGCGAGAAGAGCGGCCGCCTTCGTCACAGTCATGAAACGGCCGGGCTGCAACCCGCGTGCCGTGCGACAATTGGCCGTGCACCCGTGGCACGACTATCCCGTCGACGCCGCCTCCGTCGATCGATCGTTTCCAACCGTGATCGAAGTGCCGATGGGCAGCAAGAACAAGTACGAGCTCGACAAAGCGACCGGCCTGCTGCGGCTCGATCGCGTGCTCTTCAGCGCGGTCTACTACCCGGCCAACTACGGCTTCGTCCCGCGCACGTTGTGCGACGATGGCGATCCGCTCGATGTGCTGGTGTTCGGCCAGGCGCCGGTCGTGCCTCTGACGATCATGGATGTGCGGGCAATTGGCGTGATGAAGATGCGCGACGACAAGGGCCTCGACGACAAGGTGCTGGCGGTCTGCGTCGGCGATCCGGCGTTTGCCGACTACACCGACTTCCGTCAGCTGCCCCATCATGTGGTTCGCGAAATGCAGCGTTTCTTTGTGGACTACAAGGTGCTCGAGGGCAAATCGGTCGCTGTGGACGAGTTGCTTGGACCCGACGAGGCTCTGCAGGTGCTGCGGGACGCGCTCGTGTGCTATCGCGCGTCCAGAGAGAAGTTCAAGCCGGACACTCAACGGGCCTGACGCTCATGAACAGGCGTTAGAAAAAGAGAGACAAAGCCATGGCGCGCCGTGCGTTCGCGATCGTCTTCACAGTCCTCGGGCTGGCGTTCTTCGTCAGCATCGTCGGCTTCGTGTTCCTGTATTTCCTGTTCGGGCGCGAGCCGGCCGTGCCGTCGAACGCGACGCTCGTGATGCGGATTGGCGGCGACCTCGCCGAAGTCGCGCCCGCCGACGTGGTCGGCTACCTGCGCGGCGTGCGGGCGCCGACCGTGCGCGCGATTGTCGAGAACCTGCGCAAGGCCAAGGTCGATTCGCGGATCGGCGCCGTGCTGTTGAAGCCCACCGGGTTCGACTCGCCCTACTGGAGCAAGGTGCAGGAGATCCGCGACGCGGTGCTCGACTTCAAGAAGTCTCACAAGCCCGTCTACGCGTACCTGGAATACGGCGGCGATCGCGAGTACTACCTGGCGACGGCGGCCGATCGGATTTTCCTGATGCCGTCGAGCCCTCTCGACGTGGTTGGCGTCGCGACCTACGAGGTGTTTCTGCGCGGCACGCTCGACAAGATCGGCGCGGTGCCAGATCTGCACCACATCGGCGACTACAAGACCGCGGTCAACACCTTCACGGAGAAGGGGTACACCGCCGCGCACAAGGAAGTCGACCAGTCGCTTAACCGCGACGTCTTCGACCGTTTCGTCAAGGGCGTGGCGGAGGGGCGCAAGAAGGACGAGGACGAAGTTCGCAAGCTCGTCGATCAGGGTCCGTTCCTTCCAGAGGACGCCCTGCGCGCAGGGCTGGTCGACGATGTCGCGTACGAAGATCAGGTAGACGACCGGCTGCGCGCCGCACGCGACGGCGAACGCGCGGCCGACACTGAACGGACGCGGAAGGTCGACTCCGACGACTATGGGCGCGTCAGCGCCGGCTCGCTCGGCCTGAACAAGGGCGCGCGCGTCGCGGTCATTTACGCCTCGGGCACGATCACGTCCGGCAAGAGCGGGTACGACCCGCTGAACGGCGCCACCGTCGGCTCAGAGACGCTCATCGAGTACATCCGTCAGGTTCGGAAGGACACGTCCGTGCGCGGCATCGTGCTGCGCATCGACAGCCCGGGCGGATCGGCGACGGCCTCCGACGCGATCTGGCGCGAGCTGATGATTGCGCGCAACGAGCGGGCCGACCGGCCGATCGTCGCGTCGATGTCCGATCTGGCCGCGTCGGGCGGCTACTACATCGCGATGCCGGCGCAGGTCATCGTGGCAGAGCCGGGGACGCTCACCGGATCGATCGGCATCTTCGGCGGGAAGATCGTGACCGGCGGTGTGTACGAAAAGCTCGGCGCGCACATCGAGTCGACGAGCGTCGGCAAGCACGCCGAGATCAACTCGCCGGTGCGGCCCTTCAACGCCGACGAGCTAAAGAAACTGCAGGAGCAGCTGCAGGCCTTCTACGACCAGTTCGTGGAGAAGGCGGCGATGTCACGCCGCAGCACGCCGGAGAAAATCGACGCGCTGGCGCAGGGGCGCGTGTGGACGGGTTACCAGGCGAAGGAGAACGGGCTGGTCGACGCCCTCGGCGGGCTCGACGCGGCGGTGGCCATTGTCAAGCAGCGCGCGAAGCTTTCAGCCGACGCCGAAGTCGAACTCGTGACCTATCCGCCGCGGCGCAGCTTCTACGAGCTCCTGAGCGAGCAGCTGAGCGGCGGAGGCGGCGACACCGCCGTGCGCGCGTGGCTGGCGGCGAACCTTTCGAAGGGGGAACTCGATGCGCTGCGCGTGATGGCCGGACCGCTCTCGCTCTTCCGCCGCGGCGAGCTGCTGGCGCTGATGCCGTTCACGTACCTGCGGTGACACGAAACGCCGAAACCACACGAAATCACGAAACTGTTTCGTGTGTTCGTGCTTAGCTGACCGCCTTCTGCAGCGCCTCGGGATTGACCTCGATTTTCATGCGCTGCTTCGCCTTGGTCATGTAGGCGCCGAAGAAGCGGTTGCGACGATCGCTCAGCACCTCTTCCCGGAACTTGTCCTTCGCCTGCGTGTAGTCGGTAGGCGTGACCTGCTGCTTCTCGACCACCTTGATCACCGCGGTGCCCATGTCGGTGGCAATCGGGTCGCTCACCTCGCCGACCGCCAGCTTGAACGCGGCGTCGTCGACGGCGGTCGCGGCACCCAGATCGGGAATCGGCGCGTCGCGCGTGATGAGCTCGGTCGTCTTGGCTTCCACGCCGCCGGCCTTTGCGGTCTTCTCGAAATCCCCTGGCGCGCTTTTCAGCTTCGCGGCGAGTTCCACGGCTTTCTTGCCCGCGAGCTCCCGCGCCTTCACCTTGACCACCTCGTCGCGCACGCGCTCCTTCACTTCCTCCAGCTTGGGCACGTACGGATCCTGCGTCGCGACGAGCGTCACGAAGACGTAGCCGCGGGCCGTGCGGAGCGGACCCGCGACGTCACCCGTCTTCATGCTGAAGACGCGGCTGCTCGTCTCCGGCGCCGGGCCGAGGCCGAGAACCGGTTCGTCGCGCGCGAAGAAACCGGACTCCTGGACGGTGAGCCCCTGCGTCTTCGCCGCCTTGTCCAGATCCGCCGGCTTGCTGATCTGCTTCTCGAGGTTCTGCGCGATTTCACCAGCCTGCGTCTGCGCGCGATCGTTGGCGAGCTCTTCGGTCAGCTG
>Ga0066903_100000199_pt1 | contig 32995 bp, 50 predicted proteins | sample PanSoiMetaGPlot1_FD_67491 | JGI IMG/M metagenome (GOLD analysis project Ga0066903, IMG submission 67491) | Tropical forest soil microbial communities from Panama analyzed to predict greenhouse gas emissions - Panama Soil - Plot 1 (version 2) | ecosystem: Environmental > Terrestrial > Soil >... | reverse complement strand
TTGTGCGAAGCTCAACCTTGACCGCGATGGAGGCGGCCCGTAATGGTTGAGAAGCGCTGCACGTGCGGGGAGGCCCGCTGGCTCAAATGCCCTGACCCCTGGTACCTCATGGCGATGCGCGTCGCCGGGAAAGAGTACGCCCCGAACCTGACGCGCTACGCGGAACACTTTCTCCAGCTCGACATCACGACCAAGACCGAGGCCGAGAAGGTCGCCGACCAGGTGCGCGGGCTGATCCTCGCCGGCACCTACGTCAGCGTGAAGGACGCGCGCAAGCAGCCGAAGGCGCGCAAGGCGCCCGGCGCGATCGAGCCGAGCGCGGTGCTGCTCAAGGACGCGCGCGACCGCTTCTACGCGGCGCGCATCGAGAAGCACCCGACCATGAGCGACAGCGACAAGAGCCTGGCGAAGGGCCGGCTGCGGAAGTTCTCGGAGTGGCGGCCCGTGGCCGGCGAGCCGGCGCTGGCCGACCAGCCGATCGGCAACGTGACGCTCGACGTGCTGCTTGCCTTTCGAGTCAGCAGCGTCGTGAAAGACGCCGCGGCGTCGACCTGGGCGAAGTACAAGACGCTGCTCGGCCAGTTTTTCCGCTGGGCGCAGCATGAGGCCGGCATCCGCAACGCCAGCCCGTTTGTCGGCGAGGTGAACCCTGACGACGTGCGCAAGCTGAAGGTCGGCAAGTTTGCGCAGCGCAACCGGCGGATCAACGAAGCGGAAGAGGCCGACCTCATCGAGGCCGCGCGCGAGCTGCAGCAGGTCGAGCATGGCTGCCGGCGGCTCGCCAACCTGCTCCTGGCCGCCTTCGAGGGCGCGATGCGCAAGGGCGAGCTGCTCGCGCTGCAGTGGCGCGACGTCGACCTCGACGCCCAGGTGGTCTACGTGCGCGCCGAGGAGCGCGGCGCTCGCAAGACCGGCCTGGCGCGCGTAGTGCCCATCTCGAAGCGCTGGCTGGCCGACCTCAAGACGATCACGCACAACCCGGCCGGCGAGAAGTTTGGCCGCAGCGAGTACGTCTACGGCAACGCCATCGGCGAGAAGATCAACAGCATCGACAAGGCGTGGACGACGACGATCCTGCGGGCCAACAAAAGCACGCCGACGTGGAACAAGAAGAAGGGGCTCGACGTCCGCAGCCGCGCGCGGCTGCGGTCGATTGACCTGCACTTCCACGACATCCGCCACGAGGCCGCGAGCCGGTGGCTGGAGCTGGGCGGCGACCTGGGCGTCATCAGCAAGCTGCTCGGGCACACGACCGTCGCGCAGACGGCGGCGTATCTGCACACGCGGCTGCAGGCGCCCGGCGAGATGATGCGGGCGATCGATCGGCGGCGCGCGGAGCTAGAGGCCGAGGCGACGCGGAAACGGCACAACGCCGTCGCAGGTCAGGACAAACTCAGGACAAACGCGGAAAACGGGGAGGGCCATGCGAAGGTAGTGCGGCTCGTGAAACGCGATAAAGTCAGTAGGAACAGGTAGTTACCGACCGGTTAGCGGGAGTAGTTCAGCGGTAGAACGCAGGCTTCCCAACCCGATCCGGTAGCCCACAGACCTCGACGCGTTCTCACGGATTCGCAAAAACCCTAACAAATTCGCACCAGTCCGACAGGGCCTCGCCATGCCTTGTCGGACAAACACGTCTGGAGTCAGGACAAACTCAGGACAAATGCGGCGCGCCGCAAATGTCGAATCATAGGATTTAAGGTTCCACGTGGAGCACAGCAGTACGGCCATGGTAGACACCGAGCCGACCGACGATCGTGCGCTAGAGAGCCGCGTACGCCGCGCAGAGGCCATCCTGCGCCAGGGCCGCCGCGACCTCGCGGAACTGACTGCGGACGTGGCGGTGCTGGTGCTGTCGCTGCACGACGTGCTCGACCGCATCGCGCGCCTCGACCGCACGCTGCAACGCGTCGAGGTGAACGAATGAAGCGCCGCGACTACGACCCGGTGCAGCAGGTGTTCCACACCAACGACATCCCGCCCGGGTTCCTGCTCGCCGCCGAGCGGCTGATCAACCGCATCGAGGCCGAGGCCGACGGCGAGAACTGCGGCGCCATGTGCTTCTCGCTGGCCTTCGTCCTGGAGCGCTACCTGCGCGGCCGCATGGGTCGCCAGCAGACCCCGCGCGTCACCGAGCTGCTCGACAACCTCAACTACCTCATGGCGACGCTCGCCCTGTTCGCGAGCGAGCAGCCCGACGAGACGTTCACGAGGCAGCAATGAAGCCTGAGAACTTCACCGGCAAGCCGTGCGAGTGCCCCGAGTGCTACCAGGCCGGCGTCACCGACCGGCCGACTGTCCGCGATCCGGTGACCGGCCGGTGGCTGCACGGCTACCCGCTGAAGCGCTACTGGAACGAAGCGGACGCCGCGCTCGCGCGCATCCGCGAACGCCTGAACCGCGCCCCAGGAGGCCCCCATGCCAGCGACCAGTGAGAAACAGCGCCGCCTGTTCGCGATTGCTGAACACCATCCCGAGCAGCTCTACGCGCGCAACCGCCGGCTCGCGAAGCTGAGCCAGCGCACGCTGCATGACTTCGCGGCGACGAAAGGCAGCGCGATGCCACGCAGGAGCGGCAGTAGCCGGCGCCTGAGCGACTACGCGGGCATATGACTGATAAACAACAGCGCTTTGTCGAGGAGTACACGACCGACTGGAATGGGACGCAGGCGGCGATCCGCGCGGGTTACGGTTCAGCTGGCGCGCGCGTGGAAGCGCACCGCCTGCTAACAAATGCTAACATTCGCGCCGCCGTCGCCGAGCGCGCCCGCGCCATCGGCGAGGCCAACGACGTCAGCCCCGAGCGCGTCCTGCTGGAGCTGCGCCGGCTCGCCTTCTACGACCCCCGCAAGCTCTTCGACCAGGGCAACCTGCGCCTGCCGCAAGACCTGGACGACGACATAGCCGGCGCGATCGTGCAGGTCGAAGTAGTGACCCGCAAGATCGGCGAGGGCGAGGTGGAGTACGTCAACAAGTACAAGCTCGCCGACAAGCCGGCCGCGCTGCAGGTGCTGGCGAAGCGCTGCGCGCTGCTGCTGCCTGACATGCCGAAGCCTGGTGAAGAACAGCCGCGGCGCGTCATCTTCGAATACGAGGCAGTCGACGCCCCGAGCAACAAGACCGGAGTCTAACCGTGACGGTCGCGCACGAGCCCACGCCTGCGCACCGGATGAAGTGGCGCGGCCCGGTCGCCGCCTTCATGGAAGACCAGACGCGCCTGATCGATCTGGAGGGCGCGTTCAGGAGCGGCAAGACGACGGCGTGCCTGTGGAAGGTCGCGCGCGCCTGTCAGCAGTACGTCGGCATGCACTGGCTGCTCTGTCGCTACTCCGACCAGGACACGCGATCGATCCTCAAGCCGCTGTGGCGCGAGGTGCTGGCGGCCGCCGGCATCCCGTACCGCTGGAACAGCCACGAGCGCTGCGACGAGCTGCCGGGCGGCAGCCGCGCGTACATCTTCGGGCTCAAGGCGGTCGACAAGGCGGCGCGCTACGCGAAATTCCGCGGCCTGACGCTCGGTGGCATCTACAACGACCAGACCGAAGAGGTGCCGCACGACGTGTTCCTGGAGCTGGCCGGCCGGCTCTCGCAGGTCGGCTACCCGCAGCAGATGATCCTCAGCCCGAACCCGGCCGACGAGAACCACTGGCTGAGTAAGCTCGAATTCCCCGCCGACAACCGCTACGCCGATCGCAAGTACTACTCGCTGTCTGTGTACGATAACGCACACAACCTACAGCTCGACACGATCCGCGGCCTGGAGCGGCTCTACCCGCCCGGGCATGCGAAGCACCGCAGCGCCATCCTCGGCCTGCGCGGCCTGAACGTGATCGGCACGCCGGTCTACGCCGGCTACTTTCAGCGCCAGCTGCACGTGCGCGCCTGCCCGTACAACCCGCACCTGCCGCTCTACGAGGCGATCGACTTCGGCAAGCATCACCCGTGCATCGTCTGGTGTCAGTTCCCGGCGACCGGCGGGATCAACTTTCTCGCCGGGCTGCTCGGCCAGGATCTGTTCCTCGAAGACTTCGCGCCGCTCGCGCAGCAGTACCGGCAGCTGTGGTTCCCGTCGATCCTCGCGCTGCACACGTGCTGCGACCCCGCCGGCACGCACAACAACAGCCAGGGCGTCAGAAGCAATGGCCTGCAGGTGCTCAAGGCGCACGGATTCCACCCGGTGTGGAAGGTCAACAGCAACGCGCCCGACGTGCGCCTGGCGATGATCGAGCGGCTCGGCAGCCACATGCGACGGCGCACGCAGGTCGGCGAGGCCTTCGGCATCGAGGCCGACCAGGGCAAGTGGCTGCGCCTCAGCGCGCAGGGCGTCGACCCGTGGCAGTTTCTCGCCGATGGCTTCGAGGCCGGTTACGTCTGGTCCGAGCACATGGTCAGCGTCGGCAGCAAACAGCTGCGGCAGGCGTTCAAGGACGGCTGGTACGAACACGGGCAGAACTGCGCCGAGTACCTGGAGCTGAACTACGGCGCCAACCAACCGACCGCGGAGGAGCGCGCCGCGGAAGCGCGCCGCGAGGAGCAACGGCAGAAGGACCGCGCGCAGGCGCGCGGGTTTGGCCCGAGCGGTAGTGATTCCTGGATGGGGTGACGCATGATCCCGTGCTTGTTCTGCGGCGGTGACGCGAGCGAACCCGACCACTGGCGGCACTGCGACGGGCGCCAGGGCCAGGTCGAGGCCGACTACAACGACGTGTGCGCGAATCGCCACAAGGGCAACGAACGATCACAGGACGCGAACCGGGACACGGCGCCGCGGAAGCCTCGCGCCCGCCAGCGGCTGCTCGACGCCTGGGAGGCCTATGGCGCCGTGGGCACGATCGCGGAGGTAGTCGGCGACGCGCTGGGCATGCGCCACCAGACCTGCTCGGCGCGCTGCAGCGAGCTGAAACGTGACGGCCTGCTCGTCCGCACCGGCCGCACCGCGCGCACGTCGAGCGGCAGCCTGGCCGACGTCCTGGTGCTGGCGCGCTACGCGCCGGCCGCGTAAAATCATAGGGTTTGACAATCATAGGATAGCTGTGCTACTGTTCTAGTCACGGTCGGCGCAGGAACGCTGACCGGACAACAGCCGCGATGGAGGCGGCACGCATGGCGCACAGCAACACCGGCAACAGCTCGACCCCTCTTTCCACCTGCGACTGGTGCCACGGCGACATCCCGCCCGGCGTCGTGATCGCCATCGACGGCGGCCGCACCGAGCTGGATCAGTTCTTCTGCTCGACGGCCTGCGTCGAGGCGCACGACGAAGCGGTCGCGCAGTGGGCTGCTGAGACGTTCCTCGGCCCCGTCGCGCACATGAAGGGAGCCCGCTAAATGGCGAAAGACACCCCGGTGGTGTCGGGCAACATGCCCGACACCTTCGACCTCACCCTGGCCGACCTCGACGGCGCACCCGGTGTGCTCTCGACCAAGGCCGCCGTCTACGACATCGTCACGCCGGTCGTCGGCAACGCCGAGACGTTCATCGTGCGCACCTTCCGCCAGGTGCGCCCGGTCGACGGCAAGGAGGAGGAGACGCGCGCGACGTTCACCGTGCTGCTGCAGCACTACGGCCGCGGCCGGCCCGAGCGCCTGGTGCTGCCGCCGGCTGTGGCCGACGCCATCCTGCGGCAGCGCGAGGCCCTGACCACGCGCGCTGTCTCGCAGCGCGCCAGCAAGCTCGGCCACGCGCAGTGGCAGGCGCGGCAGGCTGCCGGCCTGGCGCCCGCCTTCATGAGCCGGCCGCCGAAGCGCCGCCGCAAGCCCCGCAAGAAGTAGCTCGACCTGGCCGGCGCTCGTCCTGGGCGCCGGCTTTTTTCTTTCCCCACAATCATAGGTGTTGACAATCATATGATTGTCATGAGACCATCTCTATACCGCGATGGAGGCGGGCGCGATGACGATGACAGCGAAATTCAACGGACGGTGCAAGCGCTGCGGCGGGTTCCTCCCGCAGGGCTCGGCGATCGAGTGGACGAAGGACGGCGGCGCGACGCACGTCACCCCGCAGGCCTGCGAGGTCACCACCATGATGACGGTCGAGGTCACGGCGAACGCCACCCCGATCGTCGCCTTCCTGACCGCGGCGCAGGCGCGCGGCCTGAAGTTCCCCAAGGCGCGCTTCCTGGCGCCCGGCGGCGGCGAGCTGCGGCTCTCGATTGCCGGCGAGACGTCGAAGTATCCCGGCAGCATCCAGGTCAAGGTCGACGCCGAGTGGCGCGGCCGCATCGAGCCCAACGGGAACGTAGCCGGCCCGCTCAAGACCGACCGCACGCTGCTCGCCGCGCTCGACACCATCGCCGAGGACCCGGCCGGCGCCGCGAAGGCCTACGGCGCCCTGATGGGCCGCTGCAGCTTCTGCGACATCAAGCTGACCGACGAGGGCTCGGTCGAGGCCGGCTACGGCCCCATCTGTGCCGAGCGCTACGGCCTGGCGCACACCGCCAAGGGCCGCAAGGCGGTCGCCGAGGTGCCCGCCCTGGTGCTCGCGTGAGCCGACGGGTGCATCGTCACGACGTGCGAGGGACCGCCGAGTATCTCGGCGGCACCCTCGTCCGCTACACCTGGCCCTGCGGCCACACGCAGACGCAGGACCACAGCAAGGGCCCCGTCCACAAGCGGCTGTCGGCCTTCGGGTGCAAATTTCTCGCGAAGTACTGGGCCGGCAGCCAGGGCGTGATTCTGCCGGCCTGCCGGACCTGCGCAAAAAAAACGCGCACGACGCAATCATAGGTTGACAATCATATGATTGTCATGAGACGATGGTCTCACGGTCGCTGATGACCGAGCGGCGATGGAGGCCGCACGACATGACGCAAACAGCAACGGTGATGTTCAACGGCTCGCTCTACCAGGGCGAGGTGCTCCGCACGACGGCCAAGCGCATGCTGGTCAAGTTCACGGTGCCGAGCAGCAACACGACCCGCGAGAACTGGTTCACGACCTGCACGCGGCCCGAGGGCAAGCTGGTCTCGCGCCGCAACCTGGCGCCTGGCTGCGTCACGCTCGAAGCCAACACGGCGTTTGTCGACGGCGGTGCGCGGTGAACCGCCCGCTGCTCTCCGACTACCACACCCGGGTGCGCGGCTTCGCCACCTACGACATCGCCCTGACTGCCGAGCGCTCCGCGCGACGCTGGATGAAGACCGCGAAGCGCTCGGGCCGCGCGACCGTCACCGGCGGCGGCTGGTGGAAGATCGAGGGCTGGTATCAGCGCGTGCAGGGCTACGCGGCGCTCGCCATCGAGCTGCGCAAGCGCGGCCACCTCGACGCCGTCACCGGCGAGCTGACCGAGGGCGGCCGGGCGTTCGCGATGGAAGGCGGTGCGCGGTGAGGAGCACCTGGACGCAGCAGGAACCGTACGACATCTGGATCTGTGACCAGGACCGGGAGCTGCACATCGCGAAGCACCGTGGCACGTGGGCCGGCAAGGCCTACGTGCGCTTCGCGGCGCACCACGACGGCGTGCTGGTCGGCATGGCGCGCACGTTCGCAGGCGCGTCCCGCATCCTGACGAACATCCGCAAGGAAGCACTGACCCCGGCGGAACGGCGCATGGAGCGCGACTGGCAGCGCAGCTGCCGCGTGGAGGACTGACGTGACAATCATCGCTCGCCTGGCCGTCAACCCGGCCGTGCTGACCACGCGCCAGCTGCGCACGCACCTGGTGCCGACGCTCGACCGCGACGCGCGCGCGCTCTGCGGCGCCAAGCCTGGCCCGATCACGACGGGCTGGGCCGCCGTCTCGACGCGGCGCCCGAGCTGCGCGCGCTGCCGCTTCATCGCCCGCGGAGGTGTCAAGTGACCATCATCGTGCTGCTGTTCCTCGTGTGGATCCTGCTGAACCTCGGCGCGGCGGTGATCAACGCCTGCTGGGGAGGTACCAAGTGACGAAGCGCGGCTACAACAAGACGTTCACCCCGCACGGCACCAGCGGCAAGCGCTATCTGCTCGACGCGATCCCGGCCGGCCTGTGGGCCGCGGTGCGCGCGAAGGCGAAGCGCGACGGCGTCTCGCTGCGCGCGCTCATCCTGCAGCTGCTCAGCGAGTGGCTGGAGAAAGACCAGGCGGCCGCGTGATCGCGACCGGCGACACCGTCTACCTGTCGACGCGCGGCGGCGACCAGAACATCCCCTGCACCGTCAAGCTCGCCTCGGAGAACGGCCGCAGCCTGCTGCTGCTCTTCGAGGCGGTCGTCGGCTTTCCCCAGGGCGCCTACGTCGGCAGCATGCCGGTGCTGCAGCTGGACGACGGGCGCTGGGTCGAAATCATCGGCAGCCACGAGGTGGTGATTCGTGAAGCCCAGTGACCAGCACGCCATCCTCGACGCGCTGCCGCTCTACGTCGTCTACGATCACCCGCGCGACTTCCCCGAGCACATCGTCGTCCGCGAGCAGCACGCGCGGCCCGACGGCCAGATCGTCGCCTCCACGACCGCCTACCTGTACGACACCGTCGAGGCCATGCACGAGGAGTGGTCGCACCGCGGCCTGTTCTGGTATCCGCGCTTCGAGAACGACGACCCGTGCATCCTGGGAGTCTGGCTATGAAGAACCACCACACACCGACCGACCAAGACCCGGAGGCGCGCGCGATGCTCGCCGATCGCATTGGCGCCATCGAAGCCGCGGAGCTGTATCGCCTGATGCAGACGGTTGACCTACAGAAACTGCGCGCGGCCTTCCTGGCCGACCGTGCGCACAGCCGCCTGCGCGTCACGCGCGCCTTCGTCAACGGCCGGCTCGCGCTGCTCGACGCCGAGCTGGCGCGCCGCGAGGGCGACGGCATCCCGCCCGACAAGGACGAAGCGTTATGACGCCGCTCGCCTGGATGAACGTCTTTTCCTCGGTCGCCTGCCTGGTGATCGCCGGCCTCAACGTCGCGCTGACGCGTCGGCTGCGTCGCGCGACCCGCGCCGCGGTGGACGCTGAGACGCGCATGAAGGCCGTCTACGAAGACTTCACGCGCCGGCTGACGTCGGGCCGCCTGCTCGTCACGAACGACGTAGACGGCGCCACAGGCCGGCTCGCGGTGCATCCCGACGGCGACGGCGACCTGCGCATCAGCGTCGAGTACGACGCGCCGACCACGAGGACCGTGCAATGAGCTGCCGCGAGTATCTCCCCGACCACAACGGCGAGTGCCTGAACTGCGACGAGCCGGCGAATGCGCACCAGGACGACGCGCGCGTCCGCTGGTTTGGCCCGAGCTGGGGCGCCTTCATCAACAAAGACTGCATCGAGGCGCCGACGCCGGTCGGCCGCCCGTGCCTGTTCTGTCGCGTGCCGATCGCGGAGGGCGACCAGGGCATCCTCATGTGGCACCTGACGCCGCCCGACAAACAAGACCGCGTGCCGGCGCACCTGAAGTGCTTCCTGCGCGACGTGGGGGTCGACCCCGAATGAACCGCGCCAAGCGTCGGATCCACATCTGCAACTTCGACAGCGCCGAGCACCTCCGCGGTCGACGCCGCACCTATGATGCCGTGAAGGCCGCGGTGCTCGACGCCGGCAAGTACTCCGTTTTCGAGGCGACCTCGACGCAGGCGAATGCTCGGTTGTTCACGCGGCTCGACCGCGACCCCGACGTCGAGCGCTACGAGCTGCCGTACCCGTGGATCGGCCTCCGGCGCAGAGTACCGAAATGACGCCGCCCGCCTGGCGCCGCGACGACGAGCACCATACCTGGAACATCGAGACGCGCGACGTGTGGATCTGGATCGCCGCGCGTCCGCACTACTGCGACCGCGGCCGCTGGCTCGCGCACGTCGAACCCAAGAAGCGCCTGGGGCCGCCGTTCGACCTCGACGCCGCCGACGGCTGGCCGCGCTACTACTTCGACCTGGAGCGCGCGAAAGCGGAAATTGAGGCGTGGCTGCGCCGCCGCGGCCAGCTGCCGTGACGTCCAGGCAAACCCTGTGGAACCGGCGCAACGACGTCGCGCGCCTGCAAACGTGCGCGCCGGCTCCGCTCGTCGTCAGCCACGACGGCCGTAACTACATCGTCACGCGCCCGGGCAGCAGCGAGGCGCTGTACCGCGGCCGCTACGAGGTGATCTACGCCTGGCTCGCCGGCTACTGTCGCGCGAAGCTTGACGCGCCGCCGGCCGCCGTCGATACTGACCCCAACGTGACCTGATCTGTCACGCCACCGTGCTAGCGCGCTGCAGGCGCGCGGGCCCGGCCGACGCGTGCATCGACTGAGGGCGATGCTGCTCACGCAGCTGTCGCCCTTTTTTTATGCCCGCGATGCCCGTCGCCGTCGTCCGCTGTGAGCCGCACTGCCCGCACTGCGGCTGGAAACTCATCGCGCCGCGCGAGGTGGACGAGGAGCTGCAGAAGCCCGCCTGCGCGTGGATTGGCGTCACCTGCGCCGGCTGCGACTGGCACGGGCACGCGAAATTCTGGACGCACCAGGCCGACGAGCCGGTGTAATGCGCGCGCTCGTCCTGCTGCTCGCGCTCGCCTCGCTCGCCTGCCGCACCAGCGGCATCTACACCGACTTCGAGCGCGAGATGGGGATCCGCTCGATGCACCCGCCGCCCAACATGACGTGCAAGGACGGGCGGCCGGTCAAGATCCTCGTCGGCTCGCCGTGCAACATGGGGATCTGCGGCTGGACGTGCGAGCCGGCGCGCTGGGCCTTCGAGGAGCTGTTGCGTGGCTGAAGTACCCACCAACGATCCGCCGAAGGCGCCACCGCGGCAGCCCGAAGAAAAAAAGCGCAGCAGCCGCGAGCGCGACAAATTCCTGCAGAAGGCGCGCAAGCGTTTCCGCATCATGGCCGACGCGGAGACGCCGCTCCGCAAGCGCCAGATCGAGGACCAGAAATTCGACGCGAGCGAGCAATGGGATCCTGAGCTGCGCCGGCAGCGCGAGGCCGACCGCCGCCCGTGCTTGACGATCAACCGCATCCACGGCGGCGTGAAGCAGATCACCAACGAGCAGCGCAACAACCCGCCGGCCATCACGATCAATCCCGTTGACGACCAGGCCGACGTCGCGACCGCCGAAGTGTTCCAAGGCATCATCCGCAACATTGAGACGTCGAGCGACGCGCCGATCGCGTACGAGACGGCCGGCGAGAGCGCCGCGCGCATTGGTCAGGGCTTCCTGCGCGTCTACACCGAGTACGCCGACAACGACAGCTTCCAGCAGCAGATCCGCATCGCGCGCATTTTCAACCGCTTCACCGTCTACCTCGACCCGAGCGCGACCGAGTGGGACAAGCGCGACATGCGCGACGCCTTCATCACGTCCGACTTCGATCCGGACGCGTTCCGCGAGCGCTGGCCCGACGCGACGGCGTCGAGCGCCGGCAGCGAACTGTGGGCGAGCCTCGGCGACACCGTCAACGACTGGTACCCCGAAAACAAGATCCGGGTCGCCGAGTATTTCTACGTCGAGGAGGAGGAGCAGACGCTCGGCCTATTTGGCGACCAGACGCTGCCCAAGGCGCAGTGGCCGAAAGGCGCGCAGCCCGACCGCACCCGCGTGATCCGCGTGCGCACCGTGCGCTGGTGCCTGATGACGGCCTTCGACATCCTCGAAGAGACGACGATGCCGGGCACGCGCGTGCCGATCATTCCGGTGATCGGCGACGAGAGCCTCGATGAAATCGGCCGCACCGACTACCGCGGCATCGTCCGCGACGCGAAGGACCCGCAGAAGATCGACAACGCCATGGAATCGGCGACGGTCGAGCAGATCGGCCTGGGGCCGCGCGCGCCGTACGTGATGGCCGAGGGCCAGGACGAAGGCTACGAGGACCTCTGGAAGACCGCGAACAATCGCAACTGGGCGCGCCTCATCTACAAACCGCGCATCATCGAAGGGCAGCTGCTGCCGCCGCCGATCCGCAACGTGGTCGAGCCGCCGATCCAGGCGACGGTGGTCGCGGCGCAGCGCGCCGAGAACAACCTGCGCGCGGTGATGGGCTTCATGGACGTCCACGGCGCCGAGCAGGCGCCGAACGAACAGAGCGGCCGCGCCATCCTCGCGCGCCAGGCGCAAGCGCAGCAGGGCAACGTCAACTTCCTCGACAACGTCTCGCGCGCGATCCGCAGCCTCGGGCGCCTGCTGCTCGAATGGATCCCGATCGTCTACGAGATGCCGCAGATCATCCGCATCACCGGCCTCGACAACCAGCAGAAAAAGGTGATGGTGCATAGCGGCGCGCCACCCGACACGCAGGGCCTGGACGAGAACGCCTACAACGCCGCCATGGGGATCAAAGGCATCTTTGATCTGAGCGCCGGCACCTACGACGTCACCGTCACGAGCGGCCCGAGCTACCAGAGCCGGCGCCAGGAAGCGGCGGCCGCCATGGTCGAGTACGTGCGCGCGTATCCGCCGGCCTTCCCGCTCGTCGGCGACCTGCTCACCAAGAACATGGACTGGCCCGGCGCGCAGGAAATCAGCGAGCGCCTCAAGAAGATGCTGCCGCCTGCGCTGCAGGACCAGCCCGAGGGCGGCGGGCCGCCGGTGCCGCCGCAGGTGCAGCAGCAAATGCAGCAAATGCAAATGCAGATGCAGCAGCTGCAGGCCGAGAACCAACAGCTGCAGACCGGCCAGGCCGCGAAGATGGCCGACACCGAAGCGCGCGAGCGCATCGCCGCGGCCGACCGCGCGAGCCGCGAGCAGATCGCGTACTTGAACGCGCAGATCCAGCTGATGACGACCGACGCGAAGCTGAAAGCCGACAGCGCGCAGACGCTCTTCACCGAGCAGATCGAAAGCCTGCGGCAGCTCACGCAGAATTCGCACGACTCGATCGCCGAGATGCTCGCGCACCAGCAGGAAATGGGCGCACAGGATCTGCAGCGCCAGGCGCAGGACCAGCAGCACGCGCAGTTCCTGCAGGGCCAGCAACAACAGCAGCAGCAATTCGACCAGGGCCAGGCACAGGACGCCGACCAGTACGCCCAAGGCCAGGCCCAGCAGCATCTGCAGTTCACGCAGGGCCAGCAACAGCAGGCCTCGCAGTTTGCGCAGCAACAGCAGCAGCCGCCGAGCGGCGGCGCGGGAGCGTAGGTTATGGCGTTCAGCGGACAGCTCGGAATGCCGACCGGCGGCGCGCTCACGAAAGGCGGTGCGACGCTCGCCGACTACGCCGCGACGGGCCCGAAGGGCGGCACGGGCATGCCCGGCTACAGCGGCCCCGACTCGATCGGCGGCACGCAATACCCGAGTGGCGGGTACCAGTTTGGCGCGGGCGCCGGCAGCAGCCCGGCGCCCTGGTGGAACCTGTGGGGCCTCGACGCGCAGCAGCGCCGCAGTCAGCAGCCGCAGCCGCTCGCCACGATCACGACCGCGAACCCGTTTCAGAGCGGCCCGATCGGCAACGCGCCGCTCGGCCTACCGCCCAACCCGACGATCAAGCCGAACGTCAGCGCGCCGTTTGATCCCGGGCCCTGGCTCCCGGGCGGGCCGATCGGCTACCCGAAAGATCCGGCGACGCCCTACGACGGGCCGGCGGCCATCACGAACGCGAACCAGAGCGACTGGCAGGCGCAGCAGCTCGCGCGCGCGACGCAGGCGGCACGCCAGCGGTACCTGGTCGACCAGCAGCAGACGCAGGGCCGGCAGCTGGAGAGCGGACAGCCCATCTACAAACCGAACCTGCGCGGCACGCTCCTGCCACCGCTGCAGACGGCGCCGCCCAGTGTGCAGACCGGCCCGCCGCCGGGCGTCACGATCGAAGACCTGCGCCAGGTCGACGCGCAAGGCCGGCCGATCGTCACGCGGCAACCGGGCACGCCGATCGGGCTGCCGACCGGCAGCGGTGTGCCCATGGTGATGCCTGACGGGACGCCCTGGACGGTGCCGCCCGAGCTGGTGCAGATGATGCTCGGCCGCGGCGCGACGTACGCGTGAGGACGACATGGCCAAGGACCTGTACGACCAGCGCCCGTTCCAGGTGTTCGCCGAGCAGTTCAAGGCGACCCTGCCACCGCAGCAGTGGCCCGAAGGCGTCACGAGCGAGAACGGGCAGCCCGTCGTGGTCGTGCCGGGCGTCGGCAGCGTGCCGGTGCATGACACCGACTGGATTGTCGGCGGGCAGCAATCCTACAGCGGCAAACAAGTGGTGAGCGATGCGGTCTTCCAGCAGACGTACGTGAAGCACACCGGGCCGTGAAGCTTGACAAACGCGGATCGTGAGCCTGAGCATAGCAAGCACATGAACTAAAAAACTTTCACCCGCGCTAGGGCCTGCAGCCCGAACGGTCGCCCCCCAGCGACTGCGCGACGTGACAAGGGGACATCGAAAAGGGGCGATGTAGCTGCCTGAGGCATCCAGGCATCTGCGTCGCCCTTTTTCTTTTGTCCCGTGTTCCCTGAATGGCCGACGAGCAGACACCCAGCACGCCCAGCGCGGAGCCGCTCAGCCCGAAATCGGGCCACGACAGCTGGCCTCCGCTCGTCGCCGACACCGAACGCGCCGATCGCAATGAAAAGCTGCCGCCAGCGACGACGGTGACGCCGCGGCCCGGTGCGAAGGTGCCGGAACCGATCGCGGCCGCGCCCGAGCCCGCTGGCGGCGCTGATGCCACGGACGACGCCGAGGACGCCGACGACGGCAGTCTCACCGTCCGCGAGCATAAGCGCGGCGCACCGGGCAAGCCGCTGAGCCCGAGTCAAAAACGGATCAACGAGCTGACCTACCGGCAGCGCGAAGCGGAACGCCGCGAAGGCGACGCGCTCGCGCGCATCCGCGACCTGGAGACGCAGCTCGCGCAGCGCGGCAATGGCCACGGCCAGGCGCCGCCGGCCGCGCAGCCCAATCGCGATCCCGATCGCCCGAAGCCCAGCGTCAACGACTTCACCACGTACGAAGAGTTTGTCGACGCGCTCACCGACTGGAAAACCGATCGCGCTGTGCGCGCCGTGTTCATGGCGCAGGCGCAGCACCAGGCCGAAACCGCGCAGACCACCACCGACCAAAGCTTCGCCGAGCGCCGCGACGCGTGGGCGAAGGCGCATCCCGACTTCAACGACATCGTCAGTCAGATGGATCACGTGCCCGTGTCGCCGCACATGGAACAGTTTTTCAAGCACGACCCGGCCGGCATCGGCGTGATCGACTACCTCGCTCGGCATCCCGATGAAGGGATCCGCATCGCGCAGCTCGCCCCCGGCCCCGCCTTCGTGGCGCTCGGCCGCATCGCACAGATCATCGAGGCGCACCCCAATGGCAATGGCGCCGTCTCGCGTGATCGTCCCGCACCCAAAGCCCCGCCGCCTATCACGCCAGTAGGCGCCGGCCAGCACCGCTCAACCGATCCGGCCGACCTCGACTTCGGGCCGGAGTACGTGCGCCGCGGCAATGACGCCGATCGCCAACGACGCAGAGCGGGATTGCGATGACGAGAGGCGCTCATGGCCAACAGTCTTATCACCCCGCTGTGGGTCACCAAGGAAGTGGCCCGCATCCTGGTGAACAACCTGAAATTTGCCGCGAACGTTAACCGCAGCTACGACGATCAGTACGTCCACGACGGCGCGAAGGTCGGCTACACCGTCAACGCGCGCCTGCCGCAGCGCTTCCTGACGACCAAGGGGCAAGCGCTCCAGGTCCAGGGCATTCAGGACACCGTCGTGCCGATCACGTTGACCGACCAGGCCAACGTCGGCATGTCGTTCTCGACCGCCTCGCTGACGATGGAGGTGGACGACTACCGCTCGCGCTACATCAAGCCCGGCGCCGAGCAGCTCGCCAACACCGTCGACTACGACGGCCTGCAGCGCTGCAGCAAGGAAGTAGCGAGCGAAGTAGGCACGCTCGGCACGGCGCCGTCCACGCAGCAGACCGTCAACCAGCTGTATCTCAACGCCGGTGTCGCGCTCACGCAGCTCGCGTGCCCGCAGGACCCGCGCGTGCTGGTCGTCTCGCCCGCGATGATGGCCAACCTGGTCGGCCTCAACCTGAACCTGTTCAACCCCGCGAACCAGATCAGCGACAGCTTCCGCAAGGGGCAGTTTGCCGCCAACGTCCTGGGCTTCGAGGAGATGTATCAGGACCAGAACACGTGGCGCCGCACGGCGGGCACGTACACCGCGGCGGGCACCGTCAGCGGCGCCGGCCAGACCGGCTCGGTGCTGACGATCACCGGCTTCACCGGCAACCTCGCGGCCGGCGACATCATCCGCCTCCAGAACGTCAACTGGGTCAACCCGCAGAACTACTCCGACACGGGTATCCAGGCGGGCTTCACGCTGCTCGCGCCGATCACGACCGGTGCGACCACGGTCACCGTCTCGCCCGCGATCGTCGCGACGGGTCCGCTGCAGAACGTGACGCAGTCGCCCGGCAACGGCGCGACCATCACGGTGGACGCGACGACCGGTGCGGTCGGCGACATCGGCCTGGGGTTCCACAGCGACGCGTTCGCGCTCGTCATGGCCGACCTCGACATGCCGCAAGGCGTGTGGGCCGCGGAGCGGGTGCGCAGCAAAGAGCTGGGCATCTCGATCCGCTTCGTCAAGGCGTACGACATCTTCAGCGATCAATCCCCCGCGCGTATGGACATCCTCTACGGCTGGAAAACGATCCGGCAAGAGCTGGCCGTGCGCATCGCCTCGTAGGAGTGACTCATGGCGATCAACGCAACCACGCTTGCAGGTCCGCTCGGCAAGAACGACGTCTACGCGCTGCTCACCGCCACGACCGGCGCGGTCGACAGGGCGTTCATCCTCATCGGCAACGAACTGTGCCAGCAGGTCGGCGCGCCGCAGGGCAACGTCGTGCTGCTCCGTCGCGGGCTCGACGGCGGCGCGGTCGTCGCGCACGTGGCCGCCGAACCGGTGCAGATCGGCACGGGCTCGGACATCGGCAACCCGGCGCCCGCGAACGATACGAGCTTCGGGTACCAGAACGTCGGCAACGGCCCGACCAAGAGCTACAACGCATCGGGCGCCCTTGATCCGGTGCCGCATAACGCGGTGCTCGTCGGCGCGGGCCCGTATGCGATGACGCTCGCGGCGCCGTCAACGCTCACCAACGGCACGCTCACGATCACGAGCACCAGCGCGGCGGCGCACACGATCACCGTGGCCGGTGGCCTCGGCGGCGGCGGCGCCAGCTTCGACGTGATCACCATGGCGGCGATGGCGTCGCAGATCACCTTGCTCGCCTCGAATGGCAAGTGGGTGCTCGGCAATCTGGCCGGCGCGGCCGCGGCCTGAGATGCGACGACCGGGCTCCACGGTCAGCTTTGACGATCACGTGCGGCCGTCCTTCGTGAAGGCGACGCCCGTGATCGTCGTGCCCTACGAATACCGCGAGTACCCGCGCTGGTTCCGGCGCTGGGATGGGCGCACGTTCCTTGAACGCGAGGTACGCAGTGACGAAGAACGCGCGGACCTCGGCGAGGACTGGGCGCCCACCTACGACGAAGCCCGCGCGCGCTACGAACGCCAACAAGAACAGATCGCCAACGCCGCGGCCGAGCGCGCCTACAGCGACCAGAAGCTCTCGAAGCGCGCGCGCGCCGAGAAGCTCGCCCAGGAGCGCGACACCGATCAGCACGTTACGGAGTGACGACATGACCAGTGAAGCCAAGACCCAGAGCACGAGCGGACACACGGCCGGCGGCGCCGCCGACCCGGGCAAGCCGGCGATCCAGGAATACCCGAAGGTGCTCTACAAGCCGAAGCCCGCGAAAAGCGACGCCGTCGAGTACGAGGTAGTCGAGGTGAAAGACAAGAAGGAAGAGAGCGAGAAGGCCGGCGAGGGGTTCCTCGACGCCGCCGGCAAACAGAAGCACGACCAGGAGCACGCAAAGGCCGAGGAGGCCAAAGCGAAAAAGTAAATGGCTGTTCCGCTCGTCACCGTCAGCGCGCTCGACCTGATCACCGATGCGCTGCGCGAGCTGGAGGTGCTGAGCGCGATTGCGACGCCCAGCAACGCCGACGCGCAGCTCGGGCTGACGCGCCTCAATCAAATGCTCGGCAGCTGGGCGACACAGCGCCTCACGATCCCGGGCGTCGTGCGGGACGTGCATCCGCTGACGAACAACAAGAACACCTACGCGATCGGGCCCGGCGCCGCCGACTGGAACCAGGCGCGCCCGCACTGGATCCAGAACGCCGGCCTGATCCGCACCGACGCCGGCAACGTCGAGACGCCGCTCGAAGTCTTGACCGCCGACCGCTACGCGGCGATCGGCACCAAGCAGATGGCCAGCACGCTGCCCTGGGCCATCTACGACGACGAAGCGGAACCGACCGGCACGATCACGGTCTATCCGACGCCGCAAGGCAGCGCGATGCAGATCGCGCTCTACATCCCCGTCGCGCTGCAGCGCTTCCCGGATCTGACGACGAAGATCGGCCTCGGCGACGGCGTGGAGCCCGCGATCAGTCGCAACCTGGCCGTGCAGCTCGCGCGGCCGTTTGGTCGACCCATCACGCCCGATCTGATGGCCGAGGCGGCGGCGCGCCTCGCGGACGTGAAGCGCCTGCACGTCGACCGCCTGGAGCTGGCGATCGATCCGGCGTTCTGCGGCCGGCCGCTCGGCGGCTACGACGTCTACAACGACACCTATCGCGGTTGGCGGTGGTGACCCGTGGCCAGCATTCCGCTCGTCGGGCCGACGTATCAGAGCAAGTCTGTCGCGGCTGAGTGCCAGCGCACGATCAACTGGTACGTCGAAGCGATGGAGAGCCAGCAGGGCAAAGCGCCCGCGGTGCTCTATCCGACGCCCGGGCTGCGCGCGCTCGCGGGCTGGCCCGGCGGCAGTACCGGCTCCTGGCGCGGCCTCTACGCGACCTCACAGCCCGCGGCGGCCGCCGTCGGTGTCGTCGGCGGCGTGTTTTACCAGCTGACGCAAGTGGATGCGCGGCGCCCGGTCACGGCCCTGGCCGGCACGTCGCGCGGCGGCGTCGCCAACGACGGCAACCCGTGCAGCTTCGCGGAGAACGGTGTCGTCGGCCACCAGGTCCTCGTCGCGAGCGGCGGCACCGTCTACCTCTGGGACACCGTCAGCGGCGCGGCGCTCACCACCCCGTCGATCCTGATCGATGACGGCAGCGGGCCGAAATCGCCCGGCCCGATCATCGCCGTCGCCTACATGGACGGCGTGTTCATCGCCATCGCGGCGAACAGCTTCCAGGTCAGCGACGACATCCGCCGCACGCACGTCGGCGGCGCGAGCTGGGATCCGACGAAGTACGCGCGCCGCAGTGAAGGCGCCGACGGCATTGTCACCGGGCTGCAGAACCGGCGCGAGCTGTGGCTGCTCGGCCAGGTGACCAGCGAGGTCTGGTACAACACCGGCGCCACCGACTTCCAATTCGCGCCGATCCCCGGCGTGTTCATCGAGTACGGCTGCGTCGCGCCGTACTCGGCGTGTCGCTTCGACTCGTCGGTCGCCTGGCTCGGCCAGTCGCGCGACGGCGACCGCGTCGCGATCCTCGCGCAGCAGTATCTGCCGCAGCGCGTGTCGACGCACGCGATCGAAGAAGTCTGGCGCACCTACGCGCGCGTGGACGATGCGGTGAGCTGGGTCTACCAGGACGAGGGCCACACGTTTTGGGTGCTGCAGTTTCCGAGCGCGCAGGCGACGTGGGTCTACGACGCGGCGACGCAGCTGTGGCACGAGCGCGGCTACTGGAACACCGCGACCGCGAGCTTCGAGGCGCACCGCGCCAGCTGTCACGCGATGGCGTTCGGCGCGCACCTAGTCGGCGACCGCGCGACCGGGCAGCTCTACGCGCTCGACAGCGGCGTGAGTGTCGACCAGGTGCCCGAGAAAGGCGGCGCGACGGGCGGCACCGCGATCCGCCGCGTGCGCCGCACGCCGCATCTGTCGCAAGAGAACGTGCTGATGCGGCACCAAAAACTCGAGCTGGAGCTGGAGAGCGGCCTGGGGCTCGCCGTCGGCCAAGGCCAGCACCCGCAAGCGATGCTGCGCTGGTCCGACGATCGCGCGCACACGTGGACGAGTGAATGGTGGCTCGACACGTCGCCCATGGGCACGTACGGCCGGCGCGCCGACTGGTGGCGGCTCGGCCGCTCGCGCGACCGCGTGTACGAGCTGACCGTCAGCGATCCAATCCCGTGGCGCTTGAGCGCGGCGTACCTCGACGTCGCAGGCGGGACGTCATGAGCCCGTACGACGGCAAGGAACGTTATCCGGTCGCGAATCCGATCCTGTGGGGCAGCAGCGGCGGGCTGACGCGCGCGGGCGCCACACAAGCGCTCGACCTCTCGGTGCCGTTTCTTCCCGACAGCGCCGCGGTGGTCGACTTGCAGAACGGCGTGATGACGCGGATCTGGTTGGAGTTTCACCGGCGCGTCGTCGGCACGCTCACCAATATGGCGCTCGCCGTCTCGACCATTCCCAACGCGACGAGCGGCACGATCGCGCAGCAACCGACCGGCCTGGGCCCGACGCAGGCCGGCCTGATCTACAACGTGCTGCCACCCTACGCGCACGTCATGCGCTGGAACGGCACCGCGTGGGAGTTTGCGCCGGGCGATCACGGCAGCGGACACATCATCCCGTATCTCGTCCTGCCGGGGAACCCGACGTGCTGGCAAGAGTGCGACGGCACCGCGACCGACTATCTCGTCGCAGGCGGCGCAACGATCACGACCGCGCCCTTCACGACGCCCGACCTGAAGACGAGCAACCGCTACATCCGCGGCGCCGCGACGGCGGGCCAGCTGCTCGCGGCGCAGGCCGCCGCGATCACCATGGGCGGCAGCATTGCGCTCAGCGGCGCGCTCGCGAGTGAAGCGTCGCACGTCCACCTCGCGCCGTCGCACACGCACGGGCTGGGCGGCGGCAGCGCACCGGCGCATACGCACACGTTCACGAGCAACAGCCACACGCACGGGTTCAGCGGCACGACCGGCGGCAACAACCAAAACGCGAGCATCACGTCGGGCACGACGAACCTAGCGCCGGCGATCAGCCACGACCACAACTTCAGCGGCACGACCGGCGGCTCGACCGTCAACGGCACGACCGACAGCGGCGGCGGCGGCGCGCTGAGCGGCAACACCGACACGGGCAGCTCGTCGCAGAACACGAGCGCCGGCAGCGCGCACACGCACGGCCTCGGTACGCTCGCCGCGACGCCCGCGCTCACCGCGACCGGTGACCTCAGCGCGGTGCCGCTCACCTACACCGTGCGCTTCTATTTCCGCCGATGACTGCGCGCACCTTGCCCGTCGCCGAGTATCCGCGCCTCGTGGGCACCGCGCTCGGGCCTGTGATCGGCGCGCTGCCCGAGCAGGCCTTCGTGATCGTGGTCGAGGACGACGCCGGGCAGATCGTCGCGTGCTGGATGCTCGCCGCCTACTGGCACGCCGAGGGCCTCTACGTCGCGCCCGAGCACCGCGGCAAAGCCGGCGCCGTGCGCCGCCTCCAGCGCGCCGCGCAGGACCTCGCCGCCGACCTGGGGATCACGCACGTGATCACCGGCGCCGCCGATGACCGCATCCGCGCGCTGCTCGCGCATGCCGGCGCGACCGCGCTGCCCGAGCAGTACGTGCTGCCGCTCGCTTCCCCGGCTCGAAAGGATCCGCCATGCCTGCAGCCGTAGCCGTTCCGCTCATCCTCGGCGCCGCGAGTGCCGGCACCACGATCGCCACCGCGAAGATGGCGAGCAACACGGCGAAGAACGCCGCCAACACGCAGGCGCAGTACGCCAACCGCGCGCTCGACATCGCGCAGCAGCAGTACCAGGACGCGCAGCAGCGCTTCGCGCCATACGCGCAGCTGGGCCAGAGCATGATGCCGGGGCTGCAGCAGTTCCTGTCGTCCACGGTGCCGCGCGGCATCAGCAGCCCGTTCCCGGCGCCGAGCGCCGGCCCTGGCGGCTACGCGCTGCCGCCGCTCCCGCGCACGCTCGCCGGCTACGCCGGCCCGCCCGCGATGACCAACGGCCCGGCGCCCAGCGGCCCGGCCCCGCTCCCGCTCAGCAGCTACGCGGGCCGAGGGATCTAGCCCATGCCGCAGTCACCCGACGTCGAACGGCCGCCGAACACGACGACGCCCAGCACGCAGCAACCAGGTGACCTCTGGACGCCCGGCTACGGCGGCGCCGGCACGAACACCGCGGTGTTCCAGCAAATCGCCGACGCCTTCGAGCGCAAGGGCTACGCGCCGACGATCCAGCAGGTCAACCAGTGGGGCTCGAACATCGACGCGAGCTACCTCTCGAAGATCATCAGCACGATCAACGGGCTGCCGCAGGGCACGTGGACGCGCCCGGCTGCGCCGACCGCCCCGCCGGCCGCCACTGCGCCGCCCCCGGCCACCACGACGACAACGGGCGGCACCGACCTGCGCTCGCGCCTGGCGGCCATCTACGCGCAGAACGGCCTCGACATCAACAACCCCGGGCTCGGCGACCTCGCGGGCATCGACTACTTCCTGCAGCGCGCGAACGAGACGAACCCGAACGACATCCAGTACTGGACCGACCGCCTGCAGCAGGAAATCACGTACCGCAAGACCGGCCAGCGCGGCAGCCTGATGGACACGCCGGGCGGCGGCCAGAGCGGCATGCCGGCGCTGCCGAACGTGCCGGCGTTCAGCTACGACCCCTGGAACGAAACGTTCCACGGGCCGACGTGGCAGGGCGGGGACTTCGTCGCGCCCACCGGCGCGAACGAACAGAACGACCCCGGCTACGCGTTCCGCCTGCAGCAAGGGCTCGACACGATCGGCGCCGACGCGAGCGCGAAGGGCATTCTGCTCAGCGGCGCGACCGACAAATCGCAGCAGCGCTACGCGCAGGACTACGCATCGAGCGAGTACGACAAGGTCTACAACCGCGCGCTGCAGCAGTACGGCCTGAGCTATCAGCAGTTCCTGGATCAGTACCAGCAGGCGCTCACCGACTACAACACGCGGTACGGCACCTGGCAGGGCAACTATCAAAACGCGCTGTCCGCGTACGGCCTCAACTACGGCGTGACGAGCGATCAGTACAACCGCGCGATGGGGCAGTACCTCCAGCGCTACGGCGAGGGCCAGACGGCCTATCAGAACCAGCAGGCCGAGCAGGGCAACTACTGGAACCGCATGATGCAGCTCTACGGCATGGGCTACAACGGCGACCAGGCGATCACCAACGCGGGCAACCAGTACTCGCTGAACGCCGGCAACTATCTCACCGGGATGGGCAACGCCTACGCGGCCGGCCAGGTCGGGAGCGGCAACGCCTACGCGAACATGTACGGCAACCTCGCCAACACCGGCATGGGCACGTTCTTGTCGCTCTACGGCGGCCGCAACACGACGATGCCGCTGCCGGGACGCCAGACGGTGCAGAACTGGAGCTACATGCCCAGCGGCAACTACTACTGAGGCGCGCGCATGCCGATTGATCCCTCGATCCCGCTCGGCGCCACCGTCCCGCAGGTACTGAACCCGTACGACATGTTCGTACAGATGCAGCGGCTGCAGCAGACGCGCGCCGACCAGCAAGCGCTCGCCGACGAGCGCGAGATGCGGACGCAGCAGATCGCCGCGCTCACCGCGAACACGCGCGCGCAAGGCGAAGAGCGCCAGCGGCAGACGTTCAACCGCGAGGCGGCGATGCGCGGCATCGCGCTGATCCAGGGCGGCAACGCGCAGCAAATCTTCGATCAGCTGCGGCAGCAGTCGCCCGAGGCCGCCGACATGGCCGAGCAGTGGTACGTGCAGCACCAGAAAAACCGCCAGGCGATGGATCAGATCACCGCGCTCGACCGCAAGCAGCGCGCCGACCTCGCGCGCGCCGCCGGCTACGACCCGACGATCACGCACATCCTGATCGGGGTCGACAGCGACCCGCAAGCGCGGCAGCTGCTCGACGCCGTCGGCGACGACCCCGTGAAGATCAAGAACCTGGTCGATCACTTCGCGAGCTGGGATCCGAACGCGAAGGCGCCGCAGCCGGTGCAAATGCACACGATGGAAAACGGCCAGGAGGTGAACAAGTTCGTGATCCCCGAGGCCGGCGCCAGCTATCCGGTGCCGCCCCCGAAACCGCCCAACCCGGTGCCGGTGCAGACGATGCAAGGCGGCCAGCCCGTCACGAAGTTTGTGGTGCCGACCGAGGGCGCGACGTATCCGACGCAGCCACCAAAGACCGAGCTGTGGCCGAACGCCACCGGCCCGGGCGGCGCGACCGACGCCAAGGACGCCATTGCCGGCATGAAGCAGGGCCTGTTGCCGCCGTTGATGCCGGGGCGCGCGAGCAAGGAATACACGGCCATGATGGCCGAAGCGAAGCGGCAACAGTACGACCTGGCCGGCGCCGTCACCGACTGGAACGCCGTGCAGAAGTATGTCGCGACCGCGAACGGCTCGCAGCAGACGCGCCTGCGTCAATCGATCGACGCGCTGCCGCACGCGCTCGACGTGGTCGAGGAGCTGGCGAAAAAGTGGAAGGGTGGCCAGTTCCCGATCCTCAACCGCGCGAACCTCATCGCCGCCAAGAACGGCATCTACGGCAGCGACGTCGCGAACGTCGCGAACCAACTCGACGCGCAGATCGCCGACGTCGTCAGCGACCTGGGCAACGTCTACATGGGCGGCAACAGCCCCACCGATCACGCGCTCGACCTCGCGAAGAAGAGCCTCAGCAGCGACTGGGATCTGAAGGTGCTGCAAGGCGCGCTCGGCCTCGCGCGCACGAACGTCGGCATTCGCAAAAACTCGATCACCACACAAGGCCCCGCACAGCTGTCTGGCAACACGCCGTACTGGCCGAACCAGGGCGGCCGCGGACCCGAGGGCGGCGGCGCCTCACAGACCGGCATCCGCGTGACGTCGCCGAGCGGCAAGACGTACCCCGCGAGCGGCCCCGGGTTCCGCACACAAGCGGACGCGGACGACTTCGTCGCGCGCGCCAAGGCGCAAGGCCTCTGGAAATAGCCATGCCGCAGAGCCTCGCCACGTTCGCCGGCCGACCGCTCACGATCGATCCGTCGAACCTCGCGCAGTTTGCCGGCACGCCGCTCACGCCAGAGGAGCAAGCCGCGATGGAGGCGCAGGCGCAGGCCGCGCAGGCGCAGCGGCCGGCCTGGCAGCAGAAGGTCGACGCGGGGCTGCTCGGCACGACCAATGCCGTGCTAGGCGCGCTCGGGCTGCCGCCGCTCGCAGGCGAACCGTCGAACGTTCACGGCCTCGCGCAGGTGCTCGCCGTCGCCGTCCCGCTGCTCCCGGGCGGCAAATTGAGCGGCGCCGCGCTCGGCGACCTGGCCTCGACGCTGAAAGTGGGCGGCCAGACGGGCGAGTACGCGCTGCGCGCCGCCACGGTCAAACGCCTGCGTGACCTCTACGAGTACGGCCAGACGCTGCCGCGCGCCGAGTGGCAGGGCGCGCTCAGCAATGAGCTGGTGCAGGCCTTCGGCGGCGACAAGGACGCCGCGCTGCGCTACGCGCGCATGTGGGGCGCCGTCAGCCCGGGCACCTCGGTGCCGGTCTCGACCAAGGAATCGATCAGCGCGCTGCTGCACACGCTCGACAACCCCAGCGTGCCGCTCACCAACGAGCTGGCGCGCGAGCTGCCGGATATGAAGATCACCATGGCCGGCTCGAAGGTGCCGAACATCAACCGCGCGCTCGCGGGCGAGGCGCTGTCGGGTGACAAGGTCGAAGCCATGGCCGGCTTCATGGCGGGCCAGCCGCGCATTCCGATCGACGTCCACGCGCTCTACGCGCTGGGCTCGAAGGCCGAGAAATTCGACCAGGAGCTGCCGGCGCTGCGCGCGCTGATGACGAAGGCGGAAGGCCTGCCGCCCCGCGGCGGGCTGACCAACACCGACCTGTACCTGCGCTACGAGGACGCGATGAAGCGCGCGCTGCAGGACTTCGCGCCTGACAAGACCATCAACGACATTTTCGCGACGACCTGGGAAGGCGCGCGCGGCCACAAAGGCCTCAAACCGCAGGGCGGCCCGCTCGACATCCTGCGCAAGAAGGGCCTGCTCGACTTCGGCGCGATGCTCGACCCCGACCGCCTGCGCGCGACGCTCAAGACCGCCGGCTGGACGGTGCCGGCCATTGCCGCGCTCATCAATGCCACACACGGCGCGCCCGACGCGTCGGGCTCTGACGGCCTCGACACGATCCTGCAGCGCTTCGGCTTGTCGCACCTGACGGGAGGCTCGCAGTGACTATCACAGAAGTGTGGGTGATCGTCGTCGTCGGCATCGTCGCGGTGCTCGCGTACTGGTTCCTCGGCAGGAAGTAGATGCCCGACCAGGATCCCCTCGACGCGCTCGCGCAGCAGTACGTCGGTCAGAGCGGTGACCCGCTCGACGCGCTGGCGCAGAGCTACGTACGCCCGCCCGACTTCCGCATCACGAACGAGCCGCCGCCGGCCAGCTGGGGCGAGGCCGCGAAGAACGCCGTCAGCACCGCAGGCACCGTCGCCGGCAACGTCGCGTACGGGTTTGGCGAATCCACGATCGGCGGCATGTATGGCCTGCTGAAGGACGCGATCACCAACTACGACTGGCGCATGACGCCGGCCGGCAACGCGCTCGCGTTTGTGGTCCGCACCGGGATCAAGGTCGGCCAGGCGAGCCTCGCGCAGATCACGCAAGGCATGCAGCTCGCCGAGAAGTACGCGCGCACCGGCGACCTGAAAGACTGGATGGAGGCGAGCGGCCACCTGGCGGCCGCGCTGCCGCTCATCGGGCCGGCCGCGGCGCAGGCCGGCGAGCTAATCGGCACCGGCGACACCGCCAAGGTGTCCCAGGGCGTCGGCCAGGCGCTCGGGCTCGTCGGCCCGGCGGCGCTGCTCGCGAGTGGCAAGACGCCGAGCGCGCTGCGGCTGCGCTCACCGGTGCCCGAGGAGGCCGCGGCGGTCGACTGGGGCCTGGCCCCCGATCCGCTGACGGGACAGCCGCGTGTGCCGGTCGACGTCGCCACCGCGACGGGCAGCAGCGTCGCGAGCGGCACGCGCTTCCTGGCGAGCAAGCTGCCGGGCAGCGCCGGCATCGTGAAGCAAGGCATGCAGAACATCGGCGAGGCGCTCGAAGCGCAAGGCCGACAGCTGGGCGAGCAGACGCGCCCGGGCGGCCCAGTCTCGCCCTACGAGGCCGGCGGCGCCATCGGCGCCGGCCTGCGCGGGCAGGTCGCCGCGCTCAAGCCGCAGATCAACCGCGCGTACGGCTTCGTGGATGAGGCCGCACAGCTGCCCGAGAACATCGAACAGGTGCCGCGGCCGTTCACGCCGCAGGAGCTGGCGCAGCAGGAAGCGGCCGCGCGTCGCCTGGCGCCCAGGCAGCGCGCCTCACTCGGCGACGTGCCGACGCCCGACGAACTACGCGAGCTGCGGCGCATCCGCCAGGAGATGCAGGATTTTCCGTTCCGCAAGGATACGTGGGTCGACGCGCCCGACCGGCGCGGCAACTTCGCAGGCGGCCAGTCGGATGTGTTCAAGGGCGGCGCAGGCGCCGAGGTGTACAACGACATCCTCGAAGGCCTCGGGGCGCGCAAGAGCGCGCCGAGCCGCGGCACGGTCACCGACTCGATCGACAACGCGATCCGCACGGGGCACTTCGACAAGATCGCGCAGGCGGCGTACGACGTCGCGCAGCGGCGCCTGGCCGGCGACCCGACGCTGCGACGCGCGGAGCTGCCACCCGAGGCCGGCGACCTCCCGCAGCCGATCGGCGACATGGCGCTGCCGATCCACATGGCGCCGGTGAAGGCGCAGCTGCAGCCGATCTACACGCAGCTGGTCGAGGCCAACCGCGTCGCGCCGCTCATGGGCGGCAAGGCCGGCGCGCTGCGCGCCGTCGCGCGCGTCGTCAACGGGCCCGACTATGTCCCGCTCACCGTCGCCGACAAAGCGCTGAGCGACCTCAAGGCGCTCGCGCGCACGAACCTGCCCGAGCTGCGCACCGAATCGCAAGGCATCGCGCTCAAGGCCGTGAGCGCGCTCAGTGACGCGATCGACGCGAAGGCCGCGACGAGTGCCGGCGACGTGGGCTCCGCGCTCTCGGTCGGGCGCGCGCTGACGCGCGAGAAGTACGAGGTCGGCGACCTCCTGAAGCAAACACGCGCGGAACCGGTGCAGGCCTACAAGCAGCTGGTGAAACCCGGCGACGCCGGCTTCGATCGGCTCAACGCGATCGTGAAGACGACGCCCGACCTGGCGCCGATGCTCGGCCGCGCCTGGCTCGATGAGCGGCTCGCGCTCGCGACCCGCGAAGGCGGCTTCGGACACACGGCGCGGCTGTTCAAAGACTGGCGCGACCTGGGGCCACAGACCAAGGCGCTGCTGTTCCCGGCCGACGTGCGCGCCGCGCTCGATCAGTTTTTTCAGCTGGCGAAAAAGTACGACATCAACCCGAACACCTCGGGCACCAGCGGCGTGATCGCGCAGATGGAGGCCGGCCAGTACCTGGTGCGTCACCCGGTGAAGGGCACGATCGCGATCCTCAATGGCCGGCAGATCGCGCGCATGCTGTTCTCGCCCGGGCTCGCGCGCAAGCTGACGCAGGGGATCACGCTGCCGCTCAAGAGCGCCGCGGCGGCCGCGCTCGCCGATGACCTGGCGGCCGCGGGGCGCACGGCGTCGCTGCCTACAGCTGCGGAAAACCGAGAAGAGTCAGCGCCGTTCCAAGGATTACGGACGTCCAGGTGAGGAGCGCCGCGCAGAACAGCACGACCTCGACGCCGACCTTGAGCCGCTGGAGCGGCGTCAGGGGCGCGGGCTGCGGAGCCGGCGCTTGCGGTCGCCGGAACGCGAGAAGGTTCGACACGCTACCTCAACAGTCTACACCGGAGTCATAAATGCCGCCTGGCGTCCTGCTGCCCCCGGCGATCCAGCAGTTTTTCGACAACAACGGGCTACCTCTGAACGGCGGCAGCATTCAGTGGTACCTCGCCGGCACGTCCACGCCGTCACCGGCCTACGCCGACAGCGGCCTGGTGACGCCGCTCGCCAACCCGGTGCCGCTCAGTAACCCCGGCGGCCGCGCGCCGGCCATGTGGCTCGATGGCGCGCTCGCCTACAAGGAAGTGCTGCTCGACGGCAGCGGCTCGACCGTCTGGACCGCCGACAACCTCACGAGCGGCCTGCAGGCGCCCACCGTCAGCATGCCGACCGGTGGCCTGATCTACAACCTGAACGTGCCGAGCGGCCCGATCGCGGCCGTGCAGTTCACGAACAGCACCGACCTGACGCTCACCGGCTTTGTCGGCGGCCAGCCCGGGCAGCTGCTCATCCTGCGCGCCCTGGGCACCGGCAAGGTGCTGCTCTATCCCAACAACACGAACAGCGCGGCCGGCGACCAGCTGACCAACTTCGTCACGGGGCTCCCCACCACGCTTAACCAGGGCGCCGCCATCTACCAGCGCGGCAGCACCGGCCAGGGCTGGTATCTCATCAGCCACGAGCAGAACGCGTGGTTGCCCTGGACGCCCGCCCTGACCTTTGGCGGCGCGGCCGCCGGCATGACCTACACGACGCAGGCCGGGTTCTACGTCCTGAAGGGGCGCACCATCTACGCCAACTTCCGTCTGACGCTCAGCGCGAAAGGCACCAGCACCGGCGCCGCCGTGATCAGTGGGCTGCCGGCCGGGTCGGTCTCGTCGGTGTCGGGCGATTGCATGTTCACGTTCTACGGCGCCGGCTTCAGCGGCGTCACCAACGCGCTCAGCGCCTACGTCAGCTCGTCCAATATCATCCCGCAGGCGTGGACCGCCACCGGCACCGTGCCGCTCAGCGACGCGAACTTCACCAACGCGAGCGACCTGATCGCCATGGTGCAGATGCAGACGAGCTGACGCATGGCTGGCATCCTCGCCCCGATCCCGATCCCGCAGTACTTCAGCAACGCCGGCAAACCGCTCGCGGGCGGTCAGCTGACGTCGACCCTGGCCGGCACCAGCACGCCGACCCCGCTCTATCCGTTCGTGCCGCTGCAGACGCCCTTGCAAGACCCGGTGATCCTCGATGCCGGCGGCCGTCCCGCAAGTGCGACCGGCCAGCCGCAGGAGCTGTGGGTCGACAGCGCGCTCGCCTACAAGCTGGTGCTGGCCGGCGCCGACGGCTCGGTCATTCAGACCGTCGACAACCTCATCGCCAACACGCCCATACTGGTCGGCTCGACGGGGGCCACCGGCGGGCCCACGTCGATCGCGATAGCCGGCGCCCCGATCATCGGGGTGCAGTTCACCGGCGCCACCGCGCTCACGATCAGTGGCTTCAGCGGCGGCGTGCCCGGCCAGCTGCTGCTGCTGCGCACGCTCGGCGCCGGCCAGGTGTTCCTGCAGTATCAGGCGGCCGCCGTCCCGGCGTCCGATCGGATCAACACGTTCGTGACGACCACGCCCACGCCGATGTGGGGCGGCGCCGCGATCCTCATCCACGGCCCCGTCGGCCAGGGCTGGCACATGGTCGCGCACGAGCAGGGCCAGTGGCTGCAGTTCACGCCGATCCTGCAGTGGGGCGGCGCCAACGTCGGCTCGACCTACAGCCAGCAGGCCGGGTTCTATGTAATCCACGGCAACTACGTGACCGGCGTCAGCCGCACCGCGCTGAGCGCGCGCGGCAGCAGCGTCGGGGTCGCGACGATCGCGAACTTTCCGATCGTCCACGGTGCCGGCCAAGGCACCGGCGGCGGCCTCGCCTCGTACACCACCGGCCTGGTCGGGCTGACGGGACGCGTCCACGGCTACTTCGCGGCCTCGACCGCGATGAACCTGACGATGAACGGCCCGACGCTCCTAGCCGACACCAACTTCAGCAACACGTCGGATCTGATCGTGATGTTCCGGTACGCCATCAACTAGGCGCCGCGCGGGACGTAGTCTTTTACTTTCTGGTAGGTCTCGCCGTCGCGTTTGATGTAGCCGCGGCGCACCAGCGGGCCGATGCTGTTGGCGATCGTGGTCGCGTCAATGATCGAGCGCTTCCGGTTCGCGCCGCGGAGTGCCTCGATAATCTCTTCGCGCGTGCGCGCCTTGTCGAGCACCCCGAGCAACAGGAGCCCGCGCTGCTGCGCCGCGCGCCGCAGCCCCGGGTGGTTCGCGCTCGTCTTTTTCGCGCGCGGTTTCTTCGCGTGCCGCTTCGCGACCTTGCGTGTGATCTGCTTCGCGATGCGCGCCTCGACGTCGATCACGGGTGGAGCCGGCGGGAGCGCGAGCAGCGGCGCCTGCCTGGGATTGACGCGATATTTTCCAAACCCGCCGCGGAGGAAGTGGCGCACCTTCAACCGCGAGAGCGCGCCTGACAACTGTTCCCGGGTGAACGACTCGCCGCTCCCGTTCAACTCGGCGCGCACCTGGTGAATGGTGAAGGCGACGTCGGGACGCGCGGCGATGATGTTGTAGATCGTCTGCGTCAACCCGTTCCACCGCCCGCCCGGTCCTTCAGGCTCTGGCAATTCGTGCGCGAGCGCGGCGCGGAGTTTGTTTGGAAATTGCGCGACCGCGTGCCCATTCATCGCGCGCTCTTCGTTCGCGATTACCAGGTCGTACGCGGCCGCCAGTTTGTGGACGCCGTCGCGGGATTCTCGAATCTTCGCGAGCTGTTGTGGTGTCATCGTCTCCCCCAGTCAGACGAAGTGAAGCGCTACGGGTGCGCCGCCTCGAAGCGCTCGACGCGCTTGGCGTGTGCCTGATTCCGTCGCGCGTGTTTCCGCTGCCGTGTTCGTTTCCGTTCTTCGGCCTCTTCAGCGAGCGCGGCGTGCTTGATACTGTCGAAGGTCACCGTTTTTGACAAGTGCTTCTTGCACCAATTCGAGAGCGGGGTCGAGCCGCCCAGGCCTTTAGCCTCGAAGGCGGCGCCGAGCACCGCCAGGCTCACGACGCCTAAGCGCGGCAGCGCCAGCGTCTGCGGCGAGACGCGCTCAAACACATCGGCGGTGTCTTTCACCTTCAACGTCGCGAGTGCGGCAGTCAAAAAGGCGCACGCGAGATAGTTGAAGCAGTCAACCCCGGCGAGCTGCGCGCGTGTGTACGTGTCGCGCCCAATCTGCAGCACGGGCGCGGCGATGCGGGTCTGCAGCTTCTGTGCTTGATAGTGGCCGAGAATTGATTCAGACAGATCCATGGTGAACCTTTTGGTTAAGTGAGTTTGTCGATGTGTGCCGCAAGGTCGCGCAGAATGCCCGGGAGCGCCTGCACGTTCTCGTCGGTCAAGTTCACAGACATGCCGGTGCCCCGGATGCCGTCGATCACCACGAGGACGACGCCGCCGGCCGCCTTCGTGAGCAGCTTGAGGTTGTTCGCGTAGTCGTCGTACTTGCCGTTCACATCACGTAGGTCGCCGCCGTCCATGAGACACATCCCTTCGAGTGCGAGAACGGGCGCGGGCGTCGCGCGCGGGGTCGACGCCGCGAGCATTAGGCGGGCCGCCGTCGGGGTTTGGTGGTGGTGCGGGTCGGGGTGTCAGGCTTGAGCGCTTCCACGACGGTGCGAAGCGCGGCGAGCTGCGCGGGCGACATGTGCTGCAACAGGATCATGAGGTCATCCCGCAGCTGCGGTTCTTCGCCCGGCATGAGGTCGTTGGCGCGGTGGCGCGCAGACATGTCGCTGAGGAGCAGCGACCGCGCGCGGTTGCGGACGACACTGACGGCATTGTGGTACGCCCACGCGATCAGCAAATCCTCGCGGTTCAACGTCGCCTGCTGCACCTGCGGGTCGACGCCTTCGCGGATCAACTGCTGTACGGTGGTGCCGAGCGCCGACGCTACCTTGTTGAGAATTTTCGCGCGGGTGTTGCGCTGGCCGCCTTCGATGCCTTGCAGCGTGCCGATCGAGATGCCGGCCTGCTCGGCCAGATCCGCCTGGTGCAATCCCTTTTCAACACGGAGCCCTTTTAGGCGGGCCCCCAGCCGCACCCGGAGCTGCTCATCCATGTAGGTATCAAAGGCAAATTGCTGCCAGGCCTTATCCGGCATCTGCGACCGACGGTAACCCCAATCTAGTGAAAATGCAAGGATGCCGGGGCGGGCCTGGTACATTTTCAGTGCGCGGTCGAGCTTGCCAGCGCAGCGGCAGAAGCGTAGATTATGCCGCACGGTTTCCTAATGGC
>Ga0066903_100000198_pt1 | contig 33080 bp, 26 predicted proteins | sample PanSoiMetaGPlot1_FD_67491 | JGI IMG/M metagenome (GOLD analysis project Ga0066903, IMG submission 67491) | Tropical forest soil microbial communities from Panama analyzed to predict greenhouse gas emissions - Panama Soil - Plot 1 (version 2) | ecosystem: Environmental > Terrestrial > Soil >... | reverse complement strand
AAGAGGACGGCGATGGCCGCCCACGACCGCGCCGTCGGCACCGTCGTCAGCAGCTCGTTGGTCAGCGTCGTCTGACGCCGGACGCTCTGCACGTCGACGATCGGCGTTTCGCCCGTGACCGTCACGGTTTCTTCGACCGCGCCGACCTTCATGTCGGCGTTGATCGTGGCGACGAACGTCCCCGACAGCTCGATGCCCTCGCGCTTGACCGTCGCGAACCCCGGCAGGCTGAACGTGACCGAATACGTGCCTGGCCGCAGATCGATGATGCGGTACTGCCCGGTTCCGTCCGTGACGGCCGAGCGTGTTTTCTCGATGAGCACGGGGCTCGCTGCTTCGACGGTGACGCCGGGCAGTACAGCGCCCGACGTATCGCGCGCCACGCCTGTAATCGTTGCCTGCTGCGCCAACGCGAGCGTCGGCAGCAGGACAAGGCATGCGAGCGCGATCGCCGTCCTCGTGACTTTGTGCACGTCTTCCTCCTTGTCGTTACCAGTAGAGAGCTTGCGGGTACAAAAAGACCCGCGTCAGCGTAAGGGCCGCACCGTGATATGTCAATCATCAGAACGCGCGGGCCGAGGTAAGGAAATCGTTGGGCGCCCTTCTAAATTCGAAGATTTGGATCAAAGCCGAACGCCTGCATGCAGGGCGACAACTGGCTAAGTCTGCGATTGGCAGACTTCTGTGCCTCGCAGGAAGGCCTGTACTACTTCGGCGTCGGCACACCACCGGGAAACACGTAGGCGTAGAGCATCGACACGATCCCGACCACCACCATCAGCAGCACGCTGTGCTTGATCGTGAAGCGGAACAGGCGGCTCTCGTCGTCGCGCGTCATTCCCGTTGCCGCCACCGCGACGGCGATGCTCTGGACGGAAATCATCTTGCCCATCACGCCGGCGGCGGAGTTGACCGACGCGGTGAGCACCGGATTGAGCTGCAGCGCGTTGGCGGTGACGACCTGCAGGTTGCCGAAAAGCGCGTTGGCCGACGTGTCGCTGCCGGTGAGGAACACGCCCAGCCAGCCGACGACCGCGCTGAAGAACGGGAAGGCGCCGCCGGTGGCGGCCAGCGAAAGCCCGAGCGTGGACGTCATGCCCGAGTAGTTCATCAGGTACGCGAGCCCCAGCATCGACGCGATCGTCACGAGCGCGAGCTTCAGCTGTTTGAATGTGGCAACGTACGCGTTCACGACACCCTGCGGCGACACGCGTAGGACGAGCGCCGTCGCCAGTGTGGCGAGCAGGCACGCGGTGCCCGACGCGCTCAGCCAGTTGAACTCGAAGAGCGCCGCATACGCCGTCGGCTTGGGCGTCACCGGCGGCAGCTGCGTGATCATGTTGTGAAGGCCGGGCACGCGCAGACGATTGAGCTGCCCGGCCGCCTTCGGCGCGGCCGCCTGCAGCGTCGGCAGGAAGGAGGGCATGAGACTGTCGGTAAACCGGTTGATCCGCAGCTTCACGTCTGCGTCGCCCCACAGCAGGACGAAGATCACGAGCAGCAGGTACGGCGACCAGGCGAGGGCGATCGCGCCGACCGAATGCCGCGCCATCGCGTGCGACGCAGGCTTGTCGCCTTCGAGCCGGAGGACGTTCTTCGGCTTCCAGAGCTTCAGCACCAGCGCCATCACGACGATGCACGTGAGCGAGCTCATGATGTCGGTCAGCTCGGGGCCGACGTAGTTCGAGACGTAGAACTGCATGCCGGCAAACGAGAGCCCGCAGGCGATGATTGCCGGGAGCACCTCGAGCGCGCGCTTCGCGCCGGTCATCACCACGATGAGATAGCCAGGGATGATGATCGAGATCATCGCGCACAGCCGTCCGACCATCGCGCTCAACGGGCCCACCGGCAGGCCGGTGATGTTGGAGAGCGTCGTGACGGGAATGCCGATCGATCCGAACGCCACCGGCGCGGTGTTGGCGAGCAGACAGATGCCGGCGGCGAAGAACGGGTTGAAGCCGAGGCCGGCGAGCATGGCGCCCGACACCGCGACCGGCGCACCGAACCCGGCGGCGCCTTCGATGAACGCTCCGAACGAGAAGGCGATGAACATCGCCTGCAGGCGGCGGTCGTCGGTGAGGCCGCCCACCGAGTCCTTGATGATCTCGAACTTGCCGGTGTCGACGGCGATGCGGTAGAGCATGATCGACGTGAACACGATCCAGGCGATGGGAAACATGCCGTAGGCAGCGCCGAAGATCGTCGACGCGATCGCCAGCTGCAGCGGCATGCCGTACGCCACGAGCGCCACGAGCAGCGCCGAGACGAGCGCCGCCGCCGCTGCCATCCACGCCGGCTTGCGGAACACCCCGAGCATGAGGAACAGCACGACAATCGGAATGGCGGCGACGACGGCCGACAGCCCGAGCGAGCCGCCAAGCGGCGTATAGGTCTGGACCCAAGGACTCACGGCGATCCTCGAAGGCTCAAGGGGTTTACGGGGTTCGCGAGCCGCGCCATCATACATAATGACCGCGATGTTGCGGCTGCTTTTGCTGACGGCGCTGGCGCTCGGCCTGGGGGCCGGCCAGCCCGCGGCGCCGGCCGATCGATTCATCACCGTCAACGGCCTGCGCCTCCACTACCTGGAATGGGGCGACGCGTCGCGGCCGCCGATGATTCTGCTCCACGGCATCGCGCGGCACGCGCACACCTTCGATCACATCGCACCGGAGCTGGCGCGCACGCGCCGCGTGCTGGCGTTCGACATGCGCGGCCACGGCGATTCCGCCTGGAGCCCGGACGGCGCGTACCTGGTTCAGGACTACGTGAAGGACCTCGAGGCCATCGTCGCCGCGCTGCGCCTGCAGCACCTGACCTTGTTGGGCAACTCGACGGGCGGCCGTGTGGTGCAGGTCTTCGCCGGCCTGCATCCCGACGCGGTGGACAAGGCCATTGTCGAGGACGTGGGACCCGAACGGCCACAGGACATTGCCGACGCCTTCGCGCGCCGCGTCAGACAGGAAGAGAACGGGTGGGCATCGGAAGACGAGCTCGTCGCGCAGCTGGCGGCGCAGAATCGGCGCACACCCGAACCCCTGCTCCGCACCTATGCGCACTACGGGACGAAGCGGCGCGACGACGGCCGCGTCGTGTGGAAGCGCGATCCGAATCTGGTGAAGGGGTTCGTCGAGACCGAGCTCTGGGACTCTGTCAGCCGAATCACGAGCCCCGTGCTCTACGTGATCGGCGGCGCCAGCCGCATCGTGCGCGCGGACACGCAGTCCAGGCTCGTCCAGACACTTCCCCGCTGTCGCATCGTCGTCATGCCGGAGCTGGGGCATTATCCGGACGAAGAAGACACGACGGGATTCATGAAGATCGTGGAAGAGTTCCTGATGTAGATCGTGCCGGACCGGAGCAGCACATGCGCATCACTCGCAAAGACTTCCTGAAACTCTCCGGCGCCGGGGCGGTGGCCTCGGCCCTTCCCCGCGTGGGAGCGGAGACGGTGTCGAAGAAGGCCGAGAACGGAGCCATCAAAGGCACGACCGACGCGCTCGTCGCCTTCATCCGCCGCACGGACCTCGCCGGCATGCCCGCGGACGTGGTCGCTCAGGGCAAGCGGTGCCTGGTCGACGGGTTCGGCGTCGTGCTCGCCGGATCGACGGTGCGCGGCAGCGCGATTCTGCGTGACTTCGCTCGGGGAGTGGGCGAGAAGGCCGACGCGACCGCCCTCGGCGCCGGCACGTTCCGCACATCCGCGTCGCGCGCGGCGCTCGTCAACGCCGGCAGCGGCCACGCGATGGACTACGACGACACGCAGCTGTCGACGACGGCGGATCGAACGTTCGGGCTGCTGACGCACCCGACGGTGCCGCCGCTGGCCGCCGCGCTCGCCGTCGCCGAACGGCAGCAGACGACCGGCGCGAAGTTTCTCGAAGCGTTCCTCGTCGGCTTCGAGGTCGAGTGCAAGATGGCCGAGGCGATCGACCCGAGCCATTACGGACGCGGGTTCCACTCCACGGGCACGCTCGGCACGTTTGGCGCCGCCGCGGCGGCGGCGAAGCTGATGAACCTGGACGAGGCGCAGCTGCGCCACATGCTGACGATCGCCTCGAGCATGTCGAGCGGCATCCGGGTGAACTTCGGATCGATGACCAAACCGCTGCATGCGGCGCGCGCGGCCGAGAACGGCATCGTGGCCGCCGAACTGGCGTCGCGCGGCTTCACGGGGGGCGACGAAGGGCTGGACGGGCGCTGGGGGTTCTTCCAGGTGTTTGGCACCGGCGTCGATCTCGATCGGCTCGTGCCGGTGCTCGGCCAGCCGTACACGATCGTGAAGCCCGGCGTGTCGTTCAAGCCTTACCCGTGCGGTTCGTTGAGCCACCCCAGCCTGGACGCGATGCTGAAGGTGGTCACCGATCACGACATCAAGCCGGAGCAGGTGAAGGCGGTCCGGCTGCGCGCCGGCTCGAACATCCTCGAGCCGCTGCGCTACAAGGTCGCGAAGAACGAGCTCGAGGGAAAGTTCAGCGTGCCGTTTCTGCTGAGCACCATTCTGTTGCGGCGCAAAGCGGGCGTGCGGGAGTTCACCGACGAGTTCGTGGCGAGCGCGCCGGTGCAGGCGATGATGCCGCGCGTGTCGACCGTGTTCGATCCGCAGATCGAGGCGCAAGGCTTCGACAAGATTCGGAGCGTGGTCGAAGTGGATCTGACCGACGGGCGCACGCTGGTGCAGGCGTCCGACGATCGCTATCGCGGCGGGCCGGACAAGCCGTTCACACGCGAGGAGCTGCGCGCCAAGTTCAGCGACTGCGCGCAGCTGACGCTGAAGGCCGATCGGGTTCCGCGTGCAATCGAGCGGATCGAGAACGTGGAGATGCTGCGGAGTGTCAGCGAGCTGGTCCAGGCGCTGGCGTGATTGTTCGAGCACCTTTCACGGTTGCGCTTGGCATTTCGTGCTTTCGTGGCTTCGCTTTCGTGACGTCGTGACATGGCGTTTCCCAAGCTTCGTGTCTTCGTGATGCAAAGACGGTCGAAGGAACATCCGGAGGGCTCATGAGCACTCATACACGCGCGCTCGTCACCATGGCCGCCATCCTGGCCATGGCCGCCGCCGTCAGGACCGATGATGCCCCTGTGAAGCGCGCGAGCAAGGAGTGGACGACGGTCGGCGGCGACGCCGGCAATACGCACTACTCGTCCTTGTCGCAGATCACCGCGCAGACTGTCACCCGGCTCGGCGCCGCCTGGATGTCGGACGCCTTCGAGCCTCCGCTGTCGTCGCGCGCGATGGTCGTCGTCAAGGACGGCCTCATCTTCATCAGCGGGCCGCCCGCCGTGTACGCGCTCGACGCGAAAACTGGCAAGACGGCCTGGCGCTTCCAGACCGCTCCGGCTGGCGGCGGACGCGGACGCGGCGCCCCCGCGGCGCCGGCCTCCGCGCCGGCCATGGGCTCGCCGGCGCGCGAAGGCGTCGTCGTCGCCGAGGGGATGGTCTTCGTCGGTCTCTCCGACGCGCGTCTCATCGCCCTCGACGAGAAGACCGGCGCGCTGAAGTGGAATCAGTACATCGGCGACACGCCGCGCGATAAGGGACAGGTCGCGTCGGGCGCGCCGATGTACGCGGACGGTCTCGTCTCGATCGGCCTGAGCGCCGACAACGGCTGGCGCGGTCGCATCGTCACCCTGGACGCCAAGACTGGAAAGAAGGCGTGGGAGTTCTCGACCGTCGCCATGCCGGGCGACAAGGCGCACGGCAGCTGGCCCGACAACGGCGCGTGGAAGTACGGCGGCGGCGCGGTGTGGCTCGTCGGCGCCTTCGATCCCGATCTCGACACGCTGTACTACGTGACCGGCAACGGCGTGCCCCAGCTTTCCGGAGAGGGACGGCCGGGTGACAACCTTTATCTCTGCTCCGTCGTCGCACTGGAGGCGAAGACCGGGAAGCTGAAGTGGCACTACCAGGTGATCCGCCACGACATCTGGGAAGCCGACATCGCGATCTCGCCGCTCCTGTACGACGCGCAGGTGGACGGCCGCGCGCGCAAAGCGATCGGCGCCATGCGCGCCGACGGCTATCTCTTCCAGCTCGATCGCGAAACCGGCAAGCCCCTGACGAAAGTCGAAGACCGTCCTGTGCTGCAGGACGCGTTTCAGAAGACGGCCGCCACGCAACCGTTCCCGGTCGGCGCCGATCGTGTGCTCGACGACTGCGAGGCCTGGCGCAAGCAGGCGACGCCGAAAGGATTCGAGATCGGCTGCTTCTACCAGGCGGCGTCGGTGCAGAAACCGGACGTGCTCGCCCCGGCGTGGGGCATGCGCGTCGCGCCCATGTCGTTCAGCCCCGACACTGGCTACGTGTACGTCACCGGCGCCGCGGGGCTGGCATGGCTGCGGCGCGCCGAGGATCCGGCCTTCTTCAGTACAACGTTCAACCAGCGCGTGCCGGGGATGAACGCGCTCGGGTTCGGCGTGGTCGCCGCGATCGACACACGCACCAACCGCATCGCGTGGAAGAAGGAGTATCGCCCGGGCCGTCCGAGCGGCGCGCTGACGACGGCCGGGCTGCTGCTGTTCCAGTCGAACGGAGACGGCATGCTCGAAGCGTACGACGCGAAGAGCGGCGAGCGAGTCTGGCAATTCCAGATGGGCGCTGCGGGCGGGCCGCCGGCGACCTACGACGTCGACGGCGAGCAATATGTCGTCGCCGCCGCGGGCCGCAACGTGTGGGCCTTTCGGCTGGGCGGCACCATGCCTCCCGCGTCAGCGCCCACGAGGCCGCCGCAGGATCGCTTTGTTGGCGCGATCACCGACACCGCTCAGATCGAGACCGCGGCGCTGCAGCGCGACGCCGGCTTCACCGGGTTCCGCTACTTCACGGACGAGTTCGGGTTCGCGCCGTACCGCGCGCGCGTCAAGGCGGGCACCGAAGTGACGTGGCGCAACAACGGACGGATGCCGCACACGATCGTCGCGGAAGACGGATCGTGGACGACGGGCACGCTCAATCCGATCGAGGTGGGCGGCGTGAAGTTCGACAAACCAGGGACCTACGCGTACACGTGCAAAGAGCACCCGTGGGCGTGGGGCCAGATCATCGTCGAGTAGGTCACTGCGATTTGGCGTACCCCTGCAGGCGGAAGTTGGCGTCGACAAACACGCCGGGCGGCCCGGGCACGAACACGGGCCCCTCGTAGTGGCCGCTCGCGCCGGCCTTGCGAAACGGATTCGTCGGGAAGCCGCTCACGTAGAGATCGCCGCCCGGGTAGATGTCGGTGTCGAAGCTACCGACGAAGCTTCCCTGCGTGTCGGTGTAGAACCAGTACCGGACGCCGGCCGCGAGAGAGACGTCCGCGGGAAACACGTACGCGCCGTTGGCAATCGACTCGGATCGCGCGAGCAAGCCGGCGGCTGACGGCCCGATGTCGCGCGGCGCTCCCGGATATTCCTGGCTCAGGAGATAGAGCTTGCCGAATGCGGTCGGCTCGCCAGTGTTCGTGTACCAGTTGAAGGTGACGCCTTCGAACGTGCGCCCCGCAGGCATCGTGACGGACTGACCGGCCCAGTTGAAGGTCCCGACGCGGCCGCTCTGCACGTCGAGGCCGTCACGGACATCGGCGACGGTGACCAGGGTCCGCGCCGGTGCAGGCTGAACGGCCGGCGCAGACGGCATTGTCGTCGGCTCAACCGGCGACTGCGACGAATGGCCCGTGCATGCGGCCATCGCCGCGGCGAGCAGGACCAGGCACGCCAACACTCGGGTTGCACCGTTGACGCGGCGCAGCGTCGCCACTCTCGAATTGTAGCCGCGTAGACAGCGAGAGCGCGGTGAGTATAATCAGGGCGCTTTTTACCCGCGCGTGCAAGCCCGCGGCACGGATAAAGGAGAACTTCATGAAACTTGCAGTGCTCAGCGGCGTCGCCACGTTTTGCGCGGCCGCGTCCCTCCTTGGGGCGCAGGCGCAGAACGTGACGCCGGCTACGCCCGCGAACGAATCCATCACGCTGCGCGGTTGTCTGAAGGGCGACGGCTCGAAAGACAATCCGTGGATGCTGACCGAAGTCGTGCTGCCGCCGCCTCCGGCGCCGCCTGGGGCGGGCGGACGTGGCGGCGGACGCGGCGGCGCGGGCGGCGGTGGCGGTCGCGGCGGCGGCCGTGAGGGCGGCGGTCCTCCGCCTGGTGCGCAAGGTGCGGCACGCGAGGGCGCGCCTCCGGCTGGCGGCCCTCCCGGCGGTGGTGCACGCGGCGGCGCACCCGCAGGTCCTCCGCCTCCACCGGCGCCTCGAGTGACGCTGCGGCTCTCCGGCGTGGACTTCACGCCGTGGCGCGGGATGATGGTGGCCGCCGATGGCCGGCTGATGGCCCCTGCGTCCGGAAACGCCGCGCGCGAATTCCACGCGACCGACGCACATTCGGCGTACGGAGCGTGCCCCCAGTAGCGAATCTGGATTGCAGGATTGCAGGATTGCAGGATTGCAGAAAGGCAATCTTGCAATGCCTCCTGCAATCCTGCAGTCCTGCAATCCCGCAATCCTCGATCGCACCTCCACTGTCACGCTGCGAATCAGATCAATCTTTGTGCTTTCGTGTTTTCGCGTTTTCGTGGTTTCGTGTTCTTCGTGAGATAAGGAAGTTCTCGAAGAAACCCGTTCACGCGAGCTTGAGCAGCCGCTCCGCGTTGCCGCCCAGGATGGCGACCTGCTGATCCGGCGACAGGCCGGTCGTCTGCAGCACGGTGTCGACCGGCGTGCTGCTCGCGATTGGGAACCCGAAGTCGGTGCCGATCACGATCTGGCTTGCGCCCGCGGCCGTCACGATGTGGCGCAGGTTGTCCGGGCTGTAGACGAGCGAATCGAAGTAGAGCTGCGGCCCGCGCAGATACTCGCTCGGCGTGCGCTGCATGCGCTGGCAGGGCGCCTGCCGATCGCGGCAGTTGTCGAACCGTCCGATGTACGACGCGAGGAAGCCGCCGCCGTGCGCCGCGAGCACACGGATGCCGGCGTAGCGATCCAGGAATCCCTCGAACACCATGTGCGCGAGCGCGATGGTGGTATCGAGCGGAAACCCGATGTTGTTCTCGAGCGCGCCGGCGCCGGCGAGCCGCTTGCCGGTGTCCGCAAACCCCTGCGGGTGGATGAAGACGATGGCGCCGAGCGATTCGGCCTTCTTCCAGAACGGCTCGAAGCGCGGGTTCACCAGCTCGTCGCCGTTCACGTTGGCGCCGACGATGACGCCGCGGAACCCGAGCTGCGTCACGGCGTGATCGATCTGCTCCGCCGCCAGCTCGGGATGCTGCAGCGAGACGTTGCCGAACCCGACGAAGCGATCGCGGTGCGCGGCGCACAGCCCGGCGATCTTCTCGTTCTGCATCCGGACGACGCGCGCGGCGAGGTCGGGTTCGAGGAAGTAGAGGAACTGGCTGGGATGGACGCTCAGGACGTGCACGTCAATCCCCTGCCGATCCATTTCCTGGAGGCGGCGATCGATCGACGCCGCGTCGATCGCCATCGGGCTTCGCGTGAGGCCTGCCAGCGCCGGATCGGTCTCCTTCCTGTCCTTCACCAGCGGATACACATCGTCGATGTAGACATGGCTGTGCATGTCGACAGTACGGATGCGACGACCGCCGACGACCACCGGCGTTCGGCGCGTTTGCGCGGCGGCGGACCAGGCGCCGCAGCAGAAGGCGCCGTATCCGGCCGCGCCGATCGTGTGCAGGAACCGGCGTCGATTCATGGTGTGGTAGGTTACAACCAAACCGGCCCATGAGTACGGCGCGGCTCGAAGCCTTCAGCGACGGCGTGATGGCCGTCATCATCACGATCATGGTCCTCGAGCTGAAGGTGCCGCATGGCAACACGCTCGAGTCGCTCGCGCCGCTGCTGCCCACGTTTCTTACCTACGTCCTCAGCTTCGTGTACCTCGGCATCTACTGGACGAACCACCATCACATGATGCACGTCACCGAAGGCGTGAACGGCGCCATCCTCTGGGCGAACCTGCACCTGCTGTTCTGGCTGTCCTTCACGCCGTTCGTGACAGGGTGGATGGGCGACAACCCCGCCGACGCCATGCCCGCGGCCGCGTACGGCTGCGTCATGTTCATGGCTGCCGTCGCGTGGACCATCCTCCAGCGCACGATCATCACCAACGAGGGGTCGCGCTCAGAGCTGGCGACTGCGGTCGGGCACGACCTCAAAGGCAAGATCTCGGCGGCGCTCTACCTGTTGGCGATTCCGCTGGCCTTCTTCCGATCGTGGATCGCCGACATCATCTACGTCACCGTCGCGCTCATCTGGCTCGTTCCGGATCGGCGCATCGAAACGAGGCTCAGGGAATCAGCCTGATCGAGACAATGGAATATCGACAGCTCGGCCACTCCGGCCTTCGCGTTCCCGTTCTCAGCTTCGGCACCGGCACCTTCGGCGGCAACAGCGACTTCTTCCGGGCGTGGGGCACCACCGACGTTCGGGAGGCGACCCGCCTCGTCGACATTTGTCTCGAAGCGGGCGTGAATCTTTTCGACACGGCCGACGTGTACTCGTCGGGCTTATCGGAGGAAATCCTCGGCAAGGCGATCGCCGGCCGGCGGAAGCAGGTGCTCATCGCGACGAAGGGATCGTTTCGCATGGGACAGGGACCGAACGACGCCGGCAATTCCCGCCACCATCTCGTCGAAGCCTGCGAGGCCAGCCTGCGCGTCTCGGCACCGATTACATCGACGTGTATCAGATGCACGGCTTCGACGGTCTCACGCCGGTCGAGGAAACGCTGGCCACGCTCGACACGCTGGTGCGCAGCGGCAAAGTGCGCTACGCGGGCTGCTCGAATTTCTCAGGGTGGCACCTCATGAAATCGCTCGCCGCGGCGGATCGGCACGGGTGGCCGCGTTTTGCCGCGCACCAGATCTACTACTCGCTCGTGGGCCGCGACGCCGAATGGGAGCTCATTCCGCTCGGAGCGGATCAGAAGGTGGCGACCCTCGTGTGGAGTCCGCTCGGATGGGGGCGGCTGACCGGCAAGATTCGCCGCAACCAGCCGCTGCCGGAAGTCAGCCGGCTGCCGCGCACCGCCCGTGCCGGCCCGCCGGTATCGGACGCGCATCTCTTCAAGGTGCTCGACGCCGTCGATCAGATCGCGCACGAGACCGGGCGGACGGTCACGCAGATTGCGCTCAACTGGCTGACGGCGCGGCCCACCGTCGCCTCGGTGATCGTCGGCGCACGCAACGAAGAGCAGTTGCGACAGAACCTCGGCGCGGTGGGCTGGTCGATGACGGCCGACCAGATGCGCCGGCTGGACGAAGCGAGCGCCGTGCCGCGCCCGTATCCGTACTGGCACCAGCAGCAGGCAGCCGGCGATCGCAACCCGCTACCAAAGTAGTGCGGGCTCAGTACAAGCGGTTCGTGTAGCTTTCGCGAATCGACGCCTCGATCTCCTCGACGGTATCGCGCGTGTCGACCTGATCTTTCAGCATCTGGCTGTAAGGCGGCAGGTCCGTGCGATCGAGCTTGTAGTCGTCGCGCCAGAGCCGCGAGCGGATGAGCGCCTTCGCGCAGTGCAGGTACGCTTCACGGACGTGGACGCGCAGCGCCGAGCGGGGACGCTTGCCGCCCACGTCCCAGCGCGCCAGCAGCGTCGCCTCGGTCGTGATGTCGGCGCCGCCGTTCACGCGCAGCGTCTCCTCGAAGCCGGGAATAAAGAACAGCAGGCCGACCTTCGGATTTCGGACGACGTTGGACAGCGAGTCGAGGCGATTGTTCCCCGGCCAGTCGGGCAGCAGCAGCGTGCGATCGTCGGCGACGTGGACGAAACCCGGGCTGTCGCCGCGCGGCGTCACGTCGATGCCCTCGTCGCTCGCCGTCGCGAGGCACACGAGCGGCGAGCGCGCGATGAACGCCCGCATGTGCTGGTCGATGTGCGTCAGCGTCTTGAGGCGCGCGCGTTCGCTGGGCTGTGGGTAACAGGCGCGCAGACTTTCCAGATCGCAGATGGTGTCGGGCGATTCAGGCGAGCTCATGCGGCCATGGTAACACCCGCGACCGGTCAGTCGTCGCCGCGCGAGGACCGCCGTTTCTTGAGCTCCCCGTGCCGCTTCTTCGCGTCGATCCGGCGCTCGCGCGATGCCGTCGACGGCCTGGTCGCACGGCGTGTGCGTGGCGCGCGGCACGCGCGCTCGACGAGCGCCGCCAGGCGTTCGCGCGCCGCCTTGCGATTCTCCAGCTGCGAACGGTGGACACGGCTGTCGATGACCAGCACGCCTTCGGCGGTCATCTTCCGGCCGGCCAGGGCCGCGAGCCGCTGCCGCACGTCGTCAGGCAGGGGCGACGCGTTCAGGTCGACGCGCAATTCGACCGCGGTCGCCACCTTGTTGACGTTCTGCCCGCCAGGGCCGGACGCGCGGACGAACCGCTCTTCGATCGCCAGGCGGTCGAGCACGCCCGTCTTCGCCATGCCGCGATTAAATCACGACCGGGACTGTGCGAAGATACTGCTCCACTCATCCGAGGCCCAGAACCTTGGCTCGAGATACCCGCGAGGATGAAGACATGAAGCGGATCGCCATCATTGCTGCGTTGTGTTCGCTCACCTTGGGCATCGTCGTCGCACAAGGTCCCGCACCCGCCCGATCCTACTCACCTGTCACCGACGCCACGTTGCAGAAGCCCGGCCCGGGCGACTGGCTCGCGTGGCGCCGCACGCTCAACGGGTGGGGCTTCAGCCCGCTCGACCAGGTCAACGCAAAGAACGTCGCGGAGCTGCGGATGGCCTGGACGCGTCCGCTCGGCCCGGGAAACTCCGAAGGCACCCCGCTGGTGCACGACGGCATCATGTTCGTGCCGAGCGCGGGCGATTACATCCAGGCGCTCGACGCGCGCACCGGGGATCTCATCTGGGAGTACAAGCGGAAGCTACCTGAAGGGGCGCGGCCGAAGACCAACCGCACGATCGCGTTGTGGGGCAATCTCGTCATCAATTCGAGCTCCGACAACTTCATCTACGCCCTCGACGCCAAAACCGGGAGCCTCGTGTGGGAGACACCGGTGCTCGATCCGACCAAGCGCGCGCCGACGAGCGGCGGCCCGATCATCGCCAACGGCAAGGTGATCACCGGCCGCCAGTGCCAGCCCGATGCGACGATGGAGTCGTGTGTGGTGACGGCACACGACGCGAAAACCGGCAAGGAGCTGTGGCGCTTTCACACGATCCCGCGCCCCGGCGAGCCGGGCGACGAAACGTGGGGCAACGTCCCGCTCGAACAGCGGTGGCACGTCGGCACGTGGATGGTGCCGAGCTACGACGCCGAACTGAACCTGATCTACATCGGCACGTCGGTGACGATTCCGGCGCCGAAGTTCACCCTGGCGGGCAACGACAAGCAGTACCTCTATCACAACTGCACGCTGGCGCTGAACGCCGACACCGGCAAGATCGTGTGGTACTACCAGCACATCGTCGATCACTGGGACCTCGATCATCCGTTCGAGCGCATCCTCGTCGACACGGCCGTGGCGCCGAATGCCCGCGACGTCGCCTGGATGAATCCGAAGATTCGACCGGGTGAACGCCGCAAGGTCATCACCGGCATCCCCGGCAAGACGGGCGTCGTCTACACGCTCGATCGCCAGACGGGCGAATTCCTGTGGGCGCGACCGACGGTCATGCAGAACGTCATCCGCACGATCGACGGCGCGACGGGCGCTGTGACGGTGAACCCGGAAGTGACCTTCACCCGGATCAATCAGGAGCAGTTCGTCTGCCCGGGCAGCAACGGCGGCAAGAACTGGCCCGCGGGCGCCTACAGCCCGACGACCAACACGATGTTCATGCCGCTGCAGAACCTCTGCATGACGGCGACGACGACGACCGATCAGCGGGATCCGTCGAAGGTGTACGGCATCACCATGAAGCAGGAGTTCGCGATTGGCGCCGACAAGGTCGGTACGGTCTGGGCGATCTCGGCGGAAACGGGACAGGTGGCGTGGAAGCACGAGCAGCGCGCCGGCACGCTGTCGCTCGTCGCCACGGGCGGCGGCCTCGTCTTTGTCGGCGATGCCAACGGCCGGTTCAAGGCGCTCGACGAGAAGACCGGGAAGGTGCTGTGGGAATCGATCGTGGGATCGCCGGCAAGCGGCTACCCGATCACGTACGCGGTTGGCGGCAAGCAGTACGTCGCCACGATCACCGGTCCGTCGCTGGCCGCCAATTCCGACAGGAGCGTGACCACGGAATTGAAGCCGGGGAACGCGGCCAACGTGTTCGTCTTCGCGCTGCCATGAACACGCAGCGCGCCACCATGGAGGGCACGGAGGTGCCCTCCATGGTGAGAAGTGTTGCGAGCGTTTCCCTGGGATCGCCCGCGATCGGAATCCTCGGCGCGATCAGCTTCTCGCACCTGCTGAACGACACCATCCAGTCGTTGCTCCCCGCGATCTACCCGATCCTCAAGGAGTCGTTCGCGCTGAGCTTTGCGCAGGTCGGCCTGATGTCGCTGACGCTCCAGCTCACGGCGTCGCTCCTGCAGCCGGTCGTCGGCTATTACACGGATCGACGACCAACGCCGTACTCGCTCGTCGTCGGCATGGGCTTTACGCTCATCGGGCTGCTGCTGCTCTCGGGCGCCGGCACGTTTCCGATGCTGCTCGTCGCGGCCGGCCTCGTCGGGATCGGATCGTCGGTGTTCCACCCCGAGTCGTCGCGTGTGGCGCGCATGGCGTCGGGAGGACGCCACGGCCTCGCGCAGTCGGTGTTCCAGGTCGGCGGCAACATCGGAACCTCGTTTGGCCCTTTGCTCGGCGCCTTCGTCGTCGTGCCGCACGGGCAGTCGAGCATCGCGTGGTGCTCGCTCCTCGCGCTCGCCGCGATGGTCGTACTGACGCGCGTCGGCCACTGGTATCGCGCCCGCCGCGGACGTCCGTCATCCGCTTCGCGCGCCGCAGTCCATCCGCACGCCACCGTGTCGCACCGTCGCGTGGTCTGGTCGATTGCCATCCTGGCCGCACTGATCTTCTCGAAGTATTTCTACCTGGCCAGCCTCCACAGCTATTACACCTTCTACCTCATTCACAAGTTCGGCGTCGGCGTGCGGACGGCGCAGATCGATCTCTTCATCTTTCTCGGTGCGGTCGCCGCCGGCACCATTCTCGGCGGCCCCATCGGCGATCGGTTCGGACGCAAGTACGTGATCTGGGGATCCATCCTCGGAGTGTTTCCGTTCACGCTGCTGTTGCCTCACGCCAACCTGTTCTGGACGCCGATCCTCACCGTCGCGATCGGCCTCATCCTGGCGTCGGCCTTCTCGGCCATCGTCGTGTACGCGCAGGAACTGGTCCCCGGTCGAGTCGGCTTGATCTCCGGCGTCTTCTTCGGGTTTGCTTTCGGCATGGGCGGCCTCGGCGCCGCCGTGCTGGGCGCGATGGCGGACAACATCGGGATCGAGGCGGTGTACGGGCTCTGCGCGTTTCTTCCGCTGATCGGATTGCTCGCGGCTTTCCTGCCGGACCTCGATCGACCGCAACCGTCTCGTCGGTAGGGGACCGGCTGAAGCCCTTCCCCTACGGCAAAAAAACCGGCTAACCATCTTGATCGCTCCGGCGTCTAATGATGGCGATGCGTCTGCTCTTTGCGCTCACCGTGACTCTGATGACGGCACAGATAGCCGCCGCCCAGGTGGTTGGGGGAGTTAGTGGAGGGGTCGTCGGCGGCCAGGTGGTCGCCCAACCGCGGGACCGGCCCAACGGTCCCCCGCCGATGCCGACCGGCACCGCCACCATCAAGGGGCATGTCGTCGACGCGCAGAGCGGCAACGGCCTGCCGCGCGCGCGCGTCCGGTTGAACTGGCGCGGCCCCGGCATCCCGCGGCAGCCGGTCACGACCGACGACACAGGAGCCTTCAGCTTCACCGGGCTGCCCGCCGGCACCTTTCTGTTGATGTCGGACAGAGCGACCTACCTCGGCGCGCGCTATCCGGAAACGACGCAGACGCTGCGCAGCGCCGCGAGCGGCTTGACGCTCGCCGACGGACAGACGCTCGAGGTCAGGGTGCCGATGTATCACGGCGCCGCCATCACCGGGCGCGTCGTCGACCGCTACGGCGATCCGGTGGAGTTCGCGCAGATTCAGGCGATGAGGCTGCCGAGCTCGGGCCGCGGCACGCCGCAGCAGCGCGGCGGGACCAACACCAACGATCTTGGCGAATACCGGCTCGCGCGCCTCGAGCCGGGCCGCTACCTCATCGTCGTGCAGGCGCAGCGACGCGAGTTGTTCACGGTAGCCGGCCCGCTCGGCGCGCCACCCGAGCCGGCGCCCGGCACCATCGACATGCAGCCCCTGCCGACGTTCTACCCGGGCGTGCTCGCGATCGACGAGGCGCAACCCGTCGCGCTCGAACGCGGTATGACGGCGGCAGGCGTCGACATCGCGCTCCTCGAAGGCGAGACCGTGCGCATCAGTGGATCGGTCGTGGACGCGCAGGGGCAGCCTGTCAGTCGAGGCGGCGGCATCACCATCCGCCCGATCCTGAAGAACATGCCCAACGTCGGCGGCATCGGCACGATCGGCGGACAGATCGGTCAGGACGGCACATTCCAGACTCGCGTCCCGCCCGGCGAATACGAGCTGCAGGCACGAATGCCGCAGATGCAGAATGGACGCCCGCTGCCCGGTAACGAGCTGTTTGCCTCAGTGCGCCTGAACGTCGGCGGCGACGTCTCCGGCGTCGTTCTGCAACTCGGGCCGGGAGCTCGCATAGCCGGACGCGTGGTGTTCGAGGGCGACAAGCCGCTGCCGTCGATTCCGGTTCAGGGAAACGGACCGCCTGTCGTGACGTTCACCTCACAGGACGGCAGTTGCCGGAGCGGACAGGCGACCGTCCAGCCGGACTGGACGTTCACGGTGGAAGGCGTGTTCGGCGTGTGCTCGGCGCGTCAGGGCGGCGGCTTCGGTCAGTGGGCGATGAAGGGCATCGTGTATGACGGGAAGGACATCCTCGATCAGCCCATCACGTTTTCGGGCGGCGAGCGCATGCGCGACGTGGAAATCGTGATGACGGACAAGCCGACCGAGCTCGCGCTTCACGTTACTGACGATCAGGGCGCGCCGACGCGTGATTACGTAGCACTGGCGTTCTCGACCGACAAGACCAGGTGGACGACGATTACGGGCGGCAGCCGTTACACACGCCCGTTCGTCCCGCCGCCCGATGTGCCGGCACAGGCGCAGGGCTTCGCGGGACCGGGCCTCGCCGGTCCGAACCAGCCGGCCGGCGGTGCGCCCGCCGGCGCCTTCGTGAACAATGCCTCGCGGCGAGAAACAATCGTCGGCCTGCCGGCCGGCGACTACTTCGTCGTCGCCCTCGAGGATGCGGCATCCGACGCCATCAACGATGCCGACTTTCTCGAGCAGCTCTCGCGCGGCGCGCAGCGCGTGACGCTGGCGTATGGATCGCCGGCGTCGGTCACGCTCAAGCGCCGCAAGTAGTGCAGGCCTTCAGGCTTGTGCCTTTTGGCTTTATACTCCGCGCTCTCAGGAGTTGAAGCCATGCCACGAGCGAGCCTTGCCGTCGCCGCCCTTCTCGCCGCCGCCAGCCTGACCACGAGCGCGCAGCAGCGCGACGGCGCCGCGCCGCGCGGCCGCGGCGAATCCGCCCGGCCCACGCGACCGCCGCTCTTCTTCAAGGAGGTCTGGAAACAGACGCCCGAGGGCGGCGAGCACCCGGTCACGCGCGACGCCGTGGCGACAGCGAATCTCGAGCTGAAGATCTACGGCGCGGCCGCGAAGGACGTCCTGATGTCGGGCAGCGCGCAGGACGAAGGCAACCCGACGCATCTCTGGACCGGCATGTGCGCCACGCCGTGCGGCGCGACGCTGCGCGACTCGGCCAACGCCGTCGACCTGTCGGGCCTCGCCCGCATCCGCTGGAACACGAAGGTGTCTGGCCTGCACCAGGTGCGCCCGCTGCTGAAGCTCGCCGACGGCACGCTCATCGTCGGCGATCATGCCGACGGATCGACTGCGGACTGGCACGTCACCGAATTCTCGCTGAGCGAAGTACGGTGGCTCCGCCTCGACGCCGACAAGATCGTGACGAAAGGGAACTGGCTGGACAAACCCGACCTGACCAAAGTCGAGGAAGTCGGGTTCGTCGATCTGATGCCGAGCAGCGGCCACGGGCCCGGCGGATGGTCCGACATCGCCGCGATCGAAGTGTTCGGACGTCCCGTCAAGCGCTGATGGTCTAGCGCCGCTTCAGCTGCCGGCGGGCCAGCGCGCCGACCGCGTCCACGAGCGCGGCGGGATCGATCGGCTTGGCCAGGTGCATCTCGAAGCCCCGCTGCAGCACGCGCGCGCGATCCTCGGAGCGGGCGAATGCGGTCAGCGCCGCGGCGGGCACCGCGCGCACCGCGCGATCGGCCGACTGGCGTACCTCGTCGATCAAGTCGAAGCCGTCGGCGGTCGGCATGCCCAGGTCGGCGATGAGCACGTCCGGGTGCTCCGCGTGGAGCACGCGCATGGCGTCGGACGCCGTCGACACCGTCGTGATGTCCGCGCCAGTCACTTCGAGGATCGCCCGTAACAGCCCGAGCGCATCTTCGTCGTCATCGACCGCCAGCACCCGGATGCCGCTGAGGCTGGGCAGCTCGGCGATGGGGACGGTTCGCCCGGCGCGCGACGGGGCGCGCACCTCGTCGAGCGGCCGCGCGAGACGCGCTGCAAGAGGCGGCAGCCTCACCCGGAATGTCGCGCCCGCCCCTTCGCCGGGGCTCTCGACGTCAATCGTGCCGCCGTGCATCTCGACGATGTGACGCGCGATGGCGAGCCCCAGCCCGAGCCCGCCGTGGCGACGGGTCGTGCTGCTGTCGGCCTGACGAAACCGCTCGAACACGTGCGGCAGAAAATCGGCCGCGATGCCCATGCCGGTGTCGGTGACCACCACTTCGACATGCGCATCGACGCTCGCGACGCGGACCTGCACGCGGCCGTCGCGCGGCGTGAACTTCACCGCATTCGCGAGGAGATTCCAGACCACCTGCTGCAGGCGTTCGGGGTCGCCCGAGATGGGCTCGGCGTGTGATTCGATGAAGGCCTGGAGACGCACGCCCTTTGCCTCTGCCGCCGGGCGGACCGTTTCCGTCGCGGCGCGAACGACCGTTCGCAAGTCGACCGGCTGCACCTGCAGCCGCGTCCGCCCCGACACGATGTGCGACATGTCGAGCACGTCGTCGACGATGTGTGTCAGCGCCGTGGCGTTGCGCTCCATCACCTGCAGGGCGTGCACCGCCGTGTCGCCCTGAAGCAGGCCGCCGCGCAGAATGCGCGCATAGCCGAGCACGGCATTGAGCGGCGTGCGCAGCTCGTGCGACAGCGTCGCGAGGAACTCGTCCTTCACGCGATTGGCAGCGGTGAGCTGCTGGTAGGCCTGCGCGTTCTCGATCGCCATCGCCGCCCGCGACGCGACGTCCTCGGCGAGCTGTATGTCCTCGTCCCCGTACACACGGCCGGACGACGCCGTCGTCGCCAGCGTCAACGCGCCGAAGACGTGATCGTGCGCGATCATGGGCACGCACAGGTACGAGACAATGCCGAGCGCCCGCATGACGCGGAGGCGCGCCTCGTCGCCGCCGGCGGCCTGCTCGAGCAGGCCGTCGGTGACCCACGGCACGATGGCTGCCAGCCGCGTCCGCACGACATGCGCCGCGCTCAGGCCGTCGGCCGGATCGGCGTGCCGCTCGCGCACGCGCTGCATGCCGTCGAGTTGGGCGGCATCGACGTGGGCCGCCGCGAGAGGCGCGAGCTGGCCGTTGTCGGCGAGGACGTCCACGGCGCAGTAGTCGGCGATGCGCGGCACGGCGAAGTCGGCCAGCGTCCGTAGCGCGAGATCGAGATCGCGCGAGCTCGTCAACACGGCGCTGAGGTGCGCGACGACCTCGGCCCGCCGCCGCGCGCGCTCGGCCTGCGCCTCGGCCCGCTTGCGGTCGCTGATGTTGCGCGCGATCTTCGACGCGCCGACCACGCGGCCGGTCGAGTCGTACACCGGCGAAACCGTCAGCGCGATCGGCACGGACGTGCCGTCCTTGTGGATGCGGATGGTTTCGAAGAGCGGGACGTGCTCGCCGCGCCGGATGCGCGCGATGACCGCCTCGTCCTCACCGCCGCGATCCGCCGGAATGATGAGCCGAATGGACCGGCCGATCACTTCATCGGCCCGGTAGCCGTACATCCGCTCCGCGGCCGGATTCCACGAGGTGACGAGGCCGTCGAGATCCTTGCTGATGATCGCGTCTTCCGACGAGTGGACGATGGCGGCCAGGCGGTCGGCGACGGCCCGCGCCTCACGCGCCGCGTCGTCCGAGGAATGCTTCGCGTCGATGTCGACCACCAGCGCGACCCAGCCGTCGATGCCGCCGTCCGCATCTACCGTCGGCGAGTACGTCGCCCTGACCCATCGCATGCCGGGGCCGTCGAAGCGGATGCGCTCTTCGTACTCGACGCGTTCACCCGAGAGGACGCGCGTGATGTACGGACGAATCGCCGCCATCGCGTCGGGTCCGATCACATCGGCGATCCGACGGCCGACGATCGCGGACGCGGGACGGCCGAGCCACGCCGCGTAGTGCCGATTCACCCACTGGTAGCGGAGATCACGTGTGCATCGCGTGACAGGTATCGCGAGACCGTCGACGACAGCCTTCAGGTGCGCGTGCTCGTCGCTGATCTCAGCGCGGTCAATCGAGTGTGAACGATCGATCATGCAGAGCGAGCGCACATTGTAATCAGGTCTGCGTGCAGTTCTGTCACCTGCCTGATCGCAATTCTGTGAAGCACTCGGCTCGAACGGCTGAGCTATGGCGATCCGCGTCGAAAGCGCCGCTGTAGGATCGCGCGTTGCCGCCGCACGACTTCAACGCGCGATTCCTTCACGACCTCGATCATCGTCCCTGGCCGCTGCCCGATCGCGCGTGGGCGATGACGCAGACGTGGAACCGGCTGCTGTTCGCGCACTGGTCGGTCGATGCGCGCGTCGTCGCCGCGAAGATTCCGCCGCCGCTCGAACTCGATCGGTATGACGGTGATGCCTGGATCGGTATCGTTCCGTTCTTCATGACCAACGTCGGCGTGCGCGCGCTGCCGGCGCTGCCGCGCGTGTCGGCGTTCGCTGAACTGAACGTGCGGACCTATGTGCGGCTGAATGGGAAGCCGGGTGTCTTCTTCTTCAGCCTCGACGCCGAGCGCGCGCTGGCTGTCGCAGCGGCGCGCACGATGTTCCGACTGCCGTACTTCCTGGCGTCCATGGACGTGCGGACGCGGGACGATGCCGTCGAGTACAGAAGTCGCCGGACGATGGGCCGCTCTCAGGCGGAGTTCGCGGCGACGTACCGGCCGACTGGGCCGGTGGCACAACCCGCGGCCGGATCACTCGAATACTTTCTCACCGAACGCTATTGTCTCTATACCGGTCACGGGAGGGGCCGTTCGCGCCGCGTCGACATCCACCATCCACCGTGGCGGCTGCAGCCGGCGGAGGTGGACATCCAGGTCAACACAATGACGAAGGCCGCGGGGCTCGAGTTGCCTCCGCGGCCATCGGTCGTGCACTACTCGGCGCGCCAGGACGCTGTCGCCTGGCTGCCAATTGGGGCTACTGAATCCTGAAGTTCGGCGCGAGCGCCGTCAGGTCCACCGGAATCGCCTCGCCGATATTCGGCGACGCGGCGTACGGCGAGCAGGTGCCCACCGTCTGGCCGATCTCGAACACTTCCATCGACACAACCGGCTGCGCGACCTTGTCGACCATCTTGCTGTACCAGCCGACCGAGCCGTTGAACAGCGTGACGTACGCGAGCGCAACGCCGTTGTCCGTGCCGATGTACCGAGTGCCCCCGCAATTCGAGAGCTTGTAATAGAACGTGAGGCGCGACTGTACGAACCCCTTCGTGTTGACGTTGAAGCTGATCCAGTCGTCGCCGTTCCTGCGGATGACGAGCCCCTTCAACGTCTCGAGCAGGAAGCCGACCGGCTGAAGGTTCGCGTCGACCACCTGAGCCATGCCGGTTCCGGCAGGGCCCTGCTGACCGTCCGCGCCCGGCACGCCCTGGATACCTTGCGGACCAGGAGCGCCGTCGGCGCCATTCTTACCATCCGCGCCCGCGGGACCCTGCGGTCCCTGCGAACCGGCAGGTCCCTGCGAACCTGGCGCTCCATCCTGGCCCGGACCACCCTGCGGACCCTGCGGTCCCACAGCGCCTTGCGGTCCCTGCGCGCCCGGCGCGCCGTTCTGACCTGCGGAACCCTGTGGACCTTGCGGCCCCTGCGGACCTTGTGGACCGGCAGGTCCGGCAGCGCCCGTCGCACCGGTTGCGCCTGTCGCACCGGTTGCACCGGTCGGCCCCGCGGGACCCTGAGGTCCGGCGGGACCGGCAGGTCCTTGTGGACCCGCGGGACCGGACGGCCCTGGCACGCCGCCGATCTCCACCGCATTGGTCTGCCGCGGGCAGCTGCCGTTTCTTGGCACGCGCACGATCCCGCCATCGGAACCCACGCACACCTTCAGCTCGGTTGTGTATGTCTGCGCGGCCGCGTCGCGCGCTTCAAACATCGCCAACCCGGCAAAGGCAGCGACGGCCACCGTGATCGTAATCGTCCGCATCGGATTTCTCCTCCGCGTCACGGATGTGCAATACGGAGGAGCTGCACGAACTGCGCGTGGCTGCACACGACGGGCAACGGCTGCACGACGTCAGCCGCTCGGCTTCGTCATGAAAAGCTCAGTCACGTCACATTTTGGTCGCTCGGATCACGGATGCCGCGCCTGAGGCCGAGCGAACGCGTGACACGGTCTGCCATGCCGCGAACGCGTTGATCCGGATCAGCGCGGAGCGCGGCCACCTGTTCCCTCGCGCTCGTCGCGGACAAATCACCGAGCGCATGCAGTGCAGCCACGCGCACCTGCCACTGGGGATGACCGAGCGCGTCGACGAGCGCCGGAATCGCCTGCGCGTCGCCCACGAATCCCAGCACGTAGGCGGCCTGCTCCTGGATTTCCCACGGGCTCCCGGCGAGCGCCGCCACGAGCGGGGCGACCACCGGCGGACCGAATCGGGTCAGCACATCGACCGTCGTCGACTGCGCCTCGCGCGACGGATGCGCGAGTAGCGGCACGAGGGCATCAATCGCCCGCGGATCGCCAATCTGGCCGAGCGCAAGCACCGCTTTCATGACGACTTTCGCATCGCTGTCGTGCAGACATGCCTGCAACGCGTCGACGGCTCGAGGATCGCCGATCTTCCCAAGCGCATGGGCTGCATGATGGCGGACGAGCGGATCGGCGTCGCGCAGTCGATCGACGAGCGGCACCACGGCAAGGCCACCGAGCTCTGCCAGCGCACGCGTGATGGTGTCGCGCACGAAGACGTCGCGCTCCGTGCAGAGCGCATGCAGCAGCGGATCGAGCGCCCGGCCGTCGGGATCGCGCACAAGGCCGAGGGCGGCTTCGAGTCGTGTGTGCTGGCTGGCGTGCCCGAGATCGCGGATCAGATCGGCGAGCGTACGCGATTCGTTCATGGACGCGCTGAGGGCTCGTGTGAGACGCGTTATGGAACCGGAACGCTATAGATGTTCCGGTGTGCCGTGTACTTCTGGTACGCGTAGGTTGACGGATTGGGTCCCGGAAATGCACCTGACGCAGCAAATGGTCGAGCCCCGGGCAGCGCCGCGGCGTCCTCGATCGATTGCAGACCCCCAGGCGGCCAGGGCGGCAGCATCGCCCCCTGCGGCAAAGGAACGGCAAACACTGCCGTGCCTCCCATAAGAGCCAGGTACAGGAATTTCGCGTCAGGCGACCAACTGACGAGTTGCGGCGCCGAGCCATCGGTGCGAAACGCGCAGTCGCGCGCGCAGAGGACGGTCGGCGCGCCACCATCAACCGGGTACATTGTCGCGACATTCCCCTGGTTGGTGGACGGCCCCTGCTCCCAGACAACGAGGTGTCTGCCGTCAGGAGTGACGCCGTAAAGCACGAACACCGCGGAAGGCAGCGCTTTCCGGAACCCGCTGCCGTTCTGGTTCACACGATAGACGAACGTTCCATCCTTTTCCTGCGCCGCGAAGAAGATCTCGCCGTCGATGGTAAGAAAAGCCTGCAGTGCCTGAAGCGATGCGACCCTCCGCGGAGGAGTTGCGCCGTCGAGAGCAGCCACCCACACGCCGCCACGGACGGCACTGCGTGTCACGGCGAATGCCACGTACCGTTCGTCGCGGGAGATGGTGAAGTGATGCATCCGGAACTCGGGCAGCAGGCGCCGCCGCTCGGCGGACCTAACGTCGGCTACCCACAGACTGCCATCGTCGTCGGGCGCTCCGATCGCATCGCGGACCAGGTAATAGAGGTGCGCACCGTCGGCGGAGAACGTCGGATAGAACGTGAACGCATCGGACGCAACCTGTCGATCGCCTCGCCCGTCGTGAATCCACACGGTGCTCTCGCGCGTGCCGATCGAGGTCACGATCGACCGGCCGTCAGGCGCGACGTCGAGCCCTTCTTCTTCCGACGGTCCAGAGGTGACCTGTTCGGGGACTCCGTCCGGGAAAGCCTGACGCCAAATGTGAAACCCTCGACCCGCATCGGCCGACATATAGAGCCACCGACCGTCGGGCGACCACGCACCCGCCGTGCATTGCGCTGGTTGAGGCCCGACCTTGCGCCCCTTCGAACTGCCATCGAAAGGGGCAACGCGGCAGGGTTGCCACCCGTTGAACCCCATCTCAGCGAGCAGCACGTTCCGGCGGTCGGGCGACACGTACGAAAAGTGATCCATGACCCCGTCGCCTCTAAAGATCGTCCGCTCGTCGGCCCGGCTCTCAGTTGACGATGCGACTGCCATCGTGATGCCCTGTCCCGTCAGATACGAGAACAGCACGCGCAGTTCAGCGGCTCCCAATCGATCGGGCGCAATCCACGTGAGGCCCTCGGCGTTGGCCAGGAACCGCCGAGGCTCTTGCCCGCCGACAACAGGCACGATCCAGGTCGTCCATCCGCTGTCGCCCAGCGTCGAATATGCGAGACGGGAGCCGTCCGGCGAGAATCGCGGCGCGAACTTGTTGGGAATGGCGTCATGCGTCAACTGGATGGGATCGCCATCAGGGAGCACCTTGACGAAGATCTCCGATGGCGTGCCCATGAAGGCGACGTTACTTTCGGATCCGTGTACGAACGCCAGCAGGCGGCCGTCACTCGAGAGTGCCGGATGTGTCGCCGAGTCGACATTGGTGAGCTGCACGTACTCGCGCCGGCCCGGTTCGCTCATCGGCCTGCGCCACAGCGCGACCGCGCCAAGCGCCAACGCGACGGTGACAACGGCCACCGTTGGCACCAAGCGGCGAGGAAACCATCTTGGGAGATCGACTCCGCTGCGGGGGTCAGAGGGCAAACCGTCACGCAGCGTCCGCAGAACGCCGACCACTTCCTGCATCGACTGGACCCGACTCGCCGGATCCTTGTGGACGGTGCGTTCAATGAGCACGCGCAGAGGCGTCGGCACCGTGAGCGGCAGCGGCTCGATCGCGCGGTGCACGAGAGCGTGGACGGTGTCGAGATCTGAGGCTCCTGAAAACGGATGCCGACCCGTGAGCATTTCGCTGAGCACGACCCCGAACGAAAACACGTCGCTGCGCGCATCGATCGGACGTCCCATCGCCTGCTCCGGAGACATGTACGCCATGGTGCCGACGACCATGCCCGGGCCGGTCACTGCGGCGGTGGTGCGCGCGTCGCCACCGGTCACGTCGAGCGGCACCGTCTTGGCGAGCCCGAAATCAAGCAGCTTGACGTAGCCGTCAGGCCGCACCATGACGTTCTCGGGTTTGACATCGCGGTGCACGATGCCCGCCTGATGCGCTGCAGCCAGCGCCTCGGCGACCTGCAGGGCGATGTGGAGCGACTCGCGAACCGTCAGCGCGCCGCGGCGCATGCGCCGCCGCAGCGTCTCGCCTTCGACGTACTCGGCGGCAATAAAGGCGATGCCACCGGCTTCGTCCACGTCGTAAATGGTGAGGATGTTGGGGTGGTTGAGTGCCGACAGCGCGCGCGCTTCCAGACGGAATCGCTCCATCCCCGCGACGTCGTCCGACAGGTCGGCCGGCAGCAGCTTGAGCGCGACCCGACGTCCGAGCTTCGTGTCGCGAGCCAGGAACACGCGACCCATGCCACCCTCACCGACGAGCGCGACGACCTCGTATTGGCGAAGATGCCGTCCGACAAGAGACGCCGCAGGCCCGTCCGGCATGGGTTGTCGGGCTACTCGAGCAGCCGACGCTTCCGCATCTGGCCGCGGCCCGTCTTCAGCTGCTGCTTCACGCGCAACCGCTCCGCCGCCCGCGCGTCCCGCTCAAAGGTTTCATCGCCGCCGTTCTTCCCGGCCCTCGGATCGAAGAACCCGACGTAGCCGCCCGGGTTCACGGAAAACGACTGCAGCGTCTTGCCATCGACGACGGTGCCGAGGAAGTCGTTGCGCCCGCCGCGCTCCTCGCTGCTGGTGAAGTAGAGCGGGAGGATGAAGTTGCTGACGCGCACGCCGTCGAGCGCATAGCTTTCGTCCTGCACCGCGTCGCACATCTCGAACCAGTGGAACACCGGCCGCTTCTTCTGCTTCGGATCGGGATGCGGTCCCTGGACCAGCAGGTTCGCTTCGGGATCGGCCAGCAGCTCGAGGGCTTCGTGCGAGAGCGTGATCGTCCAGTCTTCCTTGAGCTTCTTGCTGATTTCGAGGAACACGAAGCCGAACGGGATGCCGGAAAAATTCCGATCGTGGTAGCCCTCCGCATCGCGGATGCGGGCGACGTCGCGCAGGTACAGCACCGCGTCGCCGCGCATGTCGGCAGGGTCGAATCCCCGCTTTTTGGCGCCGGACTTGCCTTCGAGCCTCAGCTGCGCGCCGAATCCCCAGTACGGCTCGAAGTCTTCCCTGATTTGACGGTTCACGGCGCGGATGGCGCTCTGCAGATCGGCGTCGGGAACCGCCCCGTTGGACATGTTGATGACAGAGATGATCATGGCATCACAATTTACAGCAAATGTATGATGCTGGGCGCCGTCGCGTGCAAGATTCTGAACAGGAGTAACTGTATGGCCGAAATGGACGACAAGGAAAATGACAGGACCGACAAGGACGATCTCACCCGCAGGGATTTCGTGGCGATGACCGTCGCGGCCGGCATCGGCGCCGCCGCGGGCGCCGATCTCGCCGCTCAGCAGGTGACGGAGAAGACCGTCGAGATCAAGACGCCCGACGGCACCTGCGACGCCGCGTTCGTTTATCCCGCCAGCGGCGCGCATCCGGCCGTGATCATCTGGCCCGACGCGTTCGGCCTTCGTCCTTCCATGCGTGAGATGGCCCGGCGCCTCGCCACCGAAGGCGGCTATTCAGTGCTGGTCCCGAACCCGTTCTATCGCGTCGCCAAGGCCCCCGTGTTCGAGGACGCGTCGGCCTTCAACTTCGGCGATCCGGCTCAGCGCGGGAAACTGACGCCGCTGATGGGATCGATTGGGGCCGATGGCGCGGCGGAGAAAGACGCCGCCGCTTTCGTCGCCTGGCTGGACATGCAGCCGCAGGTGGATCGCGCCAAGAAGATCGGCACACAGGGCTACTGCATGGGCGGCCCGCTCGTCGTCCGCACCGCGGCTGCGGTGCCGAACCGCATCGGCGCCGGCGCGTCGTTCCACGGCGGCGGCCTCGTGACGCAAAACCCGAACAGCCCGCATCTGCTTGCGCCGAAGATCAAGGCCCGGATGTATTTCGGCATCGCCACCAACGACGACATGCAACAGCCGGACGCGAAGACGAAGCTCAAGGAAGCGTTCGACGCGGCGAAAGTGCCGGCCGAAATCGAGGTGTACTCGATGGCCCAGCACGGCTGGTGCGTGCCCGACATGCCGAAGCAGGCCAACGGACGGCCGATTTACAGCAAGCCGGACGCCGATCGCGCGTGGGGGAAGCTGCTCGCGCTGTACAAAGCCGGCCTCGGGTAACGTCAGCTCACGCTTTCGTCGACAGGGTCACGTTCGCCTCGTGCGGACGTGACTCTCGAGCCCCATCCCAACAGACACTCAATGCCCCAGACGATAGAACTTGGTCTCGACACGTTCGGCGACGCGACCGTCGACGCACACGGACAACCGCTCTCACAGGCACAGGCGATTCGCGACGTCGTGACGCAGGGCGAGCTCGCCGACCAGGTGGGCCTCGCCTTCCTCGGCGTCGGCGAGCACCATCGCCCGGACTTTTCGGTGTCGGCGCCCGAAGTCGTCCTCGCCGCGATCGCCGCCCGAACCTCGCATATTCACCTCGGATCGTCGGTGACGGTGCTGAGCACCGACGATCCCGTCCGCGTGTTCGAGCGGTTCTCGACGCTGAACGCCATCTCGAACGGCCGCGCGGAAATCATCGTCGGCCGCGGATCGTTCACCGAGTCGTACCCGCTGTTCGGCTACGACATGGCGCACTACGAGGATCTTTTCGAGGAGCACCTCAATCTCTTCGCCGAGCTGCTGAGGCAGGAGCCGGTGACGTGGAAGGGCAATCTGCGGGCGCCGCTCAATGGCGCGCGCGTCTATCCGCCGGTTGAGGGGACGTTGACCACGTGGGTGGGTGTCGGCGGCACTCCGCAATCGGTCGTGCGCGCCGCGTATTACGGGTTTCCGCTCATGCTGGCGATCATCGGCGGCAACCCGTCGCGCTTCGCTCCCTATTCAGCGCTCTATCGCGAACAGCTGGCGCGCTTCAACAAGCCCGAGCAGCCGATTGGGTGCCATTCGCCCGGCCACGTCGCCGCGACCGACGAGCAGGCGAAGGAAGAACTATGGCCGCACTACGCGACGCTGATGAACCGGATTGGCAGCGAGCGGGGATGGGCGCCGATCGGCCGCGATCATTTCGAGCGCGAGGCGCGCGACGGCGCGCTGTACGTCGGATCGCCGCAGACGGTCGCCGCCAAGATCGTCGAGACCGTGAAGGCGCTGGGCCTCACACGCTTCGATCTCAAGTACGCCAACGGCACGATGCCGCACCAGCAGCTGATGACGAGCATCGAGCTGTACGGCACAAAGGTCGTCCCGCTGGTCCGTGAAGCGCTCGCGTGACTCGCAACCGCTACCGATCCGCGGCCGGCGCGGCGACAGCTTCGACCGTTGACGCGTCGCGTTGTCCGAGCGCGACGTACGTCAGTGCAGACGCGAAGAACCCGACGAACCACGCGTAGTCGTAGAGCGGCCTGAGGCTGCTGATGACCAGCCCGCTCCAGGCCAGGGCGCATCCGATGAGCGTGGCGGCAATCGCGGGCCATTTCCACCCTCGATACCCGCCCTCGGCGAGATAGAGATCTTCGAGGCGCAGCTCGCACTTGCGGACGAGCCAGTAATCCGCGATCAACACGCCACCAATCGATCCGAGCCCGCCCGAGTACCCGAGCAGCCACGTATAGATGTAACCGGACGGATCGCCAAGCAGCTTCCACGGCTGGATCGCAATGCCGAGCAGGCCGGTGATGAGACCGCCAGTCTTGAAGCTGATGAGACGTGGAAACGCGTTGGCGAAATCGTTGGCCGGCGAGACCACATTGGCGGCGATGTTGACGGCAAGCGTCGCGACGACGGCGGTGAACATCGAGACGGCGACGACGATCGGCGACGTGAACCGGCCGACGAGCTGGATCGGATCCCAGATGGCCTGCCCGTAGATGATGACCGTGGCGCTGGTGATCAGCACGCCCATCGCCGCAAAGAGCGACATCGTCGTCGGGAGCGCGACGACTTGTCCGACCATCTGCTCGCGCTGGCTGCGGCCGAATCGCGTGAAATCCGGCATGTTGAGCGAGAGCGTCGCCCAGTAGCCGATCATGGCGGTCAGCGACGGGAAGAAGATCGGCAGAAATTCGGCGAGGGTGTGGAACTTGCCGGGCTCCGCGAGGAGCGGCCCGATGCCCTGGGCGCGCGCGATCGCCCACCACAACAGCGCAGCCGTCATGATCAGCACGAACGGCGCGGCCCAGTTCTCCACCGCGCGAAGCAGATTCATGCCGCGATAGATGATGAAGATATTCAAGCCCCAGAACAGCAGGAACGACAGCCACTCGGTCGTCGTGTGCCCGCCGAATCCGGCGCCCAGGAGCATCGGCCACGCGGGGATGACCGTCTTGAACATCGTATGCAGCGCCTCGCCGCCGATCCACGCCTGGATCCCGAACCACCCGCACGCGACCAGCGCCCGCATCAGCGCAGGCACGTTCGACCCGAGCGTGCCGTAGGCCGCGCGCGCGAACACCGGAAACGGGATGCCGTACTTCGTGCCGGGGTGCGAGTTCAACAGAATCGGAATCAAGACAATGGTGTTGCCGAGCAGAATCGTGACCAGGGCCTGCGACCAGTTCATCCCCGCGGCCATCAGCCCCGAGGCGAGCATATAGGTCGGAATGCAGTGCGCCATGCTGATCCACAGCGCGGCGTAGTTGTAGGTCGACCAGTGGCGATCGGCGAGATGAACCGGCGCGAGGTCGTGGTTGTAGAGCGGACTCGCTTCGATGCGGGACGTGTCGACGAGTTCGACCCGGCCGTCAGGCAGGCGGCGCTCGTTGGGCATAAGGCTAAGGTAGCGTACCACCCCCTACTCCCACCGAAACACTCTCGATGAGACGAGCGTGAACACCGCGAACATCACGGCGAGGACGGCCGCGTCGCCAGCGTGGGCGGCCCAGCCCTCGCCGTGCCAGACGCCGCGCAGCAGCGACACGGCGTAGGTGAACGGCAGCACGCGCGCCAGGGCCTGCAGCGCCGGCGGCAGCGACGCGATCGGCACGAACAGCCCGGACACGCCCAGCATCGGATAGATGACGAGCGTGCCGATCGACTGCGCGAAGCGCGCCGTCGGCACGACGCTGGCGACGAGAAACCCCAGCGAGACGATCGTCGTCGTGCTGAAGAGCAGCGCCAGCACGAACGACGGGAGCGGCACGCCGGTTGGCGGGTAGTCGCGCCGGCCGGCCAGAATCGTCAGCGCAAAGGTGACGGTCGTGAGCAGGAGCTTGACCAGCACGTGCGCGGTGAGGATGGTGGCGGGCCGGAGCGGCGTCGCCCGCAGGCGTTTGAGAATCCCGCCCTCCCGGTAGATCGCCATGATCGCGGCGAGCGACAGCACGGCGCTCGTGGCGATGAGTATCGCGGTGAAGATCGGCAGGTCCGTCGACGCGAAGCGCGGCGCGTTTTGCGGCGCGACGCCGGACCGCGGGCCCAGCAGCCGCGCCAGCAGCACGTAGACCAGCACGGGGATGCCCACCGTGCCGACGAGGCCCAACGGCTCGCGCACGAAGATCTTGATCTCGAGCCACGTCAGACGCCACAAACCCCGCAGCATGAACTCCTGCTCCCTATTCCCTGATACCGTGACCAGTGAGCCGCAGGAAGACGTCTTCGAGCGTCAGCACCTCGGTGCGGAAGTCGGTGACGCGCATCTGGTGTTCGGCGAGGCACTGAATGACGTCGGTCACGAACTCGTCACCGCGCCCGCGGATCGTGACCTGCTCCCCTTCCGTCGTCACCGATTCGATCGACGGCGCGCGCAGAATATCGGGCGCGCGCGGGTCACTCGTCGCGACGATCACGGTCCGCTCGGGACAGTGGCGGCGCACGAGGGCGGCAGGAGCGCCGACGTCGACGATGCGGCCGTGATCGATGATGGCCACGCGATCGCACAGCCGTTCCGCCTCCTCCATCAGGTGCGTCGTCAGCAGCACCGTCTTGCCGCGCTGGCGGATGCCGCGCACGAGATCCCAGATGGCGCGCCGCGCCTGAGGGTCGAGGCCCGTCGTCAGCTCGTCGAGAAACACCACTTCGGGATCGTTGATGAGCGCGAGCGCGATGAAGAGGCGCTGCTTCTGGCCGCCCGAGAGCGTCATGAACCAGGCGTTGCGCTTCTCGCTCAATCCAAGTTGGTCGATCAGGCGATCGCCTTCGACCGCCCGCCGATAGAGCGCCGCCCAGAGGGCGACCGCCTCGCGCACCTTGATCCGCTTCTGGAGCTGGGCTTCCTGGAGCTGGACGCCGACGCGCTCCTGCAGCCGCCGGGCATCGCGCGCCGGGTCGAGCCCGAGGACGGAGATCGCGCCCCGATCCGGCGTTCGCAGCCCTTCGACGCACTCCATCGTCGTCGTCTTGCCGGCGCCGTTCGGGCCGATGAGGCCGAAGATCTCGCCCGGCTGCACGTCGAAGGACACGTCGTCGACGGCCACCGTGCGGGCGTACGCCTTGCGGATGGCGGCGACGTGAATAGCGGGCTGGGTCAGGGGCCAAATTCTAGCGGCAAATCACGGTAAGATTCACCGCTCCCTTGTCACTGACCGCAGGCGTTCGTCTGGGCCCGTACGAGATCGTCGCGCCGCTCGGCGCCGGCGGCATGGGCGAAGTCTATCGTGCGCGCGACACACGCCTCGATCGCGTCGTCGCGATCAAGATCCTGCCCGACTCGCTCGCGGACGATGTCCAGTTCCGCGAGCGCTTCGATCGCGAGGCGCGCGCGATCTCACAGCTCGATCACCCGAACATCTGCGCGCTGCACGACGTCGGCGAAGCCACCATCACGAGCCCCGAGCCCCGAGCCTCGAGTCCCGTCCGCTATCTCGTCATGCAGTTCCTGGAGGGCGAGACGCTGGAGCAGCGCCTGCGGAGGGGCGCGCTGCCGCTCGACCAGGCGCTGGCCGTTGCGACGCAAGTGGCGAGCGCGCTCGACACGGCGCATCGCGCAGGCATCGTGCACCGCGATCTGAAGCCAGGCAACATCATGCTTGTGGCGCGCGGGGCCCCGCCCCCGCGCGCCGAAGACGGCCGCCTCGAGCGTAGATTCTCGGCGGCCGGCGGGGTTCCGACTGCGAAGCTGCTCGACTTCGGGCTGGCCAAGGTCGTCGGCCCCGCCGTCGGCTCGAGCAGCTTCTCGATGCTGCCGACGACGCCGCCGGCCGCGATGACGGCGCAGGGCGCGATCCTCGGGACGTTCCAATACATGGCGCCGGAACAGATCGAAGGCCAGGAGGCGGACGCGCGCAGCGACATCTTCGCGTTCGGCGCGGTGCTGTACGAGATGGTGACGGGCAA
>Ga0066903_100000197_pt1 | contig 33133 bp, 31 predicted proteins | sample PanSoiMetaGPlot1_FD_67491 | JGI IMG/M metagenome (GOLD analysis project Ga0066903, IMG submission 67491) | Tropical forest soil microbial communities from Panama analyzed to predict greenhouse gas emissions - Panama Soil - Plot 1 (version 2) | ecosystem: Environmental > Terrestrial > Soil >... | reverse complement strand
GGTCTTCGAAATCAACCGCAACTTCCGGAACGAGGGTATCGGCTACCGTTGGAACCCGGAATTCACGATGCTCGAGTTCTACTGGTCGTACGCGGACTATCGCGACCTGATGACGCTCACGGAGGAGATGATTCGGTACGTGGCCGGCCAGGCGCTTGGCGCGACCACGATCACATGGAAGGACCAGCCGATCGATCTGGCTCCGCCGTTCCGACGGGTGTCGTTCCGCGCCCTGGTTGCTGAAGCGGCAACCCGCGTCGCCGGTCAACCCGTCGAGGAGCAGGCATTCCGGGGGCGTGAGTCAGCCGCCGCGATCGCGCGCAGGACGAGCGTGGAGATCGAGGACACCTGGGGCCCGGGCAAGATCGCCGCCGAAGTGTTCGAGAAGCACTGTGAGGACGCGCTTCTGCAGCCGACCTTCGTCTGCGATTATCCGACCGAGGTGTCGCCGCTTTCCAAGCAGCGCGCTGACGATCCCGACACGGTGGAGCGGTTCGAGCTGTACATCGGCGGGATGGAGGTGGCCAACGCCTTCAGCGAGTTGAACGATCCCGCCGAACAGCAGCGCCGGTTCGACGATCAGCTCAAGAACCGCGCGGCAGGCGACCTGGAGGCGCACGAGATGGATCAGGACTACATCTGCGCGCTCGAGTACGGGTTGCCCCCGACGGCCGGCGAAGGCGTCGGCATCGATCGTCTGGTGATGCTGCTCACCAACAGCCCGTCGATTCGCGACGTCATCCTGTTCCCGCTGATGCGCAAGCGCGACTAATGCCGTTCGAGCTGTCCATCGCCCTCCGCTATCTCGTCGCCAAGCGGAAGCAGGCGTTCATCTCGGTCATCTCGTTCATCTCCGCGCTTGGCGTCGCGGTCGGGGTGATGGCGGTGATCGTCGCGCTGGCGATGATGACGGGCCTGCAGAGCGAACTGCGCGACCGCATTCTTGGCGCCAACCCGCACGTGTTTGTCTCGAAGATCGGCGGCATCGGCGACTACCGGCCGGAAATCGAGCGGCTGCGGCAGGTTCCGCACGTGGATGGCGCCGCGCCCGAGGTGCTTGGCCAGGGCCTGATTTCGTCGGCGCGCACCACCATGCCGATCACGATCAAGGGCATCGATCCGAAGCTCGAGCTGACGGTGACCGACATCGCCGCCGCGATGAAGAGCGGCAGCCTCGACGCGCTCTCGCCCGAGACCGATCCGGGCGAACGGCCCGGCATCGTGCTGGGCAAGGACCTGGCGACGAGCCTGACCGTGGCGGTGGGTGACACCGTGGAGATTCTCACCGTCGAAGGCCTCCTGACGCCGGCCGGCCGCCGTCCCATCCCGCGGCCGCGGCGCGTCGTCGGCATCTTCGACCTCGGGTTCTACGAATACGACTCGACGTTCGGGTTCGTCGCCCTCAACGATGCGATGCGGCTCTTCGCGAAAGATCGGATCGACTTCGTGCAGCTGCGTGTCGACAACATCTACCGGGCACCCGAGGTGGCCCGCGACGTGACAGCCCGCCTGGGCGACCAGTACGTGCCGCAGGACTGGACGACGATGTACAAGTCGCTCTTCTCGGCGCTGGCGCTCGAGAAGGTGGCCGTGTCGCTCGCCGTCGGCCTCATCGTGCTGGTGGCCGCGCTCAACATCGTGGCGTCGCTCATCCTGCTGGTCATGGAGAAGCACCGGGACATCGCGATTCTCAAGACGATGGGCGCCAACGCCCGGAGCGTGATGGTCATCTTCATCGCGCAGGGCCTGATCATCGGCGTCATCGGCACCACCGTCGGCGCCGCCGCCGGCTACGCGCTGTCGACCATCGCCGACCGCTACAAGCTCATTCACGTCGCGGTCGACGTCTACCAGGTGTCGCACCTCCCGTTCAAGATACTCGCCGGCGACTTCACGATCGTCGTCGCGGCCGCGATCCTCATCTGCCTGGTGGCCACGATCTACCCGTCGCGCCGGGCGGCGCGACTCGATCCGGCGCAGGCGCTTCGCTACGAGTGATGGCCCTCGTTCACGCCGACGGCATCGTCAAGAGCTACATCGTTGGTCAGGCGCGACTGACGGTCCTGCGCGGGCTCGATTTGAGCGTCGACGCCGGCGAAATGGTGGCGATCGTCGGTGCGTCGGGGGTGGGGAAGAGCACCCTGCTTCATGTGCTGGGCGGGCTGGACCGCGCCGACAATGGCACGGTGGCGGTCGGCGGCACGGCGCTGACCACCATGTCGGACGACGAGCTCGTGGCATTCCGCAATCGCCAGGTCGGGTTTGTCTTCCAGTTCCATCACCTGCTGCCGGAGTTCTCGGCCATCGAGAACGCCGAAATGCCCCTCCGCATCGCGCGAGTCTCGGCCGGCGAGGCGCGGCCCAGAGCCGAGGAGCTGCTGCGCCGCGTGGGACTTGGCGAGCGGCTGACGCATCGTCCGGGGATGCTGTCGGGGGGCGAGCAGCAGCGCGTCGCCGTGGCGCGCGCGCTGGTCATGCGTCCGGCGCTGCTGCTGGCAGACGAGCCGACCGGCGATCTGGACGAGCAGACGGCCGATTCGCTGCATGCGCTGCTGCGGGACATGCACCGCGCCTACGGCTTGACGTCGGTGATCGCAACCCACAATCCCCGGCTGGCAGCGGCCTGCGACAGGGTGCTGCGCCTCGAGGGCGGGCAGCTCGTTCCCGCCTGATCGACCGATACGAAGAATGCCGGCCCGGCACGAGCACCAGTCGACATTGATGTATCCGGAAAGAGCCGTTGGCGTCGGCTTCGCGACACGTTCTGCAAACAGATCGATCGCAGGGCGCGAGGGGCGTATAGATCGGTTGGGGCCGTTTCGCGGGGACCGAGCGTCTAAGATGATGGGGCGGGAACCCTAAGGATCAACGGCACTTATCACGCAGAATGCGATTGGTCGGCACGCTCCTGTGCCGTATAATGTGGTCAGAGTTTTCGTGACCCCTATAGCATCTGCTTTCACCTAGGTAGGCCCGGATGTTCGAACGGTATACCGAAAGGGCCCGACGCGTTCTCTTTTTCGCTCGGTACGAAGCGAGTCAGCTCGGCAGCATCTCGATTGAAACCGAGCACCTCCTACTTGGCCTGATTCGCGAGGGCAAGGGGCTCACCAGCCGCATTTTCGCGCGCTCGCACCTCTCACTCGAGAACATCCGCAAGGAGATTGAAGGCCGGACCGTGTTCCGGGAGAAGGTCTCGACCTCGGTGGAGATCCCCTTCAGCGCGGAAACCAAGCGCGTGCTTCAGTTTGCGGCTGAAGAAGCCGACCGCCTGCTGCACAACTACATCGGTACCGAGCACCTGCTCCTCGGCATCCTGCGCGAGGAGCGCTCGGTGGCGGCGTCCATCCTCATGGAAAAGGGGATGCGGCTGAACACGGTCCGCGAGGATATTGTTCAGCTGCTCAACGAGAAGACGACGCTGACGCGGGTCAAGGAGACGCCGCTCCTGGCGGAATTCAGCCGCGACCTCACCGAATCGGCGATGAAGAACCAGCTGGATCCGCTGGTGGGCCGCGAGCACGAGCTCGAGCGCGTGCAGCAGGTCCTGTGCCGCCGGACCAAGAACAACGCGGTGCTCATCGGCGAGCCGGGCGTCGGCAAGACGGCCATCGTCGAGGGGCTGGCGCAGAAGATCGTGTACGGCGACGTGCCGCACTTCCTCGCCGACAAACGGATTCTCGCGCTGGACATCTCGCTCATCGTCGCGGGGACGAAGTATCGCGGTCAGTTCGAAGAGCGCCTCAAGGCGATCATGAAAGAGCTGACCGACAACCCGAACATCATCGTCTTCATCGACGAGTTGCACACGCTGGTGGGTGCGGGGTCGGCCGAAGGCTCGCTCGACGCCGCCAACATCCTCAAGCCGGCCCTGAGCCGCGGCGAAATCCGCTGCATCGGCGCCACTACGCCGGCCGAGTACCGCAAGTACATCGAGAAGGACCGGTCGCTCGAACGCCGGTTCCAGGCGATCAAGGTCGACCCGCCCGGCGAACGCGAAACCATCGAGATCCTGCTCGGCGTCAAGGACCGGTACGAGTCGTTCCATCACGTCGAGTACACGCGCGAGGCCATCGAAGCGGCGGTCTATCAGTCGAACCGGTACATCACGGATCGGTTCCTCCCGGACAAGGCGATCGACCTCGTCGACGAGGCTGGCGCGCGGGCCAAGCTGCGCGAAGCGGGTTACAGCGAAGAGTTCGGCGAGATCAACAAGAGCATCCGCGTGGCCGTCGAGCAGATGGAGAGCGCGGTCTCACAGAAGGACTTCGAAGCGGCGCAGCGCTATCGCGAGCAGGAGCTGAACGCGCGCGAGAGCCTGCAGTACGTGCGCGAGAAGTTCGACGTGAAATCGAGCACGCGGAAAGTGGTCGTCGGCAAGCAGGAGATCGACGAGGTCGTCTCGAAGTGGACCGGGGTGCCGATCGCGTCGATCAACCAGGACGAAGGCGACAAGCTCCTGCGCATGGAGACGGAGCTCCACAAGCGCGTCATCAGCCAGGAGAAGGCCATCTCGGCGATCTCCCGCGCCATCCGCCGCTCGCGCGCGGGCCTCAAGAACCCGAACCGGCCCGTGGGCAGCTTCGTGTTCCTCGGTCCGACCGGCGTGGGCAAGACGGAGCTTGCGCGGGCGCTCGCGAACTTCCTGTTTGGCAGCGACCATGCCCTGATCCGCTTCGACATGTCGGAGTACATGGAGAAGCACTCGGTCTCGAAGCTGATCGGCTCGCCGCCTGGCTACGTCGGGCACGAAGAGGGCGGCCAGCTGACCGAAAAGGTCAAGCGCAATCCGTACTCGGTCGTGCTGCTCGACGAGATCGAGAAGGCGCACCCGGACATCTTCAACATCCTGCTGCAGGTGTTCGAGGACGGCCACCTGACCGATGGCCTCGGCAACCGGGTGAACTTCAAGAACACGATCATCATCATGACGTCGAACATCGGCGCTCGCTTCATTCAGAAGAAGAGCTCGATGGGCTTCCAGTCGGCCGACACACTCGCCATCGACAAGAGCGTCTCCGACATGGTGCTCGGCGAAGTGAAGCGGACGTTCAACCCCGAGTTCATCAACCGCATCGACGAGATCATCGTCTTCGAGGCGCTGACCGACGACGACCTGCGGCGCATCATGGCGCTCCTGGTCGATCAGCTCAACGCCAACCTGCTCGATCGCAAGTTGAAGATCGCGCTGGCGCCGGACGTCGTGGACTGGATCATCGAAGTCACGTGCAAGGATCGGTCGTACGGCGCGCGTCCGCTGCGCCGGGCGATCCAACGCTACGTCGAAGACCCGCTGTCGGAGGAGCTCATCCGGGGCCACCTGCGCGGCGGCGACATCCAGGTCTATCTTGACGCCGGCCAACTGGCGTACCGGTCGGCTGGCGAGCTCGCCGGCCGAAGGCTCTCGTAAAGGAAGGCTTCAGAAGTTGTAGAACGCGGGGGCGGCGCCATGTCGCCCCTGCCGTGAAACGGATCGACGGCCCCGCGCCATCCCCGGCCAGCACCTTCTCACGAGCGTCTTACATCCAGTACAGTAAGGGTTTGGAAATCTCCCACATGGTCAGGCGTGTACTCCTCGCTCTTGGATGCATCGGGGCCTGCAGCGCGGCCCCGGCGCGTGCACAGCAGCCCGGTCGGCCAGCGCTGCCGCCCGCGCGTATCTGCGGTCAGCAGGCGGTGCCCGCCGCTCAGCCGCCGGCAGGCTCCGCTCCCGTGGTCCTGTTCGTCGCCCCCTGTTTCGAGGCTCAGGGCGGCACTCCGGTCGTCGACGTCGACACGTACCTCTATTACATGCAGCTCAAGCCCAGCCAGCCGTCGCAGAACGTCTGGGTCACCTACGACGAGGGGACGGAGAAGGTGATTCACGACGACTTCGTGAGGCTGTGGGGGACGAACTTCCTCGACAACCTGTCGATTACATCCGACGACTACAACTTCCCGAACGGGGTGGTCGGCAAGCTGATCACCTACAACATGGAGGAGCGGCAGCGCGTGAAGATCGTCGACTACGTCGGCTCGAAGAAGATCGAGGCGACCAAGATCGACGAGAAGTTGAAGGAGCTGAACGCCGTCATCCGGCTCGACACGTTCATCGACCCGGCGCTCGTGAAGAAGGTGCAGGGCATCGTCCGGCAGATGCTCCAGGAGAAGGGCTTCGAATACGCGGAGGTGATGCCCGAAATCAAGCCGATGGAGGGCGGCCCCAAGCTGGTGCACCTGACGTTCCACATGGAAGAGGGGCCGAAGGTCAAGATCAAGAGCATCGACTTCATCGGCAATCATGCGTTCAGCGACGGCGCGCTGAAGAAGCACATGAAGGAGAACAAGGAAGTCTGGTGGCTCTCCTTCATCAGTGGCCGCGGCACCTACAACGAAACGAAATACGACGAGGACGCTGAGAAGGTCACCGACTTCTACCGCGACCACGGGTACGTCCGCGCCAACGTCGGCGCGCCCGACCTGAAATTCCTGGGCGACTCGGACGACAAGAAGACGCGCTGGGTCCAGTTGCAGATTCCGGTCACCGAAGGCCCGCGCTACAAGGTCGGCACGTTTGACATCTCGGGCAACACGGTCGTCAAGTCCGAGTTCCTGAAGCCGATGTTCGAGCTGAAGCCGGGGGACTACTACAGCCAGAAGGCGGTCCGGAAGGGCCTCCAGAAGGCGCAGGAGGTGTACGGCTCCGGCGGGTACATGGAGTTCACCGGCTTTCCGGACTTCAAGTACAGCGACGAGCCGAACTCGCCCGAAGGACAGGCGCCTCAGGCCATCGCGGCGCTGGCGGATCCCACCAAGCCGCCGACCGTGGATGTCATCATGCGGCTGCAGGAAGGCACGCAGTTCTTCGTCAACCGCATCACGTTCGTCGGCAACACCACGACCCACGACAACGTGATCCGGCGTCAGATGCGCCTGGTGGAAGGCGCGCAGTTCAACACCGAGGCGCTCAAGTCGAGCATCAAGCTGCTCAATCAGCTGGGGTACTTCAAGCCGCTCGAGGGCAACAAGCCCGGCGACGTCGACGTGCAGAAGACGCCGAACGAAACCAACAAGGTCGACGTGAAGCTGAAGCTGGAAGAGCAGAACAGGAACCAGCTGACGTTCGGCGCCGGTGTGTCGCAGTACGAGGGCTTCTTCGGCCAGCTCGCGTTCCAGACGTCGAATTTCATGGGACGCGGCGAGAGCTTCACCGTGTCGGTGCAGGCCGGGTCGCTGGCCCAGAACTACACGGTCGGCTTCACCGAGCCGTTCCTGTTCGAGCGGAACCAGACGGCCGGCGTCCAGGTGTTCCGGCAGGACATCCGCTACGTCAGCCAGTTCACCCAGAAGACCGACGGTTTCACCCTCACCTACGGCTACCCGCTCGGCAACTTCACCCGCATGTTCGTGAACTACAGCTACGAGCGGGTGCAGGTCACCGAGATCAGCGATCTCTACAAGGACACTGCGATTCTGCGCCGCAACCCGTTCCTCGCCGATTCACTCCTCGTCGGTCAGGGCGGCTACCGTACCATCAGCAAGATCACGCCGAGCTACGTGCACAACACGGTCGACAACCCGATCTTCCCGACGAGCGGCGTACGATACACGCTGTCGACCGACCTCGCCGGCCTCGGCGGCAACACCAATTTCTACAAGCCGAACGTCGAGGGCGTGTGGTGGTGGCGGCAGAACGCCAGGTTCTCGCTGGGCGGCCGTGCGAACGTGCAGTTCATCAACCAGTTCACCGGGACGGATCTGAACTGCGTCGGTCAGACCGGCTCCAAGTGTCTGCCGATCTTCGAGAAGCTGTTCCTGGGCGGTGAGTACACGGTGCGCGGGTTCGACATCCGCAGCATCGGACCGTCGGATCCGTATACGGGCCTCGTGCTCGGCGGCAACAAGTACCTGCTCTTCAACCTCGAGCAGATCTTCACGATTGCGCCGCAGGTGCGGCTCGTGGCGTTCTACGACGCCGGCCAGGTGCGCGACGTCGGCCAGCACTTCTCGTGGTGGGAAGACAAGACGCTGGTGGTCAACCCGCCGCCGCCGCTGCTGGTCGACCCGTACGCCAATCTCGGTCTCCTGACGGATCCCAACGCGCCGCAGTCGCACGTCGTCGTGGTCGGGCAGCAGAGCGCGTTCAAGACGTCGACGGGTCTCGAAGTCCGCTTCTTCATGCCCGTGCTGAACGTGCCATTCCGTCTGATTTTCGCGTATAACCCGCAGCGTGCCGGCGTGCTCGACAACAGCCTGCAGCCGCAGAAGGCGTTTCAATTCCGGTTCGCCGTCGGCTCGACGTTCTGATGATCATGAGATTTATGCGTGTTTCTGTCCTCGGAGCGCTGGTGTTCGCGTCCGTCCTGGCCGCGGGGTGCGGCGACGACACCACCACGACCTCGACACCCATTACGCCGCCGTCGGCGAACGTCACCGACACCTTCACGGGGACGCTCACCCCCAGCGGCGCGACAACGCATCCGTTCGTGGTGCAGAGCTCCGGGGCGGTTCAGGCCACGATCACGGTGCTCTCCCCGGATACGACCACCCAGGTGGGCATCGCGCTCGGCATCTGGACGAGCGTCTCGTCCTGCCAGGTCGTCGTCGCAAACGACAAGGCGTCGCAGGGCACGAGCGTGCTCGGCACCGCCACCGGGAACGGCGCACTCTGCGTGCGCATCTTCGATTCCTCCGGGGTGCTGCCTCAAGCCGAGTCGTACCAGATCGACGTCAGCCATCCGTGACGCGACCCCGGCCGGATTTGATATAAAATCGCGTGGTTTCCCAGAGAGTGAAAGGATCTTCAAGGATGAAAGCTCTTGCTGTTGCTGCGTCGCTCGCTCTGCTGCTGAGCGCCGCCCCGGTCTTCGCGCAGGCGGGCCAAGGTGCGCGCCCGGCTCAGCCCGCGCCGACGGCCCCGGCTCCGACGGCGCAAACGGCTCCGGCCCCGCCGCCGCAGCCGCCCGCTCCCTTTCCGCAGGGCGCCAAGATCGCCTTCGTGAACCTGCAGGCCATTGCACAGTTGTCCAGCGAGGGCAAGGCCGCCACCGCCAAAGTCCAGGCGCTGATTCAGAAGAAGCAGAACGAGGCGACCGCGAAGCAGAAGGCGCTTGCCGACAACCAGAACAAGGTGCAGAGCGGCACGCTGAACGACGCGGCGCGCGCCGCGCTCGAGAAGGAAATCGAGCGGCAGAACACCGAGGCGCAGCGCTTTCAGCAGGACGCCCAGACGGAGATCAACGATCTGAACCAGCAGCTGCAGAACGAGTTCGAGGCCAAGCTGCGGCCCGTGCTCGCCGAGCTCGCGAAGGAGAAGGGCCTCCAGGTGCTCTTGAGCGCAACCGATGCCGGTCTCGTGTGGGCCGATGCCGGCCTCGACCTGACGATGGACGCTGTCAAGAAGCTCGATTCGGGCGGTGCCGCCGCCGCGCCGAAGGCGGCCGCGCCGGCTCCAGCGCCGCCCAAGCAATAAGGGCAACCGACTGGGCACGGGGAGACGAGCGCTCCTTGTGCCCCGGCCTGAATTCCCGCCGTGGTTGATATCCCCGTCCTCCTCGATCGTGTCTGCTACCGTTTGCCTTCGATGATGGTCGACGCCATCGTCGAACATGATCCCGGACGCCGCATCGTCGCCGTCAAGAACGTCACCGTCAGCGAGGAATTTTTCCAGGGCCACTTTCCCGGCGAGCCGCTGATGCCGGCGGTGCTGATGCTCGAATCGTTGTCGCAGCTTGCGGGCGTGCTGCTGGTGCAGCGGGGCGACGCGCGCCCGACGGATCGGGTGTACCTGCGCGGCGTCAACGACGCGAAGTTCCGGCGGCAGGTGGTGCCCGGCGACCGGCTGCGCCTCGAGATCTCGGTCGGCAAGCGGCGATCGATGCTGGCGCGCGCGCTGGCGACCGCGTACGTCGATGAGCACCTCGTGGCGGAAGCCGAGCTCCTGCTCGGCGTGGTCGCCGACGGCACGCAGATCGATCGGACGGCCATCGTTCACCCGGAGGCGCAGATCGGAGAGGGGACCGTCGTCGGCCCGTACGCGACGATCGGCCCGAATGTACGCCTCGGTGCCAACTGCCGCATCGGCGCGTCCGTGGTGATCGACGGCTGGACGGACATCGGCGACGAAACCGAAATCTACCCGTTCGCCTCGATTGGCCTCATTCCCCAGGACCTCAAGTTTCACGGGGAGAAGACGCGCCTGGTCATCGGGCGGCGGAACATCTTCCGCGAGTTCGTCACCATCCATCGGGGCACGCAGGGCGGGGGCGGCGTCACGCGCATTGGTGATCGCAACGTGTTCATGGCCTACGTGCACGTGGCGCACGACTGCGTCGTGGCCAACGACACGATCTTCGGGAACATGGCGACGCTCGGCGGCCACGTGAGCGTCGAGAGCTTCGCGAACATCAACGCCGGCTCCGGCGTCCATCAGTTCTGCCGTGTCGGCCAGCATGCGTTTATCGGCGGGTACACCGTCGTGACGAAGGACGCGCTGCCGTTCGCGCGGACCGTCGGGAACCGTGCCCGCATCTACGACCTGAACACCATCGGCCTCCGGCGGCGCGGGCTGTCGGCCGACGTCATCGGCAAGCTGAAGCGGTCGTTCCGCTACCTGCTGCAGTCGAAGCTGAACACCACGCACGCGCTCGAACGGATCGAGGAAGATCCCACGCTGCGCTGCTCGGAGGTCCGCTATCTGATCGACTTCATCCGCTCGTCCGAGCGGGGCGTCATCCTCCGGCGCCCGACCCGGCGGGCCGAAGAAGTCGTCGCCGAGGAATGACCACGACCGCACGACTCGGGCTGATTGCCGGCAACGGCCGCTTTCCCTTCCTGGTTCTCGATGCGGCCAAGGCTCAGGGGCTGGACGTCACCATCGTCGCGGCCAGGGAAGAAACGTTCCCCGAACTGAACGAGGCGGCGGCGCGCACGGGCAGCGACATCCACTGGATCTCGCTCGGTCAACTGGGCACTTGTATCAAGCTTCTGAAGAAGAGCGGCGTGACGCGCGCCGTGATGGCGGGCCAGGTCAAGCACGCGAAGATCTTCTCGGGCATCACGCCGGACTTGACGCTCCTGAGCGTGCTCGGCAAGCTCGCCGCGCGTAACACCGACGGGATCATCGGGGCCATCGCCGACGTCCTGCGCGACAACGGGATCGACCTCGTCGACTCGACCGCCTTCCTCGCGCCTCTCATGGCGAAGGCCGGCGTCCTGACGAAGCGGCGGCCGACCGACGAGGAAGAGAAGGACTTCGCGTTCGGTTACCGGATGGCCGACGCCGTGGCGGCGCTCGATATCGGACAGACGATTGCGGTCAAGCAGCAGGCGGTGGTCGCTGTCGAAGCGATGGAGGGCACCGACGCCGTCATTGCGAGGGCCGCCGCGCTTGCCGGGGGCGGGGTGCGCATCGTCAAGGTCGCCAAGCCGAAGCAGGACATGCGGTTCGACGTGCCGGTCATCGGGGTGGCAACCATTCAGGCGATGCGCGCCGCGGATGCGACGGCGCTCTCGATCGACGCGGGGAAGACGCTCGTCATCGACGGCGACGCCGTCTTTGCCTGCGCTGACGAAGCAGGCATCACAGTGATCGGCAGGGCGGCCGGAACGGCGTAGCCATGGCGCTTCGCGTCGCCGTGATTGGCGTCGGCTATCTCGGTCGTCATCACGCCCGTATCTTTTCGGCGCTGCCCGGGGCAGAGCTGGTCGCGGTCGTCGACACCAACCGGCCGCGCGCCGAGGAGATTGCTGCCGCGCACGGTGTCCGCGCGTTCACCGACGCGCGCGAACTGGAGGGCGTCGTCGACTGCGTCACGATCGCGACACCTACCGACGTCCATCACCAGGTTGCGCTGCCGTTTCTCTCGGGCGGCGTGCCGGTGCTCGTCGAGAAGCCGATGGCGCGCACGCTCGAGGAAGCTGACGCCATGATTGCGGCGGCCGCAGCCTCCGGCGCCGTGCTCGCCGTGGGCCACACCGAGCGCTTCAACCCTGCCGTCGCCGCTGCGCAGGCGGTGTTGAAAGGCCCGCGATTCATCGAGGTCCATCGCCTCGGCACTTTTCCCGAGCGAAGCCTCGATGTCGACGTTGTCTTCGACCTCATGATTCACGATCTCGACGTCGTCCTGTCGCTTGTCGGGAGCGAGGTCGAATCGATCGAAGCCGTGGGGGTGCCGGTGCTCACCGGCCGCGTCGACATCGCGAACGCGCGCCTGCGATTCGCCAACGGCTGCATCGCCAACCTCACAGCCAGCCGCATCAGCCGGGAACGGGTGCGGAAGATTCGGTTCTTTCAGCCGGCCGCGTACGTCTCGATCGACTACTCGTCGCAGAAGCTGGAAGTGTGGCGGCTCGTCACGGGCGACGCCATGCCGTCCATTCAGGGCGGCGACGTGCCGGTGGCGAACGACGAGCCGCTTCGTCGCGAGCTTGCGGACTTCGTCGACGCGGTCGCGCAACGGCGTGCGCCGATCGTCGGCGGCGCGGATGGCCGCCGGGCGCTCGCTCTTGCCGCGCAGATTACCGATAGAATGAACACGCGAACCTGACGATTGCAGGATGGCAGGAAGGAAAATCCATCCGGCAATTGCCTTTCTGCATCCTGCAATCCTGCGATTTGATGCATTTGGACCTCAACGACTTCATCGCCGATCTCAAGCGCCGCCAGCTGCTCAAGACGGTCGCTGACGCCGTGAGCCCCGACCTCGAGATTGCGGCCGTCACTGATCGCGCCTGCAAGTCATCTGGCGGTGGGCCGGCGTTGCTCTTCGAGCGGCCGACCGGTTTCGAAACGCCTGTCGCCACCAACGTCTTCGGGTCGCTCGAGCGAATGTGCCTCGCGCTCGGCGTCAAGACGCTCGACGATCTCGCCCGCGACATCGACGAACTGCTGACGCCGCCGATGCCGAAAGGCCTGTTCGACGCGATGAAGCTGCTGCCGCTGGCCAATCGCCTGTCGGACCTGATGCCGAAGACGATCAAGGATGCGCCCTGCCAGGAGGTCGTACGGCGCGACGGGACGTTCGACGAGTGGCCCATCCTGACCTGCTGGCCGGACGATGGCGGCCGGTACATCACGCTGCCGCTGGTCTTCACGAAGGACCCGGAGACCGGCGTGCGCAACATCGGTACCTACCGCATGCAGGTCTTCGACGGCCGCACGACCGGTATGCACTGGCAGCGACACAAGGGCGGCGCGCAGCATCATCGTGTCGCCGAGCGGCTCGGCAAGCGGCTCGAGGTCGCCGTTGCTATCAGCCCGGAGCCGGTCCTCACCTATTGCGCAACCGCGCCCATGCCGGAAGGGCTCGACGAGTTGCTGCTCGGCGGGCTACTCGCGCGCCGGCGGATCGAGCTGGTCAAGTGCGTCACCGTCGATTTGGAAGTGCCGGCCAGCTCGCACATCGTGTTCGAGGGGTACGTCGAGCCCGGCGAGCGGCGCCGCGAAGGGCCGTTCGGGGATCACACCGGGTTCTACTCGCAGCCCGACGACTATCCGGTGTTCCACCTGACGTGCGTCACGCATCGGAAGAAGCCGACCTATCTCACGACGATCGTCGGCATTCCGCCCATGGAGGACTACTACCTCGGTCTGGCCAGCGAGCGGATCTTCCTGCCGATGATCCGCAAGACGGTGCCGGAGATCGTCGACATGCACTTCCCGGCGGCCGGTATTTTCCACAACCTGGTGATCGTGTCGATTGACAAGCGCTATCCCGGTCACGCCCGCAAGATCATGAACGCTTTCTGGGGCCTCGGTCAGCTGATGTTCTCGAAGACCATCGTCGTCGTCGATCGGGACGTCGACGTGCACGATCTCAACGAAGTGGCCTGGATCGTCGGCACGCACATCGACCCGATCCGCGACGTGCAGATGACGCGCGGGCCGGTGGACGACCTGGACGATGCAGCGGAGTTGGCGGCGTACGGGGGGAAGATGGGGATCGACGCCACGAGGAAATGGCCATCCGAGGGGTACACACGCTCGTGGCCGAAACGCCTCGCCACCACTGAAGCCGCGGGACGCCGCGCGGCCGAGGTTTGGGCGAAGCTCGACGGTCGATGAGCCCGGCGCTGCAGGCGATCACTTTGCATCAGCTCCAGCATGGCCACTATCACGAAGCCCAACACATTCCTTCAACGGCTGGTCGGGGCGGCGGCGCTCGACACGGCGATCTATGAGGAGGTCGAGGCAGATCGCGGGGCGATCGGGCAGGCGTTCCTCATCGTCGTCATGTCCAGCGTCGCGGCGGGCATCGGGATGACGGGCATCAACCGGCCATCGGTCGTTGCCATTCCCATGCTGAGCATCTTCGCGCTGATGGCGTGGGCGGCGTGGGCGCTCCTGACGTTCGTTCTGGGCACCCAGGTCTTTGGCGAGCCTCAAACGCGCTCGGATGTGGGAGAGCTGCTGCGGACACTCGGGTTCGCCGCGACGCCGGGATGGCTGCAGGTCATCGGGCTCATTCACGCGGCGGCGATGCCTGTCTTCGTCATCACGCAGGTGTGGATGCTGGCCGCGACCGTCGTCGCCGTGCGGCAGGCGCTCGATTACACGAGCACGGCACGCGCGATCGCCGTGTGCGTCTGCGGGTGGGTGCTGACAATCGGTCTGGCGGCCGTCCTTGGTCTCGTGTTCGCGCCGCCTGTGTCTTAGCGTACGGATTACGATCTAAGATCAAACCACTGGCCACGAAAGTGTTCCGGCTGTCGTGTTTTCGTGGCTTGTTTGCTGATCATGGTCATATCCGAAACAGAGCTCTCCACGCTGGTCGAATCGCACGACATCATCACCCTCGGCATCCTGGCTGACGATCGTCGGCGCGAACGTCACGGCCTGCGGACGACGTTCGTCCGTGTGGCCGTCGTCGACGCGGCCGTGGGCGCGCGGATCCCCCCGCCATCGGCGGCGGGCGAGCTGCGCATCACCGGCGTGCCGGGTTCGCTGGCGGATGCGATCGCGCGCGTGCGGGAAGTTGTGGAGCAGGCGGGTGGCGTGCCGGTGTCGGCGTTTTCACTGGCCGATCTCGAGCGCCTCGCCGCGCGTGAGCAGGCGACGCTCCGTGCCGTGCTCGAGGCGTTGCGGGCCGCAGGCCTCGAGCTGGTCGCCGAAGCGCCGTTCGACGAGCTCCAGGATCCCCGTCGATCGGTCGAAGAAGTCAACATCGCCGGGCTCGCGCTGGCGCGGCTGACGCTGACGAAGCTGCCGTCGGCCGACGCGGCGTCGCTGTTCAGACGCATCGCGGATTTGCAGCGCGATGTCGCCGTCATCCGGGCGTTTGCTCCGCTGCCGCGCACGGTCAATCCGGCCGTGCCGACGACCGGCTACGAAGACGTCACGCGCATTGCGCTGGCGCGGCTCGTCGTCACGACCATCGCCTCCATTCAGGTCGACTGGGCGCTCTACGGTCCGAAGCTGGCGCAGGTGGCGCTGACCGTCGGCGCCGACGATGTCGACGCGGTGTCGCCGGAGGAGGAGACGGGGCAGGGGAGGCGTCGCGCGCCGCTCGAGGAGATCCGCCGCAACATCCAGGCGGCGGGGCAGGAGCCCGTCGAGCGCAACGGCCGCTTCGAAATGCTGGCGCGATGATGGCAGTCCGGCTCGGCGCCGTTGGGTATCTCAACGCCCGCCCTCTCGTGTATGGCCTCGAGCACACCCCGCAATTCGACCTGCGGTTCGACGTGCCGTCCACGTGCGCGCGGCTGCTCCATGCGCACGACATCGACGTCGGCCTCATTCCGTCCATCGAGTGTCTGAGAGGGCCGCGGCCCTATCTCATCGTGCCCGGCCTTGCCATCGCGTCACGAGGCCCCGTCGCCTCCGTCGCGGTGTACACGCGCCGCGACCCCGTTGACGTCCGATCGATCGCGATGGACACGAGCTCGCGCACGTCAGTCGCACTCACGACCGTCCTCTTTCATCGCGTCTTCAAGGCGAGCCCGTCACATGTCGACGCGGCTCCCGATGTCGAACAGATGCTGGCTTCCGCGGACGCCGCGCTCCTCATCGGGGACAACGCGCTGCTCCTGGACCACGCGCGGCTCGGCCTGAGCAAGATCGATCTTGGCGAGCTGTGGACCGCGACCACGGGTCTGCCGTTCGTCTATGCGTTCTGGGCCGGATGGCCGGGCGCGGTATCGCCCGAAGACACGAGGGAGCTGCAGCTCGCGCGCGATGCCGGGGTGAAGCATCCTGGTGAGATCGCACGCCTGTACTTTGCCGACTCGCCCGGGCGCCAGGGGCTCGGCGAACAGTACCTGCGGGATAATATCAAGTACGGCCTGGGGCGCGAGGAGCTCGAAGGGCTGAGGCGCTTCTATCAGTACGCGGACGAACTGAAGCTCGTCTCGTTCAGCGGATCGCTGGATTTCTACCATGCCGACCATCGCGGCGCTGACTGAGAAGGTTCGGGCGGGCGCGCGGCTCGACGCCTCCGAGGCGCTGACTCTGTACCGATCCGCGCCGGCCCCGCTCCTGGGTCGGCTGGCCGACGAAATCCGCGCGCGGAAGCACCCTGAACGGGTCGTCACCTATATCATCGACCGCAACGTCAACTACACGAACGTCTGCGTCGCCAAGTGCAACTTCTGCGCGTTCTACCGACCTGTCGGATCGCCCGACGGCTACGTGCTGGGGTTCGACGAACTCTTTCGCAAGATCGACGAGACCGTTGCCGTCGGCGGCGTGCAGCTGTTGCTGCAGGGCGGCCACAATCCCGATCTGCCGCTCGAGTGGTACGAGGATCTGTTTCGCGCCGTGAAGGCGCGGTATGCCGATTTCAAGCTGCACGCGCTCTCGCCCCCTGAGGTCATACACCTCTCGCGGCTCGCGCAGTTGCCGGCGCCGACCATCATCGACCGGCTCATCGCCGCCGGCCTCGACAGCATTCCCGGCGGCGGCGCCGAGATCCTGGTGGACCGAGTCCGGAAGCTCCTGCACTGTTACAGCAAGGCATCGGCTGACGAGTGGCTCGACGTCATGCGCCATGCCCATCGCGCCGGCCTCCGCACGACGGCGACGATGATGTACGGCACGGTCGAGACGGACGAAGAGCGCATCGAGCACATGGTTCGTCTGCGCGAACTCCAGGACGAGACCGGCGGGTTCACGGCGTTCATCACCTGGAGTTATCAACCGGATCACACCGAACTCGGCGGCCGGGAGGCCACCGGCCTCGACTACCTGCGGACCCTGGCGCTCGCACGCATCGTGCTCGACAACTTCGACAACCTGCAGGCGTCGTGGGTGACGCAGGGCGGGAAGGTGGGGCAGCTGAGCCTCGCCTACGGCGCCAACGACATGGGCAGCGTGATGATCGAAGAGAACGTGGTCCGTGCGGCCGGCGCGGCCTACTGCATGGACGAACTCGAAATCGTGCGCAACATCGAAGACGCCGGCTTTGCGCCCAAGCGCCGGAACATGCACTACGAAATCCTTGGCGATCCGTTCTGCCGCGAGCGCGACGTGCCGCGGATGCTCGAGCTCGCCACGGCGCGCGAAGACGGCGACCACCACGTGCCCGACGAGCTGCTCAACTATCCGGCGCGCAGCCGCGCGGGCAAACAGATCCGCATTCTTCCCAATTGATCCGGTACCGCGCGCGGTGGGTGCTCCCAATCGCCGGGCCGCCGCTGGCCGACGGCTGGGTGTTGGTCGACGCCGGCCGCGTTGTCGCCGTCGGGTACGGAAGGCGCGCCGACGCCACGCCTGAGCACGACCTCGGCGAAGCCGTGCTCATGCCCGGGCTCGTGAACGCGCACACGCACCTCGAGCTGTCCTACCTGCGCGGCGCCGTGGCCCGCACGACGGTGTTCGTGAGCTGGATCCGGGAGTTGATGGACGCGCGTCGCCGATCGCTCGATCCAAAATCCCCGGAGATTCTCGCGGCGGTCGAGGACGCCATCGCCGGGGCGGTCGCGTCGGGGACGGCGCTGGTGGGGGACATCAGCAACACGGTGGTCACCGTCGACGCGCTGCTCGCCAGCCCGCTCGCGGCGGCGGTTTTCTGCGAGCTGATTGGGTTCAACCCCGCCGATCCCGTCGGACTCGTGGGCCGGATGTGCGCGCAATGGTCCGGGCTGCCCACCACCGACCGCGTACGCGTCAGCCTTGCGGCGCACGCGCCGTACTCGGTGGCGCCATCGCTGTTCGCCGCAATCCGGCACGCGGTGGATGGGCGGGAGCCGCCGCTGTCGTACAGCGTCCATCTGGCCGAGTCGACAGCGGAGGTCGAGTTCCTGCAGACCGGGACGGGGGCCTGGCGGGCGCTGCTCGACGATCTCGGCGTCTGGAACCCGCAGTGGACGCCGCCTGGTGTGACGCCAGTGCAGTACGTGGACAGCCTTGGATTCCTGAGCGCGCGCACGCTGGTCGTCCACGGCGTGCAGATGCAGGACGCCGATCTGTCGCGCCTCGCGGCCATCGGCGCGACGCTGGTGACCTGTCCACGCAGCAACCAGTACACGGGCGCGGGCAGGCCGCCAATCGAGGCGTTCTATCGATCCGGCGTTCGCGTCGCCGTCGGGACCGACAGCCTTGCGGGCGTCGACGATCTGAATGTCTTTTCCGAGCTCGCCGAGATCCGCACGCTCGCGCCCGGCATTCCGGCCCGGGACATTCTCGACAGCGCGACCCGCGCTGGAGCGGCAGCGTTGGGCTTCGGCCGCGATTTCGGCACCATCGAGCCCGGCAAGCGCTCGCGGCTCCTCGCCGTTGCCGTGCCGCGCCCGGTCGGCGATGTGGAAGAATACCTGCTCTCAGGCATTCAGCCCGAGCAGATCCGCTGGATCGAATAGCGGCCTCAACTTTCATGTTCGCGCGTCTGGCCACCTATCTCCGCTTCGTGCGGTTCAGCCACTCGGTGTTCGCGTTGCCGTTCGCGCTCGCCGGGGCCCTCCTCGCCTCGCGCCGTGTAGCGGTGACGTGGCCGGTGCTCGGCTGGATTCTGCTGGCGATGGTCGGCGCGAGGAGCGCGGCGATGGGCTTCAACCGGCTCGTCGACGCCGATATCGACCGGGCGAATCCGCGGACCGCGGATCGCGAGTTGCCGCGCGGACGGATGACGCGCATCGAGGCCGGCGCATTCGTCACGGTTGCCTCGCTCGTGTTCGTCTACGCCGCATCCCGGTTGAATCCGCTCTGCCTGGTGCTGTCGCCCGTCGCGCTCGGCATCGTCTTCTGGTATTCGCTGGCCAAGCGGTACACGGTGTGGACGCAGCTCTTTCTCGGCCTGGCCATGGCGGTCGCGCCTGTCGGCGGCTGGCTGGCCGTCGGCGGCCGCGGCGGATGGGAACCGTGGCTGCTCGCGCTCGCCATCGGGTCGTGGGTGGGCGGCTTCGACGTGCTCTACGCCTGTCAGGACCTCGAGTTCGATCGCGCGCACGGCCTGTGGTCGATCCCCGTCCGCTACGGCATCCGGGCATCGCTCGCCATCTCACGTGCGATGCATGTCGTGGCCGTCGCGTGCCTCTTCGCCCTCCCGCTGGTGACGCCGCTGCCGGCGTACTACGAGGTTGGCGTGGGGCTGGTCGCGCTGTTGCTCGTGTACGAGCAATCCCTTGTGCGTGCCGACGACCTGTCGCAGGTGAAACGCGCGTTCGATCTCAACGGCTACGTCGGCATCCTTTATCTGCTGGTACTGGCCGCGTCGGTCTATGGCCACTAGCGTGAGCGGGTCGATCGCTGTCGCCGTGACGGGCGCGAGCGGCGCCCTCTATGCCACCCGTACCGTCGCCGAGCTGTTGTCACGCGGCACGCGGGTCGAGCTGATCGTCTCCGACTACGGTCGGCGGCTGCTGCGCGACGAGTTGGGAGAGGCCGCGGTCGTCGAGCGGCTCGTGCCGTTTCTCGAATCGCGATACGGGTCGGCTGTCAACAACGGGGCGCTGGCGCTGCACAGCAACCGCGACATGGGCGCGACGCTTGCGAGCGGCAGCCACGACTGTGCCGGCATGGTCATCGTGCCGTGCTCGATGAAGACGCTCGCCGGCGTGGCGCACGGCCTGTCGCGCAACCTCGTCGAGCGCGCGGCGGATGTCATGTTGAAAGAGCGGCGGCCCCTCGTCATCGTGCCCCGCGAGACGCCCATGAGCCTGCCGCAGCTCAGAAATATGGTGCTGTGCGCGGAATCCGGTGCGATGGTTCTGCCCGCGATGCCGGCCTTCTACCAGCAGCCGAAGACGCTCGACGATCTCGCGGATTTCATGGCCGGGAAGATTCTCTCGGCGCTCGGGTTCCCGCACGAGCTGTACGCGCCGTGGACAGGCAGGGTGCATAGTCCTTAGGCCAACGACCAACGTGGACCTTTCCAGATCGCCGGCGCGAATCGCCGGCATGTTCGATGCGATTGCCGAGCGCTACGACGTTCTCAACCATCTCCTCAGTGCCGGCATCGACCGGCGCTGGCGCCGCCGCGCGATTCGATCGCTGTCGCTGACCGGTCGGGAACGGGTTGTCGACCTGTGTACCGGGACGGGCGATCTCGCGATCGAAGCGCGACGGTCGACGCCGCCAGCGGCGCGCGTGATCGGCATCGATTTCGCGCATGCCATGCTGCGTGTCGCGAACGACAAGATCGGCCGTCTGCGCCTGGACGAGTCAATTGCCGTCGTCCGCGGGGACGCGACCAGCATCCCGCTCGCCGCGCAATCGGCGGATGCCGTCACGATCGCGTTCGGCATTCGGAACGTCGACGATCGCGACGCCGCGTGCCGGGACATCGGCCGCGTGCTGAGGCCGGGGGGCCGCCTCGCGATTCTCGAATTCGGCACCCCGACGACGCCGCTCGTTCGGCAGCTGTATCTCTGGTATTTCCACCAGGTGCTGCCGCGCGTGGGGGCCCTCCTGTCGAGGCACAGCGCGGCGTACGGCTACCTCCCGGCGTCGGTTGGGGCGTTCGCGTCGCCGAGCGAATTCGCCGAGATACTTCGAGTCGCCGGTTTCGACGATGTCCGCGCCGTCCCGCTGACCTTCGGCATCGTCTATCTCTATACGGCTCGCCGGAGGTAGCGCCAGCTCTACGCTGCGTGAGGCCGTCATCGGGGCCGTGCCGCATTGTTGGTCTCTTAACGTCGCTTGACGTCTCTTAACGCGGGGGCTGAGGGCGCTCCCTGACTGTTATACTGGCGTAACCTCCTCATGTACTTCGATTTCGAGGACTATCACCCCGACATTACGCCGGTGGGCCGCGCCATCTCCTGGCGCGAGGGCGTGCTGCTCTCGATCATCGTGCACCTGATCGGCGTGATCTTCCTGCTGCTCATTCCACGGCTCTTTCCGGCAGGTCCGCGTGCCATCCCTGTTCAGCTCGCGCAGAACCGTCCCGAAGACAACCCGCGCTTCGTCTTCGTGAGCCCGCGCCTCGACACGCCGGCGCTCAGGCCTCCGCCGCGCGCCGAGGCATCGGATAAGGATCGCGAGGCGCGCGCGCCGCGTGTGGCGCCGAAGCCCGAGAATCCGCTGCCGTTCTCGCGCGGCAACACCCCGGAGCGCGTCGAGTCTCCGCCGCAGGAAACGGCGCGCGGCCGCGGGCCCACGCCCGACCCGGCGCAGGGACAGCAGGCGCTCAACAATCAGCCGCAGCCTCTGCCCGACGATGTGAAGGTGCCCGACTCGACGTCAGGGCTACAGATGCCGAACGCGAAGCCGGCGACGCCGCAAACTGGCGCGGGCGGCCGGTCGCAGGTGGGCGGCGGCGCGCTCGGGGACGCGCTGCGCAACCTCCAGCGTTACGTGCAGCGGGAGAACTTCGACAACCCGGGCGGAGGCGGGGGACAGTTCGGTCCGGAAATCCAGTTCGATACCAAGGGCGTCGAGTTCGGTCCGTGGATCCGTCGGTTCGTCGCGCAGGTCAAGCGGAATTGGTTCATTCCGTACGCGGCGATGACTAACAAGGGGCACGTGGTGATCACGTTCAACGTCCACAAGGACGGGACGATCACCGACTTGTCGATCGTCGGACCGTGTCCGATCGACGCGTTCAACAGCGCGGCGTTCGGCGCGCTCTCCTCGTCGAACCCCACCCAGCCGCTGCCGCCCGAATACCCGACGGAGAAGGCCTTCTTCACCGTCACATTCTTCTACAACGAAACGCCTCCATGACCGTGACGGAGTCGCAGCGCCTCGGCCTGTTGATCCTGCTGTTCGCGTTCGCGGCCTACGTGATCGTCCGCGCGTGAGCCGGCCACTCGTGGTCGCGGTGCTCGGTCCGACCGCGACGGGGAAGAGCGCGCTGGCGCTTGCGATCGCCGAGCGCTCTGATGGCGAGATCGTCAACTGCGACTCGACCGCCGTCTTCCGCGGGTTCGACATCGGCACCGACAAGCTGATGCCCGCCGAACGCCGGAACATCCCTCATCACCTCATCGACGTCGCCGATCCGACCGACGAGTACACCGCGGCGCAATACGCGCGCGACGCGGCCCGGACCATCCGCGACATCGCTGCTCGAGGCCGCCTGCCGATCCTGGCGGGAGGCACGGGTTTCTACTATCGGGCGCTCACCAAAGGGCTGTTTCCCGGACCGGGGCGCAACGCCGAGTTGCGCGGCCGGCTCGACGCGATCGCCGAGCGCAGAGGCGTCGCGTTTCTTCATCGGATGCTGAAGCGCGTGGACCCGCCGTCGGCCCTGCGCATCCAGCCGCGCGACCAGAAGCGGATGGTCCGTGCGCTCGAGGTGTTCTTCGTGACGGGCCGCCCGTTGACGGAGCATTTTGCCGACACCGCCTCGGCGATTCCAGAATTCGACGTGCTGCCGATCGCGCTGAAGCTTCCAGCCGCCCTGACGTCGGAGCGGGTCACGCGCCGCGTCGACCAGCAGTTCGCGCGTGGACTGCTCGACGAAATCCGCGGCCTGCTCGCGCGAGGCGTGCCCCCGGACGCACGGCCGTTTGGCGGCCTGGTCTATCGGCAGGCGCTCGAGCATCTCCGCGGGGTTCGCGACGAACGAGCCACGCGCGAGCTGATCTGCCAGGAGAATCGCCGCTACGCGCGGCGTCAGCTGATCTGGTTCCGCAAGGAGCCCGACCTGCGGTGGTTCGACGGCCCCGGCGAGGCGCCGCGGACCAGGGAGGCGGCGTTCAGGCTTGTTGACGAGTACGTCGGTTCCTCGCGGGCGTGACGTTTGAGGGTCAACATCCCGCGGCCCCCATTCACGTCGATGTAGGACGCTTCTTGGGGCGAGCGTCAGCTTCGGGCCGCGATCCGCGGCGTTTCTGGACGGCCTGGCGCAGGAGATATTCGATTTGACCGTTGACACTGCGCAGCTCCTCCTGCGCCCATGTCTCCAGATCCGCCCAGAGGTCCGGGTCGATCCGCAATAGAAACGTCTTCCGCTCCGCCATCCCGGGACCGTCAGTTGTACAGCGTGCCTGTGTTCACCACCGGATGCACTTCCGATTCTCCGCACAGCACGACCATCAGGTTGCTGACCATCGCCGCGCGCCGCTCATCGTCGAGTTGCACGACCGCTTTCTCGGCAAGCTCCTGGAGCGCCATGTGGACCATGCTGACGGCGCCGTGCACGATCTTCTGGCGCGCCGCGATGACGGCCTCGGCCTGCTGGCGCCTGAGCATCGCCTGCGCGATTTCCGGGGCGTAGGCCAGATGCGTCAGCCGTGCCTCGTCCACGGCGACACCGGCCTTTGAAAGACGTGCCTGAAGCTCCGTGCGCAGCGCCGGCGACACTTCGTCGACGTTGCTCCTGAGCGTGATCTCGTTGTCCTCACCTTCGTCGTAGGAGTACAGGCTCGCCAGGTGGCGCAGCGCCGATTCGCTCTGCGTCGAGACGAAGTTCTCGTAATCGTCGACGTCGAACAGGGCTTGCGCCGTGTCCTGCACCCTCCAGACGACGACGGCCGCGATCTCGATCGGGTTGCCGCGCTTGTCGTTGACCTTCAGGCGCTCGCCGTTGAGCGTGCGGGCGCGCAGGGAAATCTTGTTGCGCCCGGGGCCCCGTCGCTGCGATTCCCACTTCTCGCGCGGCGTCCCGCCGTGGCTCGGCTTGGTGACGCCAGCCAGAACCTGGAGGTTCGGCTTCGAACCGCTCGAGTAGAAAGGGTTTCCCCAGTGAAATCCGCTGGTGCGCACGGTGCCCACGTAGGCGCCGAACAGCACGAGCACGCGCGCCTCGTTCGGCTGCAGCGTGAAGAAGCCTGCGCACAGGACGGCAAGCAAGGCGAGGAACGCGATCGCCAGGACCCGGATCGGTGGTTCGAACGCCACGGCGACCGCGATCGCGGCGACGAACGACGCGATGAAAAGCACCAACATCACCCAACCGTTCTGCACGTGCACGACACGCTCGTGATTGACCGCGGCCTGTGTGAGGTTCATCGACAGCCCTCCCGAAGGTGGTATCGATGTGATATCACAAAGATACCAAGCTCGGCAAGTCCATCCGCCGGCGCGGCCGGGCGGCGTCAACACCGGAGACACGCGCGCAGTTGATCTGGTTTCACAAAGGGCCTAATCTCGGGGACTCGAGCCTCGAGGTTCCCGAGCCCCAGGCTGCGAGCCCCGAGCGTGATCCCATTCATCCGCGCGATCGTCATCGTCATGGACAGCGTCGGCATCGGCGAGCTGCCCGATGCGGCGTCGTACGGCGACCAGGGCAGCAACACGGTCGCCAACATCGCCCGTCGCGTGCCGCTTCGCGTGCCGACGCTGAGGGCGCTCGGTCTCGATCGGCTGGTCGCGCTCGGCGACGGCGCGTCGACTGCGGCGCCGGCCGCCGCCATCGGCCGCATGGCCGAACGCTCGGCCGGCAAGGATTCGGTGACCGGCCACTGGGAGATGATGGGCATCGTCCTGGATCGCGCGTTTCCGGTCTTTCCGGACGGCTTTCCCGGCGAGGTGATTCGGGCGTTTTCGTCGCGCACGGGCCGTCCGGTCATCGGCAACAAGGCCGCGTCTGGCACAGTCATCATCGACGAGCTCGGCGCCGAGCACCTTCGCACCGGCGCGCTGATCGTGTACACGTCGGCTGACAGCGTGTTTCAGATCGCCGCGCACGAAGCCGTGGTGCCGGTTCCTGAGCTGTACCGTGCCTGTGAGATCGCCTACGCGCTCGTCGGCGAGGGCATGGGCGTCGGTCGTGTCATCGCGAGACCCTTTGTCGGCGAGCCAGGACGGTTCAAGCGCACGTCGAACCGCCGAGACTACGCGCTGCCGCCATCAGGAGAGACGCTGCTGGATCGCCTGAAGGCCTCGTCGTTTCCGGTCGTCGCCGTCGGCAAGATCGAGGATCTCTTCGCGGGCCGCGGCATCACGCACGCCGTGCACACCGCCAGCGACGACGAAGGCATGGACGCAGTGGAGCGGCAGCTGTCGCAGGTCGATCGCGGCCTCATCTTCGCGAACCTCGTCGACTTCGACACGCAGTACGGCCATCGCAACGACATCGAGGGGTACGCGCGCAACCTCGAGCGGTTCGATCAGCGGCTCGAGGGCCTGCTGCCGCGCCTGGCGCCGGACGACGTCCTGATGGTGACTGCCGATCACGGCAACGATCCCACGACGCCGAGCACAGACCATTCGCGCGAGCACGTGCCGCTGTTCGTCACCGGCGCGCGCGTCAGGAAGGGCGTAGACCTCGGCACGCGATCGACGTTTGCCGATCTCGGTCAGACTCTCGCCGACGTGTTCGCTGTGGGGCGTCTCGCGCACGGCACCAGCTTCCTCCCCGAGATCGTGCCGTGACGACCCGATGAGCATTCCCATCATCCGAGAGCAGCTCGAGACGCGCGAGCGCGAGACTCTCGCGCCGCAGGCAGCCAAGAGCGCCGACTCGCGCGGCCGGCTCCATGCCGAGCGGGAAGACGACGTCCGTCCCGCGTTTCAGCGCGATCGCGATCGCATCATCCACTCGAAGGCGTTCCGCCGGCTGAAGCACAAGACGCAGGTATTCTTCGCGCCGACGGGGGATCACTACCGGACCCGGCTGACGCACACGCTCGAGGTGTCGCAGATCGCGCGGACCATCGCCAAGGTGCTGCGGCTGCACGAGGAGCTGACCGAAGCGATCGCGCTCGGCCACGATCTTGGCCACACGCCGTTCGGGCACGCGGGAGAACGCGTCATCGATCGGCTCATGCCCGGCGGCTTCAACCACTACGAGCAGAGCCTGCGGATTGTCGACGTCCTCGAAAACGACGGCCGCGGCCTGAACCTGACGTGGGAAGTGCGGGACGGCATTGCCAAACACTCCAAGGGAAAAGCGGGCGCGCCGGTCGGCATGGCGCCGGCGCTCCGGTCGAGCACGCTCGAAGGCCAGATCATGCGCGTCGCCGATCTGATTGCCTACGTGAACCACGACATCGACGACGCGACGCGCGCCGGGCTGTTCGGCGCGGCTGATCTGCCAGGCGAGCCCGTCCGGGTGCTCGGGACTTCGTCCTCGGCTCGGATCGGCACGCTTGTCAGGGACGTCGTCGTCGAGACGATGAGGGGCGGGTTGACCGAGATCAGGATGAGCGAGGCGGTGCTTGGCGCGGTGCTGGAGTTGCGGCGGTTCCTCTTCGACGCCGTCTACGAGAACTCCGTGGCGACGATCGAGTTCCGCAAGGCGACCGACATCCTGAGCGGCCTGTGGGAGAAGGTGCGCGAGCGGCCCGACGAGTTCCTCGACCGTCGGACTGTCGACCAGGACGGCCTCGATGCGGCCGCGCGCGATTTTCTGGCCGGGATGACAGACCGCTACGCGGTCGCGCTGTTTGAGCGGCTGTTCATCCCGAAACCCTGGGTCGATTGAACGGGATGGCCGAGGGCCGTCCCCGGCGGTCGACGCATGATCGTTCCGGTCAGGAACGGCCTTCAGGCCGTTGGATGCCGCATGGTATGCTGAGAGGTTCATGCGTCTCGATCTCGGCCGCGTGCGGAGCCCGTACGAGCACATCGACCGCCGCTACGCGCCGGAGGCGTTTGCCGCCGATGCCGACACGTTTGTCGTGGTCGAGCCGGTGGTGCTGTCCTTCGACATCCACAAGGCCAACACCCAGTACCGTCTGGATGGCGTCGTCACCACCACGCTCGAGGTGCCGTGCAGCCGCTGTCTCGAACCGTTCGCCATTCCCGTCGAGGCGTCGTTCGATCTGCGGTACTTTCCGCAGTCGTCCAATGCGGGCGAAGGCGAGCGGGAGATCGAGGAAGACGACCTGGGGACCGCGTTCTACGATCACGATGAGATCGACCTGGGCCAGCTGATGCGCGAGCAGTTCTATCTCGCCATGCCGATGAAGCCGCTGTGCCGCGAGGACTGCGCCGGCCTCTGTCCGGAGTGCGGTATCAATCTGAACAAAGGCGCGTGCGGCTGCAAGCGCGAGTGGGAAGACCCGCGGTTCGCCGCTTTGAAAGCGCTCAAGAAGGACTCCTGAGATGCCGAATCCCAAACGACGCCATTCCAAGACCCGCACGGCGAAGCGGCGCACGCACGACGCGCTGAAAACCGTCGGTCTGTCCGAGTGTCCGCACTGCCACGAGCCCAAGCAGCCGCATCGTGTGTGCGCCAACTGCGGGTACTACCGCGGCCGCCAGGCGCGGGCGGTCGACGAAGACTGAACTGCGATCCTGAATTTTAGCATTGTGGCATTTGGTCACTGGGGCAATGAATTGCCAAAACGACCAGATGCCCAAATGATCAAATTCTCATTCCCATGATCTGGATAGCAGTTGATGCGCTGGGCGGCGACTTCGCGCCGCGCAACGTCGTCGACGGTGCGCTCGCCGCGGTCCGCCATCTCGACGTCGGCGTCGTGCTGGTGGGGCCGGCGGCGTCGATCGAGCGCGAATTGGGCCGGTTCGAGCCGGTCGATCGCGGCCGCGTCCGGATCGTCGACGCGCCCGATGTCGTCGCGATGGACGAGTCGCCCGCGGCGGCGCTACGAAAGAAGCCCGGCGCCTCGATCCGGGTGGCGGCCGATGTGGTGGCGCGTGGCGAGGCGGCGGCGCTCGTGAGCGCGGGGCATACCGGTGCTACGGTGATCGCCGCGCACGGCGCGTTCGGCATGCTGCCTGGCGTCGACCGTCCCGCGCTGGCGGCCACGATCCCCACACGCGTGCGGCCGGCGCTCCTGCTCGACGTCGGCGCCAGCGTCGAGTGCCGCCCGCAGCATCTGCTGCAGTTCGCCGTGATGGGCAGCATGTATGCGCGACTCGCGGCTGACATCCCGACCCCGCGTGTGGCGCTGCTGTCGATCGGCGTGGAAGCGAGCAAGGGCAACGAGCTGACGCGCGAAGCGCACCGGCTGCTCAAGAGCGCGCCGCTCGCCTTCATCGGCAACATCGAGGCGCGCGACGTGTACAGCGGCGACGCCGACGTCATCGTCTGCGACGGCTTCACGGGCAACGTCGCGCTCAAGATCAGCGAGGGACTGGTCGACGTCGTCGAGTCTCTGCTCAGCGAGGAGCTCTCGAAAACGGTGACCATGCGCGTCGGCTCGCTCCTCACGAGGCGTGCGATGCGGCACTTCAGGCGCCGCGTCGACTACTCCGAGTACGGCGGCGCCCCGTTGCTCGGGGTCACGGGGCTCACGATTGTCGGACACGGCCGATCGAGCGCCAAGGCCGTGCGCAACGCGATCGCCATGGCCTTCCGGTTCGCCTCGAACCGGTTCATCGAGCGCGTCGAGCAGGAGATTGCGCGCGCCGTCGCGCCTGCCGCGGAACCCCGCTATTGATCGCCTTTCTCTTTCCAGGACAGGGATCGCAGAAGGTCGGCATGGGGAAGGCCCTCGCCGACGCGTTCCCCGTGTGTCGCGAGACCTTCGCCGAGGCGGACGCCGCGCTCGGCCTGGCCTTGAGCCGCGTCATCTTCGACGGACCGGAGGACCAGCTCACGCTCACCGAGAACCAGCAGCCCGCCATCCTCACGGTGAGCGTCGCGGCCTGTCGACTGCTCGAGTCGAGCGGGCTGACGCCGTCGTTTGTCGCCGGCCACAGCCTGGGCGAGTACTCGGCCAATGTCGCCGCGGGCACGTTCGCCTTCGCCGATGCGGTGGCCATCGTCCGGCGGCGGGGCCGGTACATGCAGGAAGCGGTGCCGGTCGGCACCGGCGCGATGGCCGCCATCCTGGGGCTCGACGCTGAAACCGTGGCTGACGTGTGCCGGGAAGCGGCGCAGGGCGAGGTCGTGAGCCCGGCCAACATGAACGGCGGCGGGCAGGTGGCGATTGCGGGGGCTGCCGCTGCCGTCGCGCGTGCGTCCGAGCTCGCGAAGGCGCGCGGCGCGCGCCGGGCCGTTCCGCTGCCGGTGACCGCGCCGTTCCACTGCGCGCTCATGAAGCCGGCCGAAGTGCGCCTGGCGCCGGAGCTCCGTGCGCTCGCGACGCGGGATCCGCGCGTGCCGATCGTGGCGAACGTGGATGCGGAACCGAAGCGTGACGCGCGCGCCGCGATCGATGCGCTCATCGCGCAGGTGGCGTCGCCTGTTCAGTGGGAAGGCGTGGTTCGCCGCCTTGCGTCGGAGGGCATCACAACGTATGTTGAGGTGGGTCCCGGTACTGTGCTGGCCGGCCTCGTCAAACGGATCCATCGTGAGGCCACCGTGGTGAGCTTCGCGACCCCCGAGGATCTGGCGGCCACTCTGGCGCTTCAGCACAAGTGAACGGCGGTCGCGCTTAAGCTGTGATGTTTGATTTGACCGACAAGATCGCGCTGGTGACCGGCGCGTCGCGGGGCATCGGCCGCGCGATTGCGACACGGTTCGCCGAGCAGGGCGCTGTGGTGGTGGCGGCGGCGCGCGGCGACCATGCCGAGGCGGTGGCCGCCGAGCTCACCAGACGCGGCCTTCGCGCCGAGCCGGTCGCTGTCGATGTCACCGATGCGGCGGCGCTCCAACAGCTGCCCGGGAGCATCGTGCAGCGGCACGGGCGGCTCGATGTGGTGGTGAGCAATGCCGGCATCGCGCGCGATCAGCTGTTGATGCGCATGAAGCGCGAGGAATGGGATGCGGTGATTGCGACGAACCTGTCGGCCACGTTCGTGCTCGCGCAGGCGGCGCTCAAGCCGATGCTGAAGCAGCGCGGCGGCCGCATCATCGCGGTCAGCTCTGTCGTGGGGCAGACGGGGAATGCGGGCCAGGCGAACTACGCCGCATCCAAGGCGGGGCTCATCGGCTTCGCAAAGTCGCTCGCGCGTGAGGTCGCTTCGCGCAACATCACGGTCAACGTGATCGCACCGGGGCTCATCGACACCGATATGACGCGCGCGGTGGCCGAGAAGGCGCAAATCGATTGGGCGTCGCAGATTCCGCTGGGCCGTCCGGGGTCGCCCGACGATGTCGCGGCGGCCGCGTGCTATCTTGCGTCCGACGAGGCATCGTATATTACAGGGCACGTTCTGGCCGTGAACGGCGGGATGTACATGTAGGAGGGTTGAATGGCCGTAGCTGACAAGGTCAAGAGCATCATCGTGGAGCAGCTGGGAGTCGACGAGGAAGAGGTGACACCGGACGCGTCGTTTGTCGACGATCTCGGCGCCGACTCGCTGGACACGGTCGAACTCGTCATGGCGTTCGAAGAGGAGTTCGGGATCGAGATTCCCGACGAGGATGCCGAGAAGATCACGCGCGTGAAGGAAGCGGTCGAGTACATCGAATCGCACGCGAAAGCAAAGAAGTAAGCCTCAATCAATCATGGCTGACCCTCGGCGAGTCGTCGTCACCGGCATCGGCCTGGTGTCGTCGCTCGGTATCGGTACTGACGCAAACTGGTCCGCGCTCGTGGCCGGCAAAAGCGGCGTCGGCCCGATCACCCATTTTGACGCGTCGCAGTTTTCCACGCGCATCGCAGGCGAGGTCAAGGGCTTCGATCCGCTGAAGTTCATCGAGAAGAAAGACGTCAAGAAGATGGACGTCTTCATTCAGTACGCGCTCGCGGCCTCGCAGTACGCGGTCGACGACGCGTGCCTGAAGGTGACGCCGGATATCGCCGCGCGCGTCGGGGTGTATATCGCGTCGGGCATCGGCGGATTCACCACGATCGAGCGCGAGCACAAGGCGCTCATCGAGGGCGGGCCCCGGAAGATTTCACCGTTTTTCATTCCGTCGGCGATCATCAACCTGGCATCCGGCCAGGTGTCGATCCGCTTCGGCGCCAAGGGGCCCAATCTCGCGAGCTGTACCGCGTGCTCGGCCTCGGCGCATTCCATCGGCGACGCCTTCGAGATCATCCGTCGCGGCGCCGCGGACGTGATGATTGCGGGCGGCTCGGAAGCCGCGATCACGCCCATGGGCGTGGGTGGGTTCGCCGCGTTGCGGGCGCTGTCGACCCGCAACGACGATCCCGAGCGCGCGAGCCGGCCGTTCGACAAGGATCGCGACGGCTTCGTCGTGGGCGAAGGCTCGGGGATGCTGATCCTCGAGGAATACGGCCGTGCCGTCAGCCGCGGCGCGCGCATCTACGCCGAGCTCGTCGGCTATGGGATGTCGGCCGACGCGTACCATATCACTGCGCCGTCCGAGGACGGGGACGGCCCGTTCCGTGTGATGGGCGCCGCGTTGGTGTCCGCCGGCGTCGCGCCGTCGGAGGTGGACTACATCAACGCGCACGGGACGTCCACGCCCCACGGCGACAAGGTCGAGACGCTCGCCATCAAACGCTGTTTCGGCCAGCGCGCACAACAGCTGGCTGTCTCATCGACCAAATCGATGACGGGCCATCTGCTCGGCGCCGCCGGTGGCCTCGAGGCCGGCATTACGGTGCTGGCGGTCCATCATCAGCTCGTGCCGCCCACCATCAACCTGGATCAGCCCGACGAAGACTGCGATCTCGACTACGTGCCCAAGGTCAAGCGGCCGCTGGCGATCGAGTACGCGCTGTCGAACTCTTTCGGCTTCGGCGGCACCAACGCCGCGTTGCTGTTCAAGCGGTTCCACGGGTAACCCAGCAACGACGTGAATTGTGGCATTTCGGCATCTGTTCACTGGGGCAATGCAAATGCCAATGCCCAAATAACCAGATGCCACAATTGACCAAATGAAGATCGCCGTCTGCATCAAGCAGGTCCCGACGCGCGACTGGCAGCCGCGTATCGACGAGTCCAGAACGTGGATTCGCGAGCAGGACGCCAGCTTCGAGATGAACGAGCCCGACGCCTACGCGCTCGAGGAGAGCCTGCGGCTGAAGGAAAAGCACGGCGGCGAGGTGGTGGCGTGCTCGGTCGGACCTGCGCGCGTCGGGCAGGTGCTCCGCGAGTCGCTCGCCCGCGGCGCTGACCGCGCCATTCACGTCGAGCACGACGCGCTGGCGGCCGCCGACGCGTTCGCGGTCGGAGGCGCGATGGCCGACGCGATGCGCGACGAGCGATTCGATCTGGTGCTGACCGGCCTGCAGTCCGACGACCAGGGACTGGCGCAGACCGGCGTCCTCCTGGCCGAGCGGCTGGGGTTGCCGCACGCGACCATCATCATGGACGTGCAGGTCGAGGCCGATCGTCTGCGCGTGAAGCGCGAGCTCGAAGGCGGCTGGTTCCAGTGGATCGGCATGCCGCTGCCGGCGGTCCTCACCATTCAGAGCGGTATCAACCAGCTTCGCTACGCGACGCTCAAGGGGATCATGGCCGCGAAGAAGAAAGAGATCCGCAAGGTGACGCCCGGAGCCGCGGCGGCCCCGAAACACCGCATCGTCAGCCTCTACGTTCCGGAAAAGACCAAGAAGACGCAGTTGATTGGCGGGTCGCCCGCCGAAGCAGCCAGGGAGCTGGTCAAGCGGCTTCGCGATGAGGCGCGGGTGATCTAGGCCTCTCATGATTCTCGTCATCGCCGAACATCGAAGCGGCAAGCTGAATCGCGCGACCATCGAGGCCGTTGTCGCGGCGCAGCAAATGGCAGCGGATGAGCCGGTGGCCATCGCGGTGCTCGGCGACGACGTCGACGCGGTGGCGGCGGAAGTGGCGCTGTTCGCGCAGGAAGTGCTGGTTGCCGCACATCCGACCCTCGAGTCGTACACGGCGGACGCCTTCACGGCTGCCGTGGAGCAGATCGTCAACCAAACGTCGCCGAAGAGGGTCGTGCTGCCGCACACCTATCAGACGCGCGACTTTGCGCCCAAAGTGGCGGCGCGGCTCGACCGCGCCCTCATCACGGACGTGACGGCCGTCAAAGCGGCGGGCGGCCAGACGACGTTCGTGCGCCCGATGTTTCAGGGCAAGCTCACGGCCGAC